>ENA-UESI01000388-UESI01000388.1-human-gut-metagenome-genome-assembly--contig:-NODE-388-length-37902-cov-11.516616_pt1 | contig 37902 bp, 30 predicted proteins | sample MGYA00243005_ERZ508006 | MGnify/ENA primary metagenome ERZ508006 (study PRJEB26167, sample SAMN06115436) | human gut metagenome | host: Homo sapiens | place: China:Shandong | collected 2015-06-10... | reverse complement strand
TTTGCTTTGCTGGTGAGGGTGCACCAATAGATGTCCGTGTGAAATAATAGGATTACTAAAAAATCCGGAAAAAGCAAAAAGACTGGGAAAGCAAGCAAGTGAGTTGAGAGAACAGCTAAATATAAAGAAAATAGCAAAGGAATGGGAGAAATTATTTGAAGATTAAGTTAAATTAGGTGCATTGTAAATCTTATCATGAGAAACAATTAGAAAAGAGAGGATGGCAATTCATGATAATATTATATATTGGAAATGTCGGATATCCAGACACTGCTCCATCAATTCATGTCAGGAATAGAGCTATATTTATGAAATCTTGTGGACATGAAGTTCATGTGTTATGTGAGTTGGCTTCTGATGGCAAAAGAATGGAAGAAGTAGATGAGGTGGCATACCAATATATGGATCCTTATCCGGGGCGGGGAAAGGTAAGAGGCGCTTTTTGGAATTTAGACCAAGTATTTGGGAAATTTTATTTTAAGCAAACACTAAAATTTCTTGATAAAATAAAACCTGATATAATCATTTTATATGAGCCGAATTCGATATTATATGTTTTAAAAATGTTAAATCTTTCTAAAAAAGAAGGATTTAAGTTGGTAATAGAAACTACGGAATGGAGAAACCCTAAAGATTATCGGGGAATTATTCCGAGAGTTATTAATACAGAAAAAGACTTACAAAAAAAATATATCGATAAAAAAGTTGGCAATGTTATAGCAATAAGCAAATATTTGTATCAACATTATTTAGAGCAAAACTGTAATACTATTTTGTTACCGCCAATTTTCCCAGAAGCTGATAAAAAGAAAAAATTAATAAGAGAAAATTCAGATAATAGAAAAGTGCTGAAAATTGTTTATGCAGGCGCATTGGCTTCAAAGGATTATATTGATACTCTATTACATGCGATAATTCGATTAAATACTGATGAAGTACGTGTTGTCATTGATATAATTGGCCCTGATAAGATGCAAGTGCAGAAATTAGCTGGAAAGAAAAGAATGAAAAACCATCTGTGCGGAAAGAACTCGGAGATATCCGCAAGGAACAGGAAGAGAAACGTAAGAGGCCGGACAGACGGAAAAATGCCAGAGAGAGCCGGAAGAAACGTAAGAATATGAAAACGAAAGGCAGGTAATGTATATGGATTTAACAGATATGATTTCAGGGGGAACGGAAGAACAGCAGGTTCCTGAACAGAAATTGACGAAAGAAGAATATGCAGCCAAAAAACAGCAGGAAAGAGAAGAGGTATGGGCTGAAGTAGATTCACAGGCACAGGGAGTTTTTCAGGATGGAGAAAAACTGAAAGGCTTTCTGGACTTTATGGCAGAGTGTAATACCCAGAGAACACCGAATCTGCTTTTGATTTACGGACAGCATCCAGATTTTAAGGTGGTAAGGTCTTATGAACGCTGGAGAGAAGAACACCGTTCGGTCAAAGTCGGGGAACATGGCATTACTTATATGATTTCCACTGAATACGAAAAAGACGGAGAAATGCGGAGAGGGTATACTATTGGAAAAGGATTTGACATCAGTCAGATGTCTGGAAAGCCATTGGAAGAACGCCCTCAGCGAAGTCTGACAGAACTGATAGGAACTGTCTTAAAAGACCAGTCGGTACGTGTGCAGATTGAGGATGATCTGCCAGACAAAGTGCAGGCCCAGTACAATCCGAGATACCGTACCATTTATATCCGCAACGGAATGAGTGAAGTAACGACATTCCATGCACTGAACAGAGAACTGGCGTGTGCAGCACTGGACCAGCATACCGGAACCTACAGCCGACAGAAAGTCAGTGCACAGGCTTATTGTGCAGCCTATGTGATTGCGAAACGTTATGGTGTGGATGTTACCGGATTCAATCTGGAGTATATTGCACAGAGAAATGAATGTGGAAAGAAAGATCCACAGGAACTGAGAGACTTTTTAAATGATGTCCGTCAGGCTTCCTATAGTATCCGAAACCATATCGAACGGAATTTTGGTGCAAAGGAACAGGAGTATGTAACCGATGAGTTCGCAATCGGAGACCCTGTAAAAACACCGGAAACCAAGGATGAAAAAGCATCTGGAAAAGAGAAAAAAGCAAAGAACCAGCCGGAACGATAAAAGTGAAAAAGTTGGACGGTTGGAGTAGCTATTACGGAGGTCTTGTGATATGGTTGGTGTAACAAAAAAGGAGGTCAGCCAGATGACAAAATACTATTTGAAGATGGATAACATTATGAAAAATATGTTCGTGGTGGCACTGAATGATGAGCTACAGGCGCAGAGTGAGCAGGATGAATGTTTGGAAGAAACGAAAGCTCTTCTGAAAAAAGTAAGTGAATACGACCTCGCTCAGAAACGACTGCAGATTACAGCCGGGGAACAAAGGCAGATCCGTAAGGCACTGAACAGACTCAGAAGTAAATATCTTGCAGCCGGAAGATACAGTGATGGAATAGATAAAGTTATTATTCAGGTTGCAAAACCGAATACTAGCAGACACATGTTCTGGTAGAGAAAGGAGTGGTTGATTGGTCATTTATTCAAGAGAAAAAGTGGCAAGACTTAGAGAACAGTATCCGGCAGGAACAAGAATCTGTCTGAATTCGATGGATGGAGAAGCGGGTATGCCGCAGGGACTGGAAGGAACTGTGCAGTATGTGGATGATGCAGGCCAGCTTGGTGTTAAGTGGGACAACGGCAGAAGTCTCTCACTGATACCGGGAGTGGATTCCTTTCATAAGAAAGAAGGACAGGGACATCCAGAAGAAAAGAGAATCTGACTTGCAGAGATAAGTACAAAAAAGCAGGACTGGGTTCTGTATCTTGTCTTTCTGCCATTTGTCTGGTGGGCGGCAGCGATTACCGCTTGTGCCATTACACCGGATAAGAATTTTATTCAAATCTTAGAAACGCTGAGCGAAAAACTCGAACAGCCGTTTTTTATCACGTATACACCGTATACGTTCAAATGTATTCTGATATTCACAGCAGCCTATTTCTTAGGCATTGGTATTTATGAATCCCAAAAAAGAAATTATAGAAGAGGCGTGGAACATGGTTCCGCAAAATGGGGCAACGTGTCCGAAATCTGCAGACGTTACTGCGAAAAGCAGTACACGAATAATCTGCTTCTGACACAGCATTTCCGCATGGGACTGGATGGATATAAGCATAAACGAAATTTAAATGTGCTGGTAGTCGGAGGTTCCGGGGCAGGAAAGAGCCGGACCTATGCGATTCCGAACATCATGCAGTGCAACTGCTCGATGGTGATCACAGATCCGAAAGCGGAACTTCTGCGCAAAACAGGAGGTGTTCTGGAACGGAATGGATATGAAGTCCGGGTTTTTGATTTGATCAATCCGGAGACTTCCTGGTGTTATAATCCGTTTGCGTATGTCCGGGATGACAAGGATGTGCTGAAACTAATTAACAACCTGATCCGCAACACGACACCGAAAGGTGCACAAAGCTCGGACCCGTTCTGGGAAAAGTCAGAGACTGCACTTTTACAGGCACTTATGCTGTATTTACTGCATGAAGCTCCACCGGAAGAACAGAACTTCCCGATGATTATGGAAATGCTTGGAAGCGCACAGGTCAAAGAAGATGATGAGGATTACCAGTCACCATTGGACATTTTGTTTGAAAGACTGGAAATGCGGGACCCAGAGAGTATTGCGGTCAAGCAGTATGCCATTTATAAGCAGGCGGCCGGAAAGACCGCAAAGTCTATTTTGATATCGGTTGGTGTCCGTCTGGCAGCGTTCAATCTGAAACAAATCGCCAACCTGACCTGTACGGACGAACTGGACTTATACAGTATTGGGGAGAAAAAAGTAGCACTGTTTTGCTGTATTCCGGATGCAGACACCAGCATGAATTATCTGGTCGGCATGATTTACAGTAATCTGTTTCAGACACTGTATTATGTGGCAGATCGGAAGTACGGAGGAAGGCTTCCGATTCCGGTACACTGCATTATGGATGAATGGCCAAACGTAGCCTTGCCGGATGATTTTGACAAGATTCTGGCAACCATGCGTTCCAGAGGGATTTCCTGCAGTATCATCATCCAGAACATTGCACAGATGAAAGCCTTATTTAAAGACTCGTATGAGAGTCTGATCGGCAACTGCGATGAATTTTTATATCTGGGTGGAAATGAAAAAGAAGGACATAAGTATGTCTCGGAATTATTGGGAAAAGAGACATTGGATACCAATACCTACGGACAGACAAAAGGGCGTAGCGGCAGCTATTCGGTGAATTATCAGCAGACAGGAAGGGAACTTTTAACACCGGATGAAATACGGCTTTTAGATAACCGCAAAGCGATTTTGTTTATTCGTGGGGAGCGTCCGATCATGGACGATAAATATGATTTAAAAAAGCATGTGAATTTCAGATACACAGAGGACGGTGGTGCATCGCCTTATGATTATGCGAAAACACCACTGGCTCACGACGACCTAAAGATTGACATTAACAGATTAGACGATTACGAACTGCTGTCTACCGAGGACATCCTTGGTGAATAGCAGTTTTTTGATGGATTGGAGTGATGTGTATTGAAGAAACTTCTCACAGGAGAAAAAAATAGAACAAAAAAGAATACAACTGAAAAAATGATAACCCCGATGCCGATGGGGAGAAAACAGAAAAAGTGGATGAGCCTTTATATGGCACTGGTACTGACCGTAACGGTTGGAGCAACGACCGCATTCGCAGCCGGAGATCCGTTGTCCGTTATCAATAACCTGTCTACCTTTATTTTTTCTCTGATTCGTGCGATCGGTTTGATTTTGCTTGGATTTGGTGTTGTGCAGGTTGGTCTGTCTTTAAAAAGCCATGATCCAAGCCAGAGGGCAAATGGATTTCTGACACTGGCCGGAGGGGTAATTATTACGTTCGCCAAAGAAATCCTCGATTTGATTATGGCGTAAGCCTCTTTGAAAAAATATATCAGGAAACAGCAGGAGTGCCGGAAGGTACTCCTGTATTCAAAAATATGTTTAAGGAGGTGAGAGTTTTTGAGTGATAACTGGATTGTACAGAATCTAAACTCAGCACTATCCACATGGAGTGAAAAGATGGCAGAACTGTGGACTCTGCTGACCGAAAATCCGGCAACTTTTAAGGGCGGCGGCATCTGGCGGATTATGGTAAATATTAATGATGCACTGACAGCCATTGCTTATGGATTACTGGTATTATTTTTCGCAGCCGGAATCATTAAAACGTGTGGCAGTTTTACAGATCTGAAAAAGCCGGAACATGTGCTAAAAGCATTTATCCGGTTTGCACTTGCTCAGGGAGCAATTACATACGGGATGGAACTTATGCAGGCACTGTTTTCCATTGTGCAGGGAATCGTGACAACCGTAATGAGTGGCTCCAGTATGGCAGGAAGCGTGACGGAACTGCCAACGGAGATTGTAGATAAGATTGAGAGCGTGGGAATGCTGGAATCCATTCCGTTGTGGATTGTTACACTGCTTGGCAGTCTGCTGATCACTGTATTGTCATTTGTAATGATCCTGACAGTGTATGGCAGAATGTTCAAAATCTATATGTATACGGCAATCGCCCCGATTCCGATTTCCTCATTTGCAGGAGAACCCACGCAGTCCATTGGAAAGAACTTTATCCGTTCTTATGTAGGCGTATGTCTGGAAGGGGCAATTATTGCACTGGCATGTATTATCTTTTCTGCTTATGCAGCAAGCCCTCCGGCTGTCGGAGATACGGAGTTGAGTGCAGTTACAATCGTGTGGAACTATGTCGGAGAACTGGTATTTAATTTACTGGTGCTGGTTGGAGCAATTAAGGCATCTGACCGTATTGTCAGAGAAATGATGGGACTTGGAGGTTAAAAATATGGATATAAAGAAAACATTAAGATATAACTGGGAATTTGGACGTGAGACAGTAGCAATACGAGTGAGCTCTTATCGGAACAATGGAAATTTATATGTAGGACTCTGCCATAAGGAAGGGAGAGAATGGGAAGATTTTGGAGATGTAACCATTAATCTGCCCTATCAGTTCTTAGAGCCAAATGAGGCTTTTATAACAGGAGATTTTACCAAGGATATGCTTCATTTTATCAAGGAACATAAACTAGGAAAAGTGTTGAATGAAACAGGAAGATCAGGATATGCAACCTATCAGAAGGTAGCGTTTGATCTAGCAAGACTTGCGGAATTTGATCCGGAAGGCGTTGCAGAACACTGTAGATTTGCCGGGATAGAAGTACCGAAAGAAAAACCACAGAAAACGAAGAAACAAAGCAGAGGAAAGGAGCGATAAGTTATGGAAGTCAAGATGAATAAAGAAATCCGGGACTATCAGGAATCCATGTTTATGGGACTGGACCTGAGACAATGTGTGTGTTCTGTTCTTGCGATTCTTACAGCAATCGGAATTTACTTTGGTATGCGTGAAATTACCGGACAGGAAATAACCGGATGGCTGTGTGTGCTTGGTGCTACTCCATTTGCTGCCTGTGGCTTTTTCAAATATCATGGTATGACAGCCGAACAGTTTTTATGGGCAGTGATCAAATCCGAATTGCTGTATCCGAAGAAACTGGTGTTTCAGTCGGAAGATATCCACTACTCCTGCATGCAGGAGACCATCTCGCTGGGAGAAAAGAATCAAAAGGATGGAGCGGAAATCATAAAAGAGCGGGAGCAAAGAGCAGAAGCAAAACAGAGAAAGAAACGCAAGGGAAGGAGTGATGCCTTTGATTAAAACCTTAAGTCAGGCACTTCGGATGGATAAGGAACGCTTCAAAGTTCCGAAATCAGTCCAACAGGCAATTCCCATCCAGCGAATCTGGCCGGATGGAATTTTTCAACAGGGAACGAAATTCTCAAAAACATATCGTTTTACAGATATCAACTATTATATTGCGAGTAAGGACAATAAGACAGAAATGTTTCTGGATTATTCCGAACTCTTAAATTCACTGGATTCCGGCATTTCTGCCAAAATTACCATCAATAACCGGAGAATCAATAAAGAAGAATTTGAAAAATCAATCCTGCTTCCAATGAAGGAAGATGGACTGGACCACTACCGGGAAGAATACAACGAAATGCTCCTGTCTAAGATTACAGGAACAAACAACAGCATCTATCAGGAACGGTATCTGACTGTCAGTGTACATAAAAGATCGATTGACGATGCAAGAACCTATTTTGCACGTATCGGAACAGACATCGTAACACATCTGGCAAAGTTATCGTCCACAGCAGAAGGACTGGACGCAGAGAGCCGGCTCCAGATTTTCAGGGACTTCTTCAAGGGAGATGTCCCACAGGCATTTCCGTTTGATCTGAAACAATTTGCCAAGAAGGGAACAAGTTTCAAGGACTGGATGTGTCCGGATTCTATGGAATTTGAACGTGACCATTTTAAAATCGGTGACAGGTACGGAAGAGTCCTGTATATGCAGGATTATGCAAGTTATGTTAAAGATGACATGATTTCAGAACTGTGTGACTTCAGCCGGAATCTGATATTGTCGATTGATATCCTGCCAGTCCCTACGGATGAAGCGGTAAGGGAAATCCAGAACCGACTGCTTGGTGTGGAAACCAACGTGACCAACTGGCAGAGAAGGCAGAACGCTAATAATAACTTCTCGGCAATCGTACCATACGATATGGAACTTCAGAGAAAAGAAACCAAGGAAATGCTCGATGATCTGACAACCAGAGACCAGCGTATGATGTTCGGAATTTTGACAATGGTACATCTGGCAGACAGTAAAAAACAGTTGGATTCCGATACGGAATTATTATTGTCGATAGCAAGAAAGCATCTGTGCCAGATGGCAACATTAAAGTGGCAGCAAGTGGACGGACTCAATACAGTGCTTCCTTACGGACTGCGAAAGATCAATGCCCTGCGTACATTGACAACGGAATCAACGGCTGTTTTAATCCCGTTCCATACACAGGAAATCCTGCAGCCGGGCGGTATCTATTATGGGCAGAATGCAGTCAGCAAGAACCTTCTGGTAGCCGACCGGAAGAAACTGATGAATGGAAACAGTTTCCGGTTGGGCGTCAGTGGATCAGGAAAGAGCTTTTCGGCAAAAGAAGAGATTGTGCATCTGGCATTGAGTACCGATGACGATATCCTGATTCTTGATCCGGAGTCCGAATTCACAAAATTAGTAGAGGCTCTGGGTGGACAGGTTGTAAAAGTATCTGCGACATCAGACAATCACCTGAATGCAATGGATATGGACGCAGCCTACGGCAATGAAAAGAATCCACTGATTGAAAAATCGGAGTTTATTCTGTCTGTATTTGAACAGTTGGTTGGAGCAGGAAACCTGTCAGCAAAAGAAAAGTCAATCCTGGACCGCTGTGCTGCAGATGTGTACCGGGATTATATCCGAAGTGGTTATACCGGAGAAGTTCCGACATTGAAAGATATGTACCGACAGCTGATGTTACAGCCGGAAGAAGAGGCAAGAGGACTGGCATTATCATCCGAACTTTTTATCAATGGAAGCCTGAACACCTTTGCACAGCCGACCAATGTGAATAAGAAGAACAGGATCATGGATTATGATATCCGGGAACTGGGGGAACAGCTTATGCCACTGGGAATGCTGGTTACCTTAGACAGTATTTTCAACAGGGTAATTCAGAACTGGAAAGAAGGAAAAACGACATGGATATTTGCTGATGAGTTCTATCTGTTATTCCGCTATGAATACAGTGCAAATTTCTTCTACCGACTGTACAAGAGAATCAGAAAATACAATGGATTCGTGACAGGTTTAACCCAAAATGTTGAGGAACTTCTGAAATCGGACACTGCAAGACTGATGTTGGCAAACAGTGAGTTTTTGATTCTTTTGAATCAGGCAAGTACAGACAGGGAAGAATTGGCAGCTCTTTTGAATATTTCCGAAAACCAACTGTCCTATATTACAAATGTATCGGTTGGCAGTGGTCTGATCCGTTGCTCTGGAAATATCGTACCATTTGAGAATACGTTCCCAAAGAATACAGACCTTTATAAACTAATGACAACAAAACCGGGAGAATCATAATGAAGAAAAAAGAAGAAGTAACGATAACTTTTTATGCTGCAGAGTGCGGTGAGTTCCATGATTTAGGAGAATATACAAAATGCAGAACGCTGGAAGAGGCATATAAAAAGTACCAGAAGTATTGTAGAACATCTGCCAATATGTGTCCGGCTATTGAATTTTCTATCCATGATCCGGACTCTATTTATTCGGATATGGAATATCCATTGCCGTTGTCATCCAAAGACAGGGGGGATTTGGAACTTGTGCCATATTACAACGAGCATCCACTGGTAAATGAAGCAATCAGACAGTTGGAGCAGTTGCAGAAACAGCAGGAAAAAAAGAAACATCGGGATGTTGCCCGATGAGATAAGAGATACGGAAAGAGGGTGACCGGATGAGAGATATCAAGGAACGGGTAAGGGATAAGAATCCGAAGATTCGAAATCCGGCTGCCCGGCTTCCGAAAGAGCTGGTTCGCCAGACGGTACTGGAGGCAAAAGAAAAGCCAAGGGAACTACATGAGAAAAGCAGTGGGCAGTCAGACTCCCCAACACAGTATGGAACTGAAAAAATAGAATCCGTACAGTACAGTGCGGCGAGTGTGGCGGGAAGAACCATAGGAAAAACCACATATCGAGGTGGAAAAAAATTTGCCGGAGTGACCTACAGGAAGATAAAGGAAAGAAAAAGCAGACAGGAAGAAGCGAAAGCCGCTGAAGAAGCAATGGAGCAGGGGGCAGAAAGCGGAAAAAAATTAATCAAGCTGAAACCGGAGCAGGCGGCACTTGCCAAGGAGAATGGTAAACGGCAGGTGAAAGCAGCACCGAGAGTGGTAAAAGTATCCGGTCTGTCTCAGGAGAAAATAAAGACACAGGCATCCATGCAGAAACAGCAGATGGAAAAAAGTCTTCAGGCGATGCAGAAAGCAAGAGCAGTCCAGATGGCAAGAAAATCAGCACAGGCATCGGCAGAAAGTGGAAAAGCAGTCTTTCAGGTAACTGGAAAGGGTTCAAAGTTATCCGTACAGGGAATTACAGCAGCGATTCAAAAAGGGGTAGTAGCTCTTGAAAAAATGGGAAAATGGAGTGCTGCCGGAGGTGGTGCATTTCTTCTGGTATTTATTCTGATTGTGGGAATCATTGCAGGAGCAGCTTTCAGCAGTAGTTCGGAAAGCTCCGAATCCCTAAGTGAAGAAGTGCTTGCGTATACTTCTGTGATACAGCAGTATGCATCCCAATACGGCATTCCGGAATATGTGTCTGCGATACAGGCCATCATGATGCAGGAATCTGGAGGCAGGGGAACAGACCCGATGCAGTGTTCGGAAAGTCCATATAATACAAGATTCCCACACACTCCTGGTTCTATTACTGATCCGGATTATTCGATAGAGGTTGGAGTACAGACCTTTGCAGATTGTATCAGACAGGCAGGATGCAGCAGTCCACAGGATCTGGATAAGCTGAAACTTGCATGGCAGGGATATAACTATGGAAATGGCTACATAGGATGGGCATTGCAAAGAGGCGGTTATACAGAAGCCAATGCCTTGCAGTTTTCACAGGAACAGGCAGCTTCGCATGGATGGAGCAGTTACGGAGATCCCCAATACGTTCCCCATGTGATGCGGTATTATTCCGGTGGCAGCCTGTTTGCTGGTTTGTTTGGTAATCAGCAGATTGTGTCGGTTGCAATGGGGCAGCTTGGAAACAGTGGCGGTCAGAAGTTCTGGAGCTGGTACGGATTTGACAGTCGGGTAGAATGGTGTGCCTGTTTTGTAAGCTGGTGTGCGGATCAGAGCGGTCTGATTGCAAGTGGGAATGTTCCTAAATTCTCATTGTGCAGTGATGGAGTGTCCTGGTTTCAGGGAAAGAATAAGTGGCAGAGTGGCGGAACAACTCCGACAGCTGGAATGATCATCTTTTTTGACTGGGATCATGATGGAACATCGGATCATGTAGGAATAGTAGAAAAGTGTGAAGGTGGAAGAGTTTACACGATTGAGGGAAATTCCAGTGATCAGGTACGGCAGAGAAATTATGCAGTAGATTACAGTTCTATAATGGGATATGGGGTGATAAATTGATGGTTTCTTTCATAATTTGTTAAGGATTTTATAAGGGAGTTAATGAATCCTTTGGAAAATAGTCACAAAATAGTCACAGTTGATTGATAAATTGTTATTGTAACTTTTAGTGATAGACATATAAAGAGTTAGAAATCTTTATAATTGACTTGAATTAGGAGGTAGTGAATATGAGTGATCAGAATGTAAAAGCAGCACAAAAATATTTAAATGCGATGTTTGGTGGACATAAGGATTGGGTAAAACTGGATGAAGATGGAAAGACCGGAACAGCCGTGATGCAGGGAATCATTCGTGCATTTCAGATTCAGAATGGAATCTCAACGATTACAGGAACGGTTGGACCACTTACTATTAATACCATGAAGAAGTTAGCCATTATTACAAAAATGGATCCGAATGATACTCCGCAGGTTAATGTATGCTTGATTCAGTGTGCTCTGTTTTGCAAAGGATATGCTGCTGGAGGAATTACTGGAATTTATTATACATCAGGAGTAAATGCAGTTAAAAAGATGCAGGAAAATGCAGGACTGGAAGTTACGGGCAAAATTGATTGGAAAGTTTGGTCTGGATTGTTATCCCTAAACTGGTTTACAAAGGTTTCTGGTGGGGATTCCAATATTGTTCTTATTCAACAGCAATTAAATAGTGACTGGTCAGATGTTATTGGTGTTGGACCTTGTGATGGAATTGCCTCAAGACAGACAATTTTGTCTTTAGTTGGTGCATTGCAGGCGGCTGAAGGAGTTACAACTGAATTAATTACAGATTTGAATTCAGTTAATTTTGGCGATGCAACAACAAATGCGTTTCCGGGTACATTACAGAACGGACAGAACTCGACGAAATATGTTCCATTTAATAAGATTGCTCAATACGGACTATATTTTAACGGATATAATCCGGGAAGATTCGATGGCGTGTTTGATTCGACTACAGAGTCAAAGGTGTCAGAATTTCAGGAGTTTTATGGTCTGACAGGAATTGGACTTGTAACAAAAGGAAAAGTAAATGTTTCTACTATGAAATCATTGCTTACGAGTAAAGGCGATACAAACAGGGCAGCAAAAGCGTGTGACTGTGCAACAGTATTAAATAAACAACAGGCATTAGATATAAAAAATGCAGGGTATACTCATGTAGGACGTTATCTGACAGGTTCTGTTGGAAAAGAACATACACCGAAATATTTGACATCAACAGAAGTGAAAAACATTGAAAATGCAGGATTATCGGTATTCCCGATATATCAGGATGGAGGATATGAATTAAACTATTTTAAGGATCCGTCCCAGGGAAGTGTTGATGCACAGACAGCAATTTTAGCAGCCGAGAGAATCGGTATACCAAGTGGAACGACTATATACTTTGCAGTGGATTTTGATTGTTATTCATATCAGATTGATACATTTATTATACCTTATTTTGAACAGATTCACATGATCTTTTTCAGTTCGACAAATGATAAAAATTATAAAGTCGGCATTTATGCACCAAGATATGTATGTACTAAAGTTTATGAAGCAGGATTGGCAAGTAAATCATTTGTGGCAGATATGTCAACTGGATTTAGCTGTAATTTGGGATATTCGATGCCGAAGAACTGGGCATTTGATCAATTTTGTGAGTTGAACTCATTTTCTTCATCACCTTCGTTCCCACTGGATAAAGATGCATATTCAGGGAGAGATACTGGATTTAAAAAGTTCGATGCCGTATCGACAAAAACAGATGAGGAAATAGCGCAAGAAAATCTTCGGGCAAAGGTAAAAATAGCACGAAATCAATATGTCTATAATGTAATGGAGCCGCTTGGTTATCTGAATAAAATTATGGATGTGGGTGTGGAGTATGATAAGGAAATTTCACTGGGAACAATGATGAGTCCTCAAGGAGCAATTGATATTTCTACTAAAATATCCACATCGCTTGAAAGTTCAACTGGTAAAATTTATAATATAAAAGTGGATATAGGAAATGATGGAGAATTGACACAAACTTGCAAAAATCAAATTATGGAGATTTCATCAAATTTATCAGATACAGGTATAGAGGGAGCAGATAACTTTGGAAATACGATAGAAAAAATTGCTTTATCGGTTAAATCTGGTAATATTGCTTTTGAAATAAATAATGTTTTTGCCAATAGTGTAGAGTTTTCCATTGTATTTAGTACATCAGATTTGCTGCCAGAAGAGGAAAAAGAGTGGACAATATCGGTTGCTTTGATTTTTACAATGACATTAAATTCTAATAGTGGTCTTGAATTTAATGTTGTAGAATTCACAAAAGAGCATAGTAATATACTGGCAGGAGCCGTAATATTAGTTCTTGCGGGTGCATTAGTTGTAAATGCAATTCCGTCAATTATTGCTTTATTTTCAGCTGGAGCAGGTACTGTTTTTGGTTTGTTGATTCAAGCGCTGTAAATTGTAAAAGAATAAAAGAGACAATGGCCAGAGGTTCGATTTTATAAAGAGGACCTCTGGCAAAAGGGGGATTAAGAAGAATGCATATTAAATCAATTGTGTCAGATGAGGATAGGGAAGAATTAGAAAGAATGCTTTCGCTTGGGTTTATAATTCCTAATCAATTATTTAAAACAAGACAGAAAAGTAGAATGATTATCTATATTTTTACACCTGTAGAATTTTTACTGTCGATTAATTGTTATCTGTCGGAAAGTTATTTGATGTTTGGAATAGGGATTGGAACTTGTGTGGCTTGTGTGGCTTGGATTATTTGGTATCAAATGATTGGTAAAAATTTTGAAAAAAATGTTCATGAATTTGTCTGGGGTAGATCAGGATATGAAACGGTGGATATCGATGAAAACGCAATTAAAATAGATGAAGATCAAATTTATGAATTTAAAAATATTGATAGAATGTTCTTATATAAAAACTTCTTTTTTTTCATAACAAATGAAAAGAAAATATTTATATTTAAAACGACAGATATGGAGTCGGATGAACTTATAAAAATTATTAAAACAACAGGGATTTTATTTGAAAAAAAAGAAAAACCATTTAATATTTATAAGTATTGTAAAAAAGGAAAAAGTTTTTAAAAATAAGCAGAGGATGGTGGATTTATCATCCTTTTAGAGAAGAGCATGTATTTTAAAGGGAATCTGGTTTTGCAGGTTCCCTTTTTGCCATCAAAAACGTTGATGTTTTATCAAATGACGCTAAAAATAAAAAGAATAATGCAGGGGGTGACATTATTAGTTATCGCTGTAATATTTGGATAAAATATAAATAAAACATAAAAAATATAAATAAATTATAAAATGGCGACAGTTTTTTCTTGTTCAAGTGTTTATTATATAGAGGACAAAATAAGACAGCAAAGGAAGTGGTGCTGTTGCATCGGAAAAATGACACAAAATTAGTGATGTCCATTCGGGAAAAGAATTGAAGGGGATTCTTTTCCCCATTTGTCGTGTTACGAAAGACTGAGGGTAAGAAAATATGCTAGAACTTGCAATCTGTGATGATGACATCATCCTATGTAATTGGTTAGAACAGAAGCTGCTCCATTATGGGAAAGCGAATGACTGTCAGATATCTATAGAAATATACTATTCTGCGGAGCAGCTTCTTAACAGGCTGGAAGAAGAATCCTACGATATGTTATTCCTTGATAAGTCCTGATCCCGGCGAACCAGCGTACCGAAGATGGAAACAGCCCGAAAGAGCAGCTTGCCTCTCTGGTAAAAGGCGGTTCCAATGCCAAAGGATACACACTGACAGAGTATATCAACGATATCAATCGCGAGAATACAGAAGTCCTTGCAGAGTATGGAGCAGACGAGAAAGTACGTCAGGCTTATACTTATGGAGAAAGTGGAATCGGAGAACGGGTAAGCGTTGATAAATCGGAAGAAAGCAGTTATTATTTATATGACGGAAGAAACAGCGTGACCGGAATCCTGACCGAAACAGCTAATCTGACGAACAGTTATCAGTATGATTCATACGGTAACCTTACATCAGGAACAGCAGACGGTGTCAATTACTACGGTTACAATGGGGAGTCCACAAATGTAAAAACAGGACTTCAGTATCTGCGGGCAAGATACTATAACGCAGAGAACGGAACCTTTACAACTGAAGATAGTGACCTTGGAACGACAGAAAATCCATTGACCAGAAACCGCTACGATTATACGACCAATAATCCGCTGAATTACAGTGATCCGACAGGACATTCATTGTGGAGCAGGATTAAGAGTACAGCTAAAAAAGCAGCGAAAGCAGTCAAGAGTGTCGGCAAGAAAATCGTTAATACTGCGAAAAAGGTAGTCAAAACAGTAGTAAATACAGCTAAGAAAGCAGCAAAAACTATTGTTAACACAGTGAAGGGGGTAGCAAAAACTGCCAAAAATGCAGCTAAACATGCAAAACAGACATATCAATCTGTGAAAAATCGTGTAACCAGTAGCAGTACATATCAAAAGATCACATCCAGAGGAAGTCAGTTTATTCGTTCTGTAAGCAATGGGGTACAGAAAATTGGAAAAACTTATACATCTTTCAAATCCTATGTTTCAGAAAGAACGGCAGAAATCCGCTCAGAAGTGGTACGACATATGTGTACGACAACAAATCGTATTACAGATAAGCTTGGAAAAGTAGACTGGAATGCGGTGAAAAAAGTAGCCATTGGTATAACTGCGGTTACAGTTTCTGGTCTTGTAGTTGCTGCAACAGGCGGTTTGGCTGCAGGAGCAGTTCTGGCAGCATTGCCAGCAATGGGTGGCTTAGGAACGGCGATGGTTTCAGGAGCAGTTATTGGAGCTATTGGTGGAGCTTCATATAGTGCAGTGAATTCAGGTTTGTCTGGAAATAGTCTGAAACAAGTAGCAAAAGATACGTTAGTCGGTGGTATTGCAGGAGCAGTGACAGGTGGCGTTATGGGTGGCCTTAGTTATGGGGCTGGGAAACTTTTGAATGTAGTAAGGAGTGCAGGAAGTACCCATAATGATGGGATTGATAAATCGTTTAAAAAATTAGTTGCAGAAGTAACCGAAACAAAATTGCCAGAAGGCACTTGGGAAAAACCACCATTAGAGCGAGGAGATATTATTGACAAAGCTATGGGAAATAACTTGGGACACAATTTCCCGACCATAGATAAAGTAGAAAATGGTGTTGTGACTAGTGTTAAAAGCCGAGACTTAGGTGCAAAGACTTATCAAAATGGTAATAAATTGGAAAAGGTAATTGTCAAGGACATTAATAAAGTTTCAGGATTTATAGGAGAAACATTTAATGGTAAATTTGTTAATGCGGAAGAAATAGTGGGTAGACAATTACAAGTAGTTGTTCCAAATGTAACATTAAGCGAAGCTCAGATAAATGCAGTTAATAATGCTACAAAACATGGTATTGATAAAGGTGTTAAACTCATTATTACAGTAGGAAAATAATAGCAAAGTAAATAGCTTAAGGGGAATATTTTATTCCCCTTAAGTAATAGAGAGGAGAAAACGGATATGATTTCTGTATATTATAATCAAAAATATGGTTTCTTAATTGTGCCTAATGCCATTGAAAGGTTTATGGGATGTTATATTTCTATCGAACCTACAATTGAAATTATGGCTGAAGAAACAATAGATAAGATAGGCTGTGCAATTAGAAAAGGAATAAAAATTGCAGAAAGTTCCCCAAAAGTAGACGAATCTCAATTAAACAATTTTTGGAAACAAACAAAATATAAAAGTTTTCCAACATTTTCCAAGAATTATCAAAGAATTGATTTGAAACAAAATGGAGATGAATTAGAAATTAGAAGATGGGAACGGAATAATAGAGGGGGATATTCGCGAAAAACGGAAGAAAAAGATTATATTAATTTTATAGAAATGTCGGATTATGAATTGGGCTTGTTTATAAAAAAAATGTTTGAACCATGTGAAATTAGAATTGATGAAACAGAAAGATTTGAAACATTAGAGGGGAAAATAATTAGTTATTCGATTCCAAATGAGCATTATAAAAATATTGGTGATGGTCATACAGATTCTTATATGACATATAGAAATGAAGATTATGATAAGTTGTATATTTCTTTTTTGATAGGTGATGGAACTGATTGTACAGATGAAGTAAGCATAAAAAATCATTACAAAAAAATATACAAGCAAATGTCGAATATTAAATTTGAAAGTAAATGTAATAAAAAATATGTACATTTTTTAACAGAAAATGGAGAAGTATTGCTGAGTTTTATTGATAATGGTTATGTGGAGTTTTTTATGTGCATTCCATATAATATTGAAAGAAAAGTTCAAAAGGAGTCAATAGAACAGTATTTAAAAATGTTATTTTCGATAAAAATTGAAGATAAATAAAGCGTGAAGGAGAGAATATGCAAAAGAAGAATTGTGTTTTGTGCATAAGTATAGGAATTATAGTATGTATATTGTTATCAGCTTGCTCCAGACAACCAGACTTTGATGCCAAATCCTACGTCCAAAGTTCTCTTGATGCACACTATCATGGAGAATATAAGGACTATGCGAATCTGTTAGAAATCTCGGAAAAAGATGCCAAGAAAGAAATCGAAGAGGATTTTAATGAGAGTATCCAACAGCAATTTGATGATTCCGATAACATTACGGATAAAGGAATTGCTGATTATGCGGAAAAACTGACAGAAGTAAAGAAACTGGCAAAATACAAAGTACAAGATGTGAAAGAAGAGGATGGAGTCTATACAGTAAGTGTACAAGTTGAACCATCCAATGTATTTCAGACATTGCAACAAAGCTCTACAGAGGTAAGCAATGAAAAAATAAAGCAGGGATTGGATGGAAATGATCCGGAAGTCTTTGCAGCTGTATTAACAGAAAGTGTCCAGAAGAGTCTTGAAAAGAACAGATATGGAAAAGCTGTTACTGTAAACGTATCCGTGGAAAAAGATAACTCAGGAAAATATGGTCTTTTGGATACAGAGATGAATAAGTTGGAAGCAGCGATGTTCCCAACAGAATAAGAATGAATGGAAAGCTATCAGAGGAAAAAAACTGGTAGCTTTCTTTTAAACTCCAAGACAAGAAAACTTGTTAAAAAAGCTATTGTAATAGTAGAAAAATTATAATAAATAATGGATGACAAGAGTCTTTTATTCATTATGAGAAAAAGAAGGAATCTCCTATGAACCAACAAGAAATATTCACGTAAGATGGAAAAAAGTGCTGTAATCGAAGAGGTTGCAGCATTTTTTTCTTCGACATTTTTCGAACATTATAACGTACCTATCCGGTCACCGCCATGCTCCGATTTGATTTCTATATCAAAAATCAGATCGGAGGAAAGATAAATGGCTTATAACAAGACAAGTGAAGAACGAAAGTGGAATTATTGGAAAGAACAGGAAGAAAAGAAATTGCGTGAACTGGGAATGGAAGAAGAGAAGATCCAAAAGCTGCGCCAGATGGACAGGGAAGACTTTCTGGAAGAGCGCAGATACCGGGAACATCTGGATGAAACGATGCAGGATATGGATTCCATAAAAGAAAAGGACAGCGAGCTGTTTGCAAGGGATGTAAAGGAGCTTCTGGATCACATAGGTGATAAGCGAATCTATGAACTATTGAAAGAAACGGAGCATCAGACACTGGAAATCCTCTTACTCAGTACATGGGGATATTCTGGAAGAGAAGTTGCTAAGATTATGGGAATGGCAGAACAGACGATTTATACCAAAAGAAACCGTTTGAGAAAAAAATTAAAAAATTTATCAAAAATTGAATAATTATGGCGTTTTTCGTCGGCTATTTAATAGGCAGGTAAATTTTGCCAGTGTACTTTGACAACCTCATACCAGCATTACAGGTACGTTCCCGTAAGTAGAAGCGTGGCAGGAAGACGCGAGGACAGATGAAAAGGGCATGGAAGAAATTAGACCAGAAAGTGAGAGGCAGAGTTCTTTTGTGGCGTTTTCGTTTCGAGCGAATCATCTTTAACTGAAACAGGACCGTGGCGGTCTTTTGCGAGGATCACTTACGAGGGGATAATGATACATAGGAACTGCCAGTGAGCAGAGGATGGACTTTGGGTTGTAATCAGCAAGACTTTTAGAAAATCCGTGAGCGGTGCAATGCCAAGCATCCGCCTGTAATGTTCCCGTAAGGCAATGGGGGAGTCGAGGACAAATACAACGCCAAAAATCAAAAGTATAAGAAATCAAGGAAGAATGTGTCGTTGATATCAGATACATACGGCTGTAGGGAGAAATCCTTTACAGCCGTATTGATGTGATATCAGCACGCATATCAGGTAACAAATTATGTATTACACAAGAGAATATCTCAATAGAGCGCATCGAGAAATTGATACTATTTTCCGAGTGCTGTTCCCGGAACATGGAATGGCAGTAAGGGAAGAACAGATTATGTTATGCCACGAAATGCTGGATAACCTGCTGGGAAGAAACATAGCACTGTGTGACGCGGGTGTAGGTATCGGCAAGACGTATGCCTATCTGGTGGCCTGTGTTCTGATGAGAAAATATTCTCTCCTTGCAGAAGGATGTTCCCCTTATGAGCAGCGTCCGGTCGTGATATCCACTTCCAGCATTGCACTCCAGAAAGCAATTCTTACAGAATATATCCCTTTTCTCTCCCGGATTCTTCAGGAGAACGGGACGATTCAGTCCCCTATTAAAGCTGTGATACGAAAAGGGAAAGAGCATTTTGTCTGCGATGAGAGGTTGGAGCAACGAATCGTTGCAATCGAAGAAAAACACAAAAATGCGTTGCAGAAAGAAGCTCTGCTGTCGTTGAAAGAACATTATGATATGGACGAAGTGTCCAACTTAAGTGGGTTTGACAGAAGGATGGTGAGTGTACCGAAGTTCTGTTCGGGAGACTGCCCGAAAAGAGGCTCATGCAGGTATCAGCAGTATCTGGAGCGTTCCAGAGATCATGAAATGTTCATTCAGATCTGTAATCACAATTATCTGCTGGCTGATGGTTATCACAGGCTGCAGGATTACCGCCCGTTATTAAAAGACTACCGGGCATTGATTGTCGATGAAGCACATAAGCTGCCGGATGCGGCAAAGCAGATGTTCGGGAAGAGCCTCTGTTATGACGATATCCGAGAAATCTGCTTTTATCTTGGGAAAGAGTACCAAGGCCCGGAGATAAGAAAACTGTCCGGGACGATCCGTATGGTGCTGGACATCATAGGAGAAAACCACAGAACCAGATATGGGATAAAAGAAGAATTCCACATGACAGAAGAGTGTGCAATGTATTTATATGAGGGGATACAGACCATGAATAAGATCATAGAAAAATTAGAAAAGAAGATTCCAAAGTGGATCAGAAACAAGCTGGAAGAAACCAAAAGTGTGCTGGAATGCTTTTTCCATCAGGATAAGAAGTATGTGTTGCATCTGAAGCAGGACCATGACCACCGGATTATATTGTGTGCATCCAGCAGACGGATTCCACAGTATCTGGACCAGATGTTATGGAGCAGAGGAATGGGAGCGATTCTTACAAGCGGAACTTTAAAAACCGGACAGGGATTTTCCCACATTCGGAAAATGACAGGATTACAGAGAGTGCGGAGAGTCCGTGAATATGTGGCAGACTCCCCGTTTGAATATCAGAAGAACTGTCTTTTATATCTGCCCAAGAATTTGAAAAAATGCAGAAGAGGAAGTCAGGAAGAGGCAGAGATGATAGCAGGCCATATCCATTCACTGATCTGTTCGACTTACGGGCATACGCTGGTGCTGTTCACATCTTATCATTTGATGGGAAACGTTTACCAGATGTTAAGGGATGAAATTCCGTTCCCGATGATAGAGGTGTGGAGACATTCACCGGAAGAGATCACAAGATTTAAACAGATGGACAATGCTGTCCTTTTTGCAGCCGGCTCCTGTTGGGAAGGAGTAGACTTCCCTGGAGATATGGTATCTTCGCTGATTATAGTAAAACTGCCCTTTGCTGTTCCTGATCCCATCAGCGAAGCACAGAAGAAGGAATATGCCAGCCTGAAAGATTATATTCAGGCAGTGATTGTTCCAGACATGCAGAAAAAACTAAGACAGGGATTCGGACGTGCTCTCCGCACCGAGACAGATACTTGTGTCGTGTCCATTTTAGACGAGCGTGCAGGAGAAGGTGGCAGGTATCATGAGGAAGTGATGTGTGCGCTTCCGAGTTGCAAGATGGCAAAAGATATCAAGGATGTCCAGCACTTTATCCGAAACCGGAAAGGCGTGGAATACTACCTGTAACCGTTCGTGGTTCTGCTACAGAAATAGCAGATTTAGCACGAAAAGTTTGGTGGTATTTCAATGGCGTTTTCGGTGGGATTGTTGGTATTGATGAATAGCTATTTCGGCATGAAGTGGGTATACTGTGTATAGCGTTAGAGGAAAGGAGGCAGCTTATGATATACAAGGTGGAAACGATAAAAGATGGAACAGAAAAATATTTTTTCATCAGAAATCTGGAAACAATGAGTATTGAAGAACTGCCAAGTAAATATCTAATGCATAAGATTAAATGTAAACGTTCACCAAATACAGTGAAACGCACAGCATTTTCAATCTGCTATTATATGAAATATATGGCAGAGAAAGAAATGGAACTCACAGAAGTCTATCAGTTAGATTATGAAAAACAGACAGAACACTTTGTGGAATTTTTATACTGGCTTAAAGCCGGAAACCATACAGAGCAAACGGCTGGAGAAAAGAAGTGTCCGAATGAAGGAACCTGCAACGCATACTTAAAAGATGTGTTCAGGTTCTATTTATTTATAGAGGCAGAATATGAACAGTACGGAAGTCTCAAAACCTTATCGTATAACCAGATTATAGCGGTTAATCAGGTGGGAGTAAAAAAGGTACTGCGGAATCATTCTTTTAAAGCCTATCTGAAGGAAGAGGAACATCGTGGGAGAACAGCAAAAGAAAATCAGATTATTACAATTTTACAGGCCTGTACGAACCGAAGAGATCAGCTTCTGTTACTTATGTTAGCAGAAACCGGATACAGAATTGGGGAACTACTGGGAGTAAAATATGTCAAAGATATTGATTATAGGAATCACATGATAAGGGTATGCTTCCGGGAAGATAATGAAAATGAAGCGAGAGCCAAAAATGCGGAATACAGAAGTGCCAAGATAAGTAATGATACGTTTGAATTTCTCATGGATTATCTGGCAAAATATCGGAAAATCCTGCAACATCAGGATTACCTGTTTGTGAATATCATGGGTGAGAACATTGGAAAGCCATTAAGAGTGGACAGTGTATATGATATGTTGGACCGAATGGAAAAGAAAACCGGAGTTAAAATCACACCCCACATGTTACGTCACTATTTTGCAAATATGCGAAAGCAGGCAGGATGGGAACTGGAAATGATCAGTCAGGCATTGGGGCATAAACATTTGGATACGACTATAAAGTATCTGGACTGGCTGGATGATGAACTGATAGAAGCAAGTAATGAGTTTTATGCACAACACACTGCTATTTATGGGGCGGAACGTCTGCTGGAGTAGGGAGGTGTGAGAAATACCTATATATTTATTGCAACAGGCAGAACACATAACAGAATCTGAAGTAGATATTGAGAAGAAAAAGCAGGAACTATATTCAGAAATTGATGCACTTGGAATAAAAAGCGATTCAAGAATTAACAAATTGAAAAAGTTCTTGGCAGATAGAAAAATCTGGCATCTGGAAGAAATGGATTATCTTTTGCGAAATTCGTATGAACAATATTTAAGAGGACAGATACGATCACAAATTGTATCTTTCTATTTGAAAATATATGATACGGTAAAACAACAACATATCTATCAACAGATGCAGACGCTAAATGGAAAGCGGATATATGAATGGAAATATCAAAATAAAATTTATTTTCTGAAGTATTATCCGGAAAAGGAAATAGCTGAGACCTTTGAAACTTCTTATAAAACAAACCTATTGGTGTGGGATTTTACACAAAATTGTTCAGAAGTTTTAAAGAAACAAATTTTTTATACGTTGAGTCGTATCATTGCCAATACTTCAATGTCTAAGGCTTATAGAAATGTCAGGTTAAAATCCTTAAAACTTCTTTATGATTCTTGTGTTCAGTTAAATATTACGGATATTGGATTGCTGGAAATGGAACAAGTGGAAACTATTTTAAAGAATTTTCCCGAAACGAGTCAACGAAGTATTTTAGGTGAATGCAGAAGAGATGCGTTTATGCAGCAGGAACAGATCCAATGGGAAGCAAATGTATGGTATCTGGAACGATTACATCTTGGAAAACATCGGATAGACGAAAGTAAATCCTTAATTAGCATTTCTTTTATGGAAGTCAAGGAAATACAGAATCGAGAAATTTTACAGGCATACATGAAATATGAACTGGGAATTACTGGACAGGCAGTCAGCACGATTGTACGAAGATTTGTATGTATTAGAAATTTTATTGAACTGCTGGAACAAGAAAAGATACTGGCGATTCATGCAACTGTCGCAGAAGTAAAAAAGTATGCAGACGGCTTGCGAGAACGGGGAATACAGGCAAAGGGATTTAATGAAAGAATTTTCGGTATCGGTCATTTTTATAAATTCATGGAAGTTAAACAGTATATTACAAGAATGCCATTCCGAATTGAATATTTCCAACAAAAAGAAGTAGTAGTACATCATGATCGTAGCGTTGAGGAAACAGTATATATGGAAATTTTGAAAAAGTTATATCTTTTTCCAGAGCGATTACGATGTATGTTCCTACATCTGTGGTGTCTAGGATTACGGGCGAGTGAAGTGTGTACATTGAAAGGAAATGCTTATTATCAGCAGGGCGAGGATTATTGGATTCAGGTGTATCAAGTCAAAATGAAGAATTATAAAAGGATTCCAATCCCACAGGCACTTTATCAGATTATGAAAGTATACTTGAAAAAACATGAAATTCAGCCTGAAGAATTCATTTTTAAAAACAGCAGAGGTGGTGCTTGTCTATATGGCACATTCCGAACTCAGATGATAGAAGCGTGCCGGGAAAATAAGATTGCAAATGGAGAATATTTATTTCAATCACACGATTATCGACATACAGTAGCAACTATGTTTTATGACAGTCATGTATCACTGCAAAGTATCAGGGATTATCTTGGACATACTTATGAAGAGATGACAAGACAGTATATTGATTATATGCCACAAAGGATTGCAAAAGCAAATGATGAGTTCTTTGAAATGCAAGGAAGTAGTTTAGCATCATGGCTAAAGAAAGAGGAAAAAGATGGAAAATGATATTATATACTTCAGCGATTTCCCCAATTTACAAGAAACAGGGACACGTAAGGATAATGGAAAATTTGATTTAACGTTGCTTCCAACGCAAGAATTAAAGGAAGAGTTTCGAGGTTATATTATGTATCGCTGCAAAAACGGAACGTTTAGAGCATTGATTCAGGATCGAACAGCTTATAATCATATTGCAAAGTTTTTGAACAGCAGAATAAATCGGAGAATCAAAAGCCTTGGAGATAGAAATCCAGAAAAATGGATATCACTTTTAAAAGGCTGGATGTTAGAACAGGGAATAACTATTGTAAAAGAAAAGAAGAGTGTGTATGGTACAGTAAGCTATGGCGAAGCAGTGACGATATTATATTTCAGAAACGTACTGAAATTTTTAGGGCCAGAAGATTTACGGGATGAGATAGAAAAAGATGTTTGGGAACTAAAAAATCTGGATATTAAAATCAGATCCAATCCAATTTATAATGTAAAAACACTGGATTTCAGAAAAATATATCAGCCAGATATCAGGGAAGAATGTAAGAAAGCTGTTTATATGAATCTGCAGTATGAAGCAATAGGAACTGTACAGGGAGAATTGACAATAATGAGGATATTCTCAGAATATCTCCAAAAAGAGTATTCCAAAATAAAAAGCTGCAGTGAAATAGACAGAGAAGTGTTGGAAGAATTTTTGATACATCTGTCAACAAAAGATACTTCCCATAGTGCGAATAGTTCTTATGTAATTTCATTAAGACGACAGTTAGAGACAATCGGAAAAATTTACAGCTATGAAAGATTGGAGCATTTATTTATTAATACGGATATTCCACCGGAAGTAAATGCAGAATTTAGAGTGTATTCTGATGATGAAATGAAACGACTGAATGCGGAAATTACACAGATGGATGTACAGATTGCAAGATGTCTTCTGATACATCAGATGCTTGGAACTAGGATATCAGATACCCTTACACTGAGACCAGATTGTCTGACGAGAGAAAATGGCCAAGATATGATTGAAATATATCAAGTTAAAACTAAAAGATATAAAAAACCGATCAGTAAAGAACTTGCAAAACTGTTACAGAGTTCTATTGAATATACACAGGAAAAGTTCGGTGATACAGAATACATATTTGTTAATGAAAAAGAACCTGACCGCCCGATGCAGTATATGGCTATAAAAACAAAAGTCATGTCCATGATACAGGAAAAGCAGTTGAAAGATGATCATGGCGAATTATTCGGGTTTGGAACGCACATGTTCCGGCACTACTATGGCGTCAAACTTACAGAAATGCATCTGGATGACTGGACGATAGCGAGACTATTGGGGCATAAAAGACTGAATAATGTACAGCATTACCGGAAAATGAGCAATCAAAGAATGGCAGACGAAACCAGAGAAGTAAGACAGAGGATGAGTGACATCATATATATGAGTCTGGCAAGATGGGGTGAAGAATATGAGCAAATACGACAAGATGATTGAGGAAAATCAGAGAAAAAGTAAAGAGAAAATTGAACTGGCATTGCAAGCAATACAAGATATGCTGGCAAATAAAGAACGTATCAGCGTTCCAAAGCTGATGAAGAAAACTGGATTGTCGAGAGGATTCTTTTATAAAAATCCAACCGTCCGGGATACATTGAACCAAGCAGTAGAGCAACAGGCCGGAATGATAGATCCAAGAAGAGAAATTCTGAACATGGCGATGGAAAAACAGATTGAACTGTTGAACCAGAAGGTGGCAGCTCTGAGCAGAGAAAATAAGGAACTGAAGAGAAAGAACGAAAAGTTACAGAAGGCATTACGGAAACAGGATTTGAATTTTATTAAGAACTTATAACATTGAAAATAATAAGATGGAAGAGATGTGTGCAGACACATCTTTTCATCGTTGAGGATAAAATATATAGAATGAGAATGGGATTGTTTTATGGTATACTAAAAGTGAAATGCTAACTTTGATATGAGGTATAAAACAATATGACAGAAATACAAATTAAAAATTTAATTAAAGAATATGAAAAAGAATATATTGAGTTTATGGAAATTGAGAAATTACCACAGTATAAGATAGATTTTTTTGAAATTAATGTTGAGGAAAGCGATGCAGCAGGATTCGCTTCAGCCGCCCAAGCTTACTATAATACGAAAACAGATGAACATATATTAAGGATATGCAAAAGTTCGGAAATACCAAGGTATATTGTGTTTCATGAATTTACGCATATTTTAGATACGGAAATGTATGCAAAGCAAGATTCTTGGAAATATATGGCTTTGTCTGGTTATACAGAATATCATGCAGCACAAGTTGAATTGATGATAATGTTAGGAGCAGATAGTATACAAACTCAAGATTTTTCATTTACAGTTGATGTTGAAATAGGTAATAGTACAGTTAGGAATTACCTAAACTCAAGACATCAATTAGTAGTGAATATGATGAATAGAACAGATTTTCCAAGAGATATTGAAGCATTAAAAACAACGGTAGGTGTGCTATATAATTATTTTGGAGTGCGTTCTATATGTAAAATGTATGCGAAAGATTATACTGAAGAAGTGGATAACACAATTATTATTCAGAAACTTTCAAAAGTATTATTTGAAGAGATAAATAGCTTTATGGTTGGATGGTTTAATGAAGCACAAGTAGAGCTGAGCTTTGTGTCATATATGAAAATAATGTGGCCTATGCTTCAAAGCTATTTTGGAAAAGAATGAAAGATAGTAACAGTAAACACAGTTTTGTATACAGTTAAACCCAGTAAAATCAACGCATGAGGGGAACTGGCTACATTTTACTACCCTTTTTGGTGGGTAAACCACTGGGAAGGAAACAGAATATCGGAATAGAATCGAGGGAAACTATGGCAAAAATACTGGCAGTTGATGATGAACCGGCAATTTTGGAAATGATAGAAAGCATTTTGAATAAGGATGGACATCTGGTTACCAAAGTAAGTAATCCACTAAAAATTAATATGGAAGAATTACATCGTTATGACCTGATTTTACTGGACATTATGATGCCTGGAATTGATGGCTTCGAATTATGCAAAAGAATCAGGGCACTTGTGGATTGTCCGATTTTGTTTCTTACGGCAAAAACGGAGGAAAACAGTCTGGTAAACGGACTTTCTTTAGGAGCAGATGATTATATTTCAAAGCCATTTGGAGTGATGGAACTTCGGGCAAGGATCAATGCACATCTTAGAAGAGAGCACAGGGAACATTCTGTCCGGATGGTTTTAGGGAGAGTCTGCATTCAGATGTCTCAAAAGAAACTGTTGATGGATGATAAAGAACTTCCGTTTACGAAAGCAGAGTACGAAATCTGTGAATTTCTGGCTAAAAACAGAGGACAGGTTTTCTCGAAGGAACAGATATTGGAAGCGGTCTTTGGCTTTGACAATGAGAGTAATGACAGTACTATAATCACGCATATCAAAAATATAAGAGCAAAATTTGCGGATTATGATTATATGCCGATAAAAACAGTCTGGGGGATTGGATATAAATGGGAAGAGTAAAGAGAAGCAATGCACTCAGCAGGATTTTTATGAGATATGTACTGGTCATGCTTGGATCATTAGTTGGTTTGGTGATTGTTGCTTATCTGCTGCTGTACCTTTTGATTAGTGTGGGCTGTATTTATCCGGCAAATTATGCAGAGCAAAAGATTAATGAAGCATATGATACGATTCTACGTGCAGATAAAGTGACTGCTGAGATGATTCCCGCACTTTGTGATTATGTAATCTTTTCAGAGAATGGAGAGAAAATAGGTGGAGATCTGTCAGAACAATACGAACAGATAGCATGGAATGTTGCAAAGTACGGAAACGCATCCGGGAAATATTTTTATAAAGTAATTGTAAGGGAAAATGAATATGTTGTATTGCAATATCGCCTGACACCTCAATATCATTCAGCTTTTTTGAGGGAGCATTTTATAGGACCACAGAATGTGATGATTATTATGTCTGTGATTGGAGCGGTAGCGATTATCATCATTCCGTCCATACGTTTTGGAAAAAGAATCAAAAAGCAGATGCAGCCTGTATTAGACGCAATCGGACAAATAAAGGATCAAAATCTGGAATATGAGACATCCTGTTCCGGTATCAAAGAGTTTGATGACTGTTTATCGGCAATCGATGATATGCGAGATGCATTGCGAGAATCTTTAGAAAAGCAGTGGAAAACAGAGCAGGAAAAGAAACAGCAGATGTCTGCTTTGGCGCATGATATTAAAACACCTCTTACGATTGTACGGGGAAATGCAGAACTACTTTCAGAGACTGAACTGACCACAGAACAGAAGAATAATATCACTTATGTTTTGAACGGCACAACACAGATACAAAGTTATGTAAAACAGTTGATAGATGTCACAAAATCATGGAATTGCAGTGATGTTACCTATACAACGGTGAGGTTAGAAGATTTTTTCGCAGATATAAAGGAACAGGCACTCGGACTGGCAGAAATCTATCACCAGAAAATAGATTGGAAGGCGGGACAAAGTGATAAAAAGGTAACGATTGCTTATGATCCAATGTTCCGGGCCGTAATGAATATGATTCAGAATGCAGTGGAGCATACAAAAGAAAATGGAATCATTTATATTGACGCAAAGGAGCAGGATGGCCGGCTGACATTCATTGTGGAGGATAGCGGATCAGGATTTACAAAAGAAGCATTATTGCATGGCACAGAGCAGTTTTTTATGGATGACACAAGTAGAAATGGCGAAGCCCATTATGGGATGGGACTATTTTTTGCAAAAACTGTGGCTGAAAAATATGGTGGAGGTATTAAACTTTCAAATTCTGAAAATACAGGTGGGGCGAGGGTAGAAATATTTTTCCTGAGTAGTCAAGAAACAAGCTAAATAGACCGCAATTAAGCTATGTAAAAGAAATTTTACATGCTTTTATCTAATATGTAAAAGCCTTTTGATAGACATTACTACTAAGATTCTCAATGCAGACAAGGACGACAATACACCTTACAGTTTACTTTAGATGACGGAACAGGCACAGACCGTACTATTTTAAGCGGAATCCACGCTTACTATGAGCCAGAAGAGCTTGTTGGAAAGACACTTATTGCCATCACAAATCTTCCATCTAGAAAGATGATGGGAATTGAATCTTGTGGTATGTTACTTTCAGCAGTAAACAATCTTAAGGATTCAGAGGATGAAGAGCTTCATCTTCTTTTGGTTGATAACCACATTCCAGCAGGTGCAAAGCTCTACTAAAAACGAGATGTACCTTATTGGTGGAAATTTGTAAAATTACAAAAATACGCCAATTTTACGCCAAACAATGCAGAGAATGAGCAGATTTGATGCTTATGGAAGTGGCGATATGATATAATAACATCACTGGTAGAAGTACTGGTGAGGCTTTTTGTTGAATGCATAATAAAAGGTGCTTTTTCGTAATCAGAAAAGAAGGTATAATATGAATCCGCAAATGTCATTTAATTTAATAAAGTAGGGTTAACAGATAGACAATATGAAGGAAAGCAAATAATACAGCAAATGATAGTGCTTCTAGTGGAAATGCAGGTGGTAAGCCTGTAAGGAATCCTGAAAGGGAAAAGCCTCAGTGGGAAGATACTATTACAAATCGAATGCTTCACTGGTCATATATACTTGAGCAGAAGGAAGAGCTTTAGATGGCACTTGCTGCAGGAATTCCTAGAGCAACGATACTGACTTACTTTTATCCTGAGGTTACTGTGGAGAAGATGAGTTCGTATCGGCAAAAACAATAAAAAAGAAATTACATAGATACAAGAGCTGTGGTATACTGTGTCTATGTGAATTTATAATAGTCTTAGGACAATGTATTGGAGGTAATGCAATGGAATTTGAACTGCTTGCAGATAGTATTAAGCAAATAAATGATAAAGCAAGTTCAGCAGCAAAAAGTGCTGTAAATCAGCTTATGACATTGCGCAATTGGGCGATTGGTTATTATATAGTAGAATATGAACAAGATGGTAGTGACAGAGCAGAATATGGTTCTCATCTTTTGAAAAATTTGGAAAAACAAATTGATCAAAAAGGAATGAATTATACGCTTTTTAAGGCTTGTAGACAGTTTTATAAAGTATATCCTCAAATTGGTTCGACAGTGTCGAGCGAATTTAAATTACCGGATTTTGGAAAAAGTTCGACAGTGTCGAACGAATTTGTCACAGATCCAGATGTTTTAGTTAATAACTTGTCTTTTTCACATATTCGAGAAATTATGGTTTTAAATGATGCGTTTGAACGATTTTTTTACGAAACAGAGTGTATGAAATGCAACTGGAATGTAAGAGAACTACGCAGACAGATAAAAACTAACCTTTATGTAAGAGCCGGCATAAGTAAAAAACCAGAGCTTTTATTGAAAAAATCTGTTGATAACGCAAATGGAACAATGCTATCAATAAAAGACCCATTCACATTTGAATTTTTGGGACTTGATGCAAGGGATGCTGTGTCAGAATCTGATTTAGAACAGGCTCTTATGGATCATTTGCAGGAGTTTATGTTAGAACTTGGAGAGGGATTCTGTTTTGAGGCAAGACAAAAGCGGATTATAATAGATGATAAATATTATTTTATTGATCTTGTTTTTTATAATCGTCTTTTACATTGCAATGTTATTATTGAACTTAAGAATGATGAGTTCAAACATGAGGATTTGGGACAGCTTAATGCTTATGTAGGATATTATAAGAAAAATGAGATGGCAGAAGGAGATAATCCGCCAGTAGGAATACTACTTTGTACAGATAAAGGCTCACAGATGGTAGAATATGCATTATCTGGAATGGATAACCAATTATTTGTTTCAACTTATATGTTGCATTTGCCTGATAAGAAGAAACTCGAAGAATTTATGTTAAAAGAGATAGAAGAAATGGGAATGTAAAGTTAAGCACTTTATTTTGCTGATTATGATGCGATACTTTCTACACTTCAGGATACATTCCCACAGGTTATCGAGGATTTAGCTACAAAGCTTAAATTTGAGACTGATAAGTTAGAAGAAGCTGATCAGGATATCACATCTGCAATTAAAAGCTGATAGAAAGATAAATAATTAGCCTGAATTATTCGCAGCCTTAAGATGCAATTATGAAATAGAGTCAATGGCTTTTGAAATTTGACTATATTTATGGAGTTGGGGGGGTATCAAACAGAAAATTCACATCCGCCTTCCCTGCAACATAGACATCGAGTCCATCTAACTGGTCCTTTTTTAGTTGTTCTTCTCTTTCACGAAGCTTAACTAAAGACTTAGCATAAATTGTTCTCTTCTTGCCTAATGGATCAACATATACATAAGAGTATCTTCCGTCGCCTTTTCTGTAACCCTAACCCTTTCTTAATACTCTGCCTTTGCCGTCTTTTCTACAAGCCATCTTTCTCTTCTTTCTGGAGAAAAGAGCCTGTTCTACTTTTTAGACTGATGTTTCATCTGTAACTCAACACCTAATCTAATCAATTGCGAAAGAGTTAGCTTAGAGATGTAACTTTTAATAGACAATGAGAACATGTTGAGGCTATAATGTACTTGAGCGTGTTCTCTTTGTTGTTATGAAAGGAGATTTTACATGGCAGTAGAGAGACGCAAAGACAATAAAAATAGAGTTTTGAAAGAAGGCGAATACCAGAGAAGTTGTGGAACTTATGAGTTCAAATGGAGAGACAAGCGAAGCGGTCGGCATTCTATTAGTGCAGTTACTCCTGAAAAATTAAAAGAAAAAGAATTGGATGAGCTTCGTGATGTTTTGGATGGTGTCAGAGCGGATAAGAATAATCTTACCATCAATGATTTATATTTTACTTTGTGAATGATTACTATTGGTCCTTACAAAAATGTTTTTCTAAGCATTTGATTAACTAGAGATAGTTCTTATGGAGTAAAGACTCTCTTGTTTGAGAACTCAATTACATATTTTAGTAATAAAGCAGAAAAATGATGAAAAGTGGAGATTATATTGATGTATTGCCTAAAGCAATAGAGGATAAAGATTTGAGAATTAATTGAATGAGGAGCATTTATTATGATTTATTTCGATTTAGATAATACGTTGATTGATTACAATTCTTCAGAGAGAAAAGCGATAGAGTTCATATTTAAAGAAAAATATGGACTGGTATTAAATAATAATCAAACAGATTATTGGAGTAAGATTTCTAGAAAGTATTTTGATTATTATTTATCAAAACGGATAACTTTCGAAGAGCAAGGAAAAAATCGATTTATTAAAATGTTAAGTTATTGTGGGTATGTGGAAAATGAAAAGATTGCAATGGAATTGTTTGAAGAGTATCAAAAACAATTAGAAAATAGTTGGATTTTATTTGATGATGTGGTTGATATGCTACATTCATTGGAAGGATATCGACTAGGTATCATAAGTAATGGGAAATCTATACAGCAAAGAGCAAAGTTGAGTTGTACGAACATTGAAAAATATTTTGAAATAATTCTTATTTCAGAAGAAACAGGATTTGCAAAACCTTCCGTTGATATTTTTTATGAGGCGGTCAAACAGTCAGGCGAGAAAATTGATTCAGTTATATATGTTGGTGATAATATAAAAACAGATATTTTGCCATGTGAAAAAATTGGAATGAAATGTGTACTTGTGGATAGAAATAGTATATGTGAGAAAAATATATGTAAAATTAAGAATTTAAGTGAAATTATATATGTCTTTTTGACTATCTTTTTATATCTTCTTAAATGTCCGCAAAGCCTTATTTTATAGGCTCTACGGGCATTTTGCTTTTGTGGTAAACCTCACATATCTAGGTCTATCTTCTTATATTTTCGCTATCAAGCGTGGTTAAAATCGTGGTAAATACTTCTATGCGATTAGACGCTGAACCTCTGATTTTGCGGTATCTATGGACGCATGAGCGTACCAGTTCATTGTGATACTAATGTTTGAATGTCCCATGATATACTGTAAATCTTTTGGGTTCATGTTCTTGCTTGCCAGCCTTGTGCAGAACGTATGGCGTAGCGTATGCGGTGTGATATGTGGCAAGGGATTGTCCTTATGGTACTTGTTGTATTTCTTTACCATACGGACAACAAGCATATTGTAATCAATCGCAACTTTGGGCTTGCCTTTATGATTGACAAATAGAAAGTTGCCCCGTCCGTCTATCACAAATGGTTCTGCCTTTGGGCGTTTTTTCATAACCCGTTGAAATGCCTGTATTGTTTCTCTGCTTAATGGCACTTGCCTTATTCCGCTCTTTGTTTTAGGCGTTTCAATAAAATATCTGACCATTTTTTCTTATCTCCCGCGAAGATAAAAAATAATGCCGAATATTGTATATCCGGCATAGGGGTTTCTTTATTCTACAACGACTTTACTCTTTCCGTTGCCGGTCTTTACCAGACAAATTTTGGCAGGAATACGTTCGGTCAATTCCTGTACGTGGGATATGATTCCCACCTGCCGGCCTTGTGAGCGGAGACGTTCCAGGGCTTCCATGACAATTTGCAGGGTTTCGCTGTCTAAAGTGCCGAAACCTTCGTCGATAAAGAGATTTTCTTCGAAATGATTCCGTGAAGAAAAGGAAGATAAGCCCAAGGCTAAAGCCAGAGAGATGAGGAAGGATTCGCCTCCCGATAAAGAGAATACCGACCGGGCTTCATCGCAGAGATCGTGATCGATGACTTGTAGGGCCAACTCATCGGGTATACGCTGCAACTGATAGCGGGAGGTTAATTCCCGAAGTTGTATATTGGCGTATGATAACAGGATATCCAGCGTATATCCTTGGGCGATCTCTTTAAACTTATAGCCACTCTGTGAACCGATTAGATCGTCTAGTTTGCTCCATTGGTTTAATAATTTCGTTTTCGCATCGAGGGTATCCTTTAAGGTGGCCGCTTGTTTTTGGTTTTCTTCCTGGGTGTGCAGAGTTGCCAATACTTCGGTTTTTTGTTGGAGGATACGCTCGGATTCCTCTTGTAATGCGGTGTATTGACGCTGTAAAGAGGAAAGTGATTCCGATTGTGGATCGGGGCGGCCGGGCGATTGTAAATGATCGGCCAATTGTTTTTCACGTTCCCGTAGAGTGGCCAAAGCAGTCGTTACCTTATCCCGGAGGTGATTTTGTCTTTCCCGTTCTTCCCGGATTTTTTCAGGTGCCACTTGCAATAGTGAAATGAGAGTGGCTTCGGTTAGCTGAGCAGGGGCTGTCCGATTGTATTTTTCCAGCCATTCGCCTAATTGCCGGGTGGCTTTTTCCAGGCGCTTTTGATATTGGTCACAGGTGGTACGGAGTTGGGTGATTTTTCCTTTTAGTTGTTCCGATTGGCCTGAAAGCTGTTCTTTCTGCCGGATGGCTGTTTCCAGTTCCTGAGTCGCCCTTTCTGTTAACTCTTGCCAATAACGTTCGGTTTCATCGACCGTTTGACCTTGCAGAAGCCGGGCCCGTTTCCGGATGAAAGACAAAGTCTCTTCAGAGCGTTTTTTCAAAGCCTCGGCGGCTTCTGTTTCGCTTTGGCGGAAGGATTCCAGGTTTTTCTGATTCTCCTCGTATTCAGCTACCGATTGAAGCAATAGTTTTTCATTTTCTGCCGATTGCAGCGTTTTAGTTTGCCATTTTTGAGCAGCTGTGGTCAGTTCCTGTTTGAGATCCGGGTAGTTATCTTCCCAGCGTTGTCGCCAGGTAGGTGCATGCATAAAAGGAGCGACCTTTTCCAGTGAAATATTTTGCTGGACTTTCAGGCCTTCAATGATCTCTTGCAATTTAGATAGTTCAGTGGCTTGACCGACTACCTTTTCCTGGGTCTGCTGAAATGTTTTTTGCAGGGCATTGTTTTGGTTTTGTATTTTATCCAGTTCTTTTTGGAGCGTTTCTAACTGATGTTGCCGTTGCTCCCATTCGTTTTCTTTCAGACAAATACTTTCCAATTCTTTTTGGCTGATATTCAGCTGTTCTCTTAGGTTTATCCGATTTTGTCCGTTAGAAACAGACCTATCCGAATAAAGCTCCTTGATTTGCTGGTGAATCTCTTCGCATTCTTCTTGCGATTCATATTTTTCATTTTGTAATACGGGTAATACTTCTCCGAGGTACCGGTGTTCGGCTTCAAGACGCGCATTTTCGGTTTTTAACCGATTATATGCTGCTTCATGCTGTCTGACTTCTTTTTCGAGTGTTTCGAGCAAGCCGTCGGCCAGGGGATGATGTGCCGCATAAGGGTGGGATTGGCTGCCACATACCGGGCAAGGGGTATTTTCTTCCAGTTGGGCCCGGAGTCGAACGACATTTTCTGAAACCGATAGTCGGGCTTGTTCCAAAGTGTGGCGTATGGTCGTGTATTTTATTTCTGCAATTTCGATTTCTTTTTTGTATTCGGTCAGGCGAACTTTGAGTGCTTGTAAATTTTGTTGTTGTTGTTGCAGTTTATCTTGCCTTTTTCTCAGTTCTTGCCGGGTCTTATCTAGTTTTTCCGTCAAGGTAATTTCCTGAAGCAATCTTTCGCGTTGTAGGCGGAGTTGTTCTTTACGATTGCGAAGTTCGCTTATGGGAAACCGGTTGACCGATATTTGTTGTTGCTGGCGCAACTGCAGGAGGTCATTGTGACGTTGTATGGATGTTTCGATCTCACGGCGTTGAAGTTCCAGCTGTTGCCGGCTTACTGTTAGTTGTTGTAGAGTAGAGGTATATAAAGATTGATTTTCTATAACCTGCAACCTTTGGGTATAAGCTGTATCCAGAAAACTTTCGATCAGCTTTATGTTCAGGCACATTTGTTCATGTTGCCTGTTTTTCCTGAACCATTCTTTTAATTTATCGTCTAATTCTCTCTGTTGCAGAATACGGGAGTATCTGCTATCCTGAATTTTTTGATGCACTTTGATTTTATCTTGCAGGTCGGTTAAAGTTTTCCGGCTCTCTTGTTCTACCTGCCGGGCATTGACAATTCCGATATCTAAACGACGGGCTTCTAAAAGTTCCGGTTTAAGCTTATTGTACTGGGTTGTATATTGGTTTACCAATGATTTTTGCCGTTCCACCGATTGAAGGGTTTGCGTGGCTTTTTCGTTCAGATCGGAGAGCGCCTGTTCTGTTTGTCGTAATAATTCAGTTTGGCTTACTAAATGAGTGGTACATTCATTTTTTTCAATCCCAAAAAGACGGCTGCTTTCGATGCTTTCCATCTGCTGTAACCAGACTGACTGGGCTTGTGCTTCGGCTTGTACTTTTTGGGCATCCGAAAGGGTGGCCTGGGCTTCCGATTTAGATTGATTGATTTGTTCTAATTGCTCTATCCAACGTATTTTACGTTGGATTTCTTCATTTTTTTGTTGAAGAGCCTTTTCGTGTTTCAGGAGTTTGGCCGATTGTTGCTGTAATGTCTCGATTTCTTCCTGGGTAAGCAGGCGAATATTCCCCATACGGGCGGAGAGTTCTTTCCATTCATTGCGGATAGCTGTCGTTTTGGAATAGACCGTATTCGAGATAACAGAATAGATTTCAGTACCGGTCAGTTTTTCGAGTACTTCGGCCTTTTCTTCTTTCCGGGCTTTGAGGAATCGGGCAAATTCATTTTGTGCCAATAAAACGGTACGGGTGAATTGATTATAATTCAGACCGATGAGTTGAATCAATTTATTCTCCGATTCACTGATTCCTGTAGTGATAGGAGACGGATCTCCAAGGGGGTATACCCGGAGTTCTGCAGGTTGAAGTTTCCCGCTTATTTTATTATTGGCTCGCCATACCCGCCATACCGAGCGATAACTTTTTCCGTCTACAGCAATAAATTCTACAGCAGCCATCGCTTCGGCAGTACCTCTGCGGAGTATTTGACGACGATCTCCCTGTTGAATGAATTCTTGTCCGACATCCGGCATTTTAGTACCTTCAATACCGGTGGTGCGGGGCATATTGTTGAATAAGGCCAGACAGATAGCATCCAGAATAGTCGATTTTCCGGCACCGGTGGGACCGCATATTGCGAAGATCCCGGCAGATCGCAGAGGAGCTGCCGTAAAATCGATATCGAATTCTCCGGCAATAGATGCCAGATTTTTTCCTTGTATACGTAATATTTTCATTGTTTTTCTCCCATTTTCAGCTGTGATTCTTCAATGACTTCCCGGAATAAATGAGCCAATTCTTCGGGCAGAGGATTTTGATATCGCCTTTCGTATACTCGGTTCAACAGCTTCCAGGGATCCAGTAATTCTTCGGTGGTGAGCGTATTCTCGTTTTTTGTAAGTTGTACTGTATCCGGATAAAAGGGGAGTACCCGGGTTAAACGCACCTGTTTGGTGCGTAGGGCTTCCTCCACTTTATTGCGCAAAGCAGGTTCCGGTTCGGTGAGTAGTACCCTGACTTCGAGGAAAGGGGCCGGATGATCGTCTCTCTCTTCC
>ENA-UESI01000386-UESI01000386.1-human-gut-metagenome-genome-assembly--contig:-NODE-386-length-37920-cov-8.207119_pt1 | contig 37920 bp, 29 predicted proteins | sample MGYA00243005_ERZ508006 | MGnify/ENA primary metagenome ERZ508006 (study PRJEB26167, sample SAMN06115436) | human gut metagenome | host: Homo sapiens | place: China:Shandong | collected 2015-06-10... | reverse complement strand
CCAGAATTACTTCGGACTTTTTGAGCATTTTCTCAATTTTTGCTTGAGTAGACAAATCTTACACCTCCATCATTATTGGGAGAACCTTATTTTATATACATCTACGCGGATGCAGATATCTTGATCTGCATCCGTGCAGTATGTAACAACTTAAAATAAAATCTTCTAAAAGATTTCTTTAATTCCGTATTTTACGGAATTATTTTTTTGCCGGAGCGCAGAGCTCAAGCAAAATGCCTACGGATTTAGGATGAACGAAAGCAATATCCATTCCGCCAGCACCACCGCGAGGAGCTTTGTCGATCATTGCAGCGCCTTTTTCGATGCAGCCATCGATAGCAGCTTGGATGTCGTCAACGCGAACAGCGATATGTTGGATACCTTGGCCGTTTTTAGCGATATATTTGCCGATAGGACCGTCGTTGTTTTCAGTGATGTCAACGAGGAGCTCAAGCAGAGTTTCGCCGCAGGGAATGAATACAGTTTTTACGCCTTGTTCAGGAACTGCTTCTTCACCAGTGCAGGTCAATCCAAGAACTTCAGTGTAGAATTTTTTGGATACGTCCAAATCTTTGCAAGCAATGCCTACATGGTCAACACAAATTGTTTTAAACATTTCTAATTCCTCCTAAAAAGTAATTTTTGGCTGTTTTATCTTAAAACTTTACCAACAATATCAGCGACAACGGAATATGGTTCAATCTCACGAACCTGCAGTTTTTCAACCAAAACATCAAATTCAGAGGTTGCTACCACATTTTTGTCGATGTAGCGATTTACTCTGTCGTTAAGCATAGCCGTAACCTCGTTTTTGATACGGGCTTTACGGATCTTGCTCAGTTCGCCAGACTCGATCAAATATGCCCTGTGCTCTTCAATAGAGTCAACAACGGCTTCTATACCTTCACCCTTGCTGGCAATGGTCCTGTTGATAGGAGGACGCCAGCCAACATGCTCGGGATTTAATTCCAACATCATTTCTATTTCAATGTTCAGCTTGTCTGTACCTTCACGGTCAGCTTTGTTGATCGTGAACAGGTCACCAATCTCAAGGATACCTGCTTTAATAGCCTGAATGTCGTCGCCCATACCGGGAATAACAACAACCATTGTGGTATCAGCAGTTTTAACGATATCTACTTCAGACTGACCAACGCCGACAGTTTCAACGATAATAACGTCAAAACCATACGCATCCATCAATTTGACAGCATCGCCCGCTTTTTGTGACAAACCGCCCAAGCTTCCGCGGGTAGCCATGGAACGAACGAAGATGCCTTCATCAGAAGTAAGATCCAGCATTCTGATACGGTCGCCTAAAATAGCGCCGCCTGAAAACGGACTGGTAGGATCAATTGCAATAATACCAACTGTTTTACCGCGTTTACGGTACTCTTTAGCAAGTTTATCGGTCAAAGTACTTTTACCGGCGCCCGGAGGTCCAGTGATTCCGACGACATAGGCATTACCGGTGTGGGGATAAATAGCTGTCATTATCTCAACAGCATTGTCATACTCGTTTTCAACGGCAGTTATCGCTTTGGACAAAGCCAAACGAGAATTATTTAATACGCCTTCAACAATATTCAATGATCACACCGCCTTGTTGAGGTCCAATAAAAATTGTATGATGCAAGCCGGGACAAGCCCGGCCTGCAAAATTTTTGAGAACCTTAATTATTTTACGTTAGCGTTGATGAAGTCAACAATGTTGCCAGTAGGGGTGCCAGGAGTGAATACTTCGGCAACGCCTGCAGCTTTCAAACCGGGGATGTCAGCGTCAGGAATAACGCCGCCGCCGATAACCAGAACGTCGTTCAGGCCTTTTTCTTTCAGCAGTTCAACTACTTTCGGGAAAAGGGTGTTGTGAGCGCCGGAAAGCAAGCTCAAAGCAACAACTTTAACGTCGTCTTGCAGAGCAGCTTCAGCGATTTGTTCCGGAGTCAAACGGATACCGGTGTAAATAACTTCAAAACCAGCGTCGCGCAGAGCACGAGCTACAACTTTAGCACCGCGGTCATGGCCGTCCAGACCCGGTTTTGCTACTAAAACTCTAATATTAGACATTATTTCTTACCTCCCTATTATTGTTGGCTCTAAATTACAGAGCAGTATGAGATTGATATTCGCCGAATACTTTTCTCATTACGCCGCAGATTTCGCCTTCAGTTGCATAAGCACGTACAGCATCAAGGATCAAAGGCATCAGGTTAACGGATTCGTCAGCGCAGCCTTTTTCCAGAGCAGCCAAGGTCTCTTCAACTTTAGCATTGTCACGACGAGCTTTAAGGGCAGCAATCTTATCAGCTTGCAATTTGCCAACGGAGCCGTCAACACGCAGCAAGTTTTTCGGCGGTTCTTCTTCTTGTTGGAATTTGTTTACGCCAACAATAATACGGTCGCCTTTTTCAATGTCCATTTGCCATTTGTAAGCGGAGTCTTGGATTTCTTTTTGGATGTAGCCTTTAGCGATAGCTTCAGGAGCGCCACCGATTTCGTCGATCTTTTTGATGTATTCCCAAGCTTCAGCTTCGATTTTGTTAGTCAAAGCTTCAACATAGTAGGAACCGCCCAACGGATCAACGGTATCAGCCAAGCCGGATTCGTAAGCAACGATTTGTTGAGTACGGAGAGCGATGGTTACAGACTCAGTAGTCGGCAATGCCAAAGCTTCGTCTTTGGAGTTAGTGTGCAGGGATTGAGTACCACCCATTACAGCAGCAGCAGTTTGCAGAGCAACACGAACGATGTTGTTGTTCGGTTGTTGTGCAGTCAACATGGAACCTGCAGTTTGAGTATGTACGCGGAGCATCATGGATTTCGGTTTTTGAGCGTTGAATCTTTCTTTCATAACTTTAGCCCATACGCGACGGGAAGCGCGGAATTTAGCAACTTCTTCGAGTACGTTGTTATGAGCATTCCAGAAGAAGGACAGACGGCCAGCAAAAGCGTCAACGTCCATACCAGCTTTGATAGCAGCTTCTACATAAGCGATGCCGTCAGCGATGGTGAATGCGATTTCCTGAGAAGCGGTGGAACCAGCTTCACGGATATGATAACCGGAAATGGAGATAGTGTTCCACAGCGGTACGTTTTTAGAGCAATATTCGAAAATATTGGTGATCAAACGCATGGAGGGTTTCGGCGGGAAAATGTAAGTGCCGCGAGCAGCATACTCTTTCAAAATATCATTTTGAATAGTGCCGCGCAGTTTGTCAGCGGAAACGCCTTGTTTCTCAGCAACTGCGATGTACATGCAAAGCAGTACGGATGCAGGAGCGTTGATGGTCATGGAAGTGGAAACTTGGTCAAGGGAGATACCGTCGAACAGGATTTCCATATCAGCCAAGGAGTCGATAGCTACGCCAACTTTACCAACTTCGCCTTCAGCCATCGGATCGGTGGAATCATAACCGATTTGGGTCGGAAGGTCGAATGCGCAGGACAAGCCGCTGCCACCGTTAGCCAAGAGGTAACGATAACGTTTGTTGGATTCTTCTGCAGTGGAGAAACCAGCATACATACGCATGGTCCAGAAACGGCCACGATACATAGTGGGTTGTACACCACGAGTGAAAGGATATTCACCAGGGAAGCCAAGATCCTTCTCATAGTCGAAGCCTTCGATGTCGAGAGGGGTGTAGAGCCTGTTAGGCTCAAGGTTTGCACGTTCGGGATTTTTAGCAAGTTTAGCTTCTACGCCAGCCATGTACTTGTCAAATCCAGCTTTCAGAGTTTCATTTGCCATTCTCAAATCCTCCTTAAGAATATTGTTTTTGCACAATCCGGTTTGGACTGACCGAATTATGGTGAGAGTGTCCGTCATAGACGGTGTATATGGCAAAGCCCAAAGGCTTCGTCAACAGATTGGATACAGATAAACTGTAGAGTTTGCCGACAGAACTAGCTACCTGCCGGCAAAATATTTCTGGCAACAATCTCAGTCAAAAGCATCGACCAAGAATTATTTTTCCATGGTGCCGGTTTTTACGAAACGATCATGGAAGGAGAAAGCTTCATCCATGAGGTGCGGAGTTTGGCTGTTGCCGCAAGCTTCGCAGGCTCTCTTGAAATAATCCAACAGAATCGGTTGATATTTCGGATTAGCAACTTTATCAATGATAACCAAAGCGCGTTCTTTCGGAGACAAACCGCGAAGATCAGCTACACCGCGTTCGGAAACGATAACGTCAACATCATGCTCAGTATGGTCAACATGAGAACAGAAAGGAACTACAGAGCTGATAGCGCCGCCTTTTGCAAGGGAAGTAGTGAAGAATACGGTCAGATAGCCGTTACGGGCATAGTCGCCGGAACCGCCGATACCGTTCATGATCTTAGTACCGCAGATATGAGTAGAGTTAACATTGCCGTAAATATCAACTTCGATTGCAGTGTTCATAGCAATAACACCGATGCGGCGAGCGATTTCAGGGCTGTTAGCAACTTCCTGCGGACGCAGGATGATGTATTTTTTATATTTTTCTACATTGTCATAGAATTTTTTGAGGCAGTCAGGAGACGGGCTCAAAGCAGTACCGGAGCAAACACGCAATTTGCCAGCATCAATCAGGTCAAACATACCGTCTTGAATAACTTCGGTATATACGGTCAGATCTTCAAAATCAGAGTTAACTAAGCCATTGATAACTGCGTTAGCAACAGAGCCTACGCCGGATTGCAACGGCAGCAGGTTTTTCGGAAGACGGCCGGCTGCAACTTCTGCTTTGAAGAATTCAACCAGGTTTTTGCCCATTTTTTGAGCGTCCTCATCGATTTCACCCAAAGGACGAACTTTATCGGTGATATCGCAGGGAACTACAGCAACGATCCTGTCTAAATCACAGGGGATATAAGTAGTACCGATGATATCTTCCGGTCTTTCGATGGGAATAGCTTTACGATTCGGAGGATCCAAAGGAACGTAGGAGTCATGCATGCCTTCAAGTTCTACCGGTTGAGAAGTATTTACTTCAACGATAACTTTCGGTGCGCATTGAACATAAGAAGAAGAGTTACCCATGGAAGTCGTAGCGATCAAACCAACCTGACCATTGCCAAGATCAATGATTTTGCAGGCTTCGACAATAGCAACGTCAACGCATCTGCGGTTTTCCATAAAACCATAACGAGTCATTTGTGCAACATGGCTCAGATGCATGTCAGTGTATTTTACAGAACCGTTATTGATTGCTTTACGCATGTCGTTATTAGTTTGATAAGGCATACGACGGTCAACGATACCAGCTTCAGTCATTGCGGTATCCATTTCAGGGCCTACAGAAGCGCCGGTCCAAACATTGATTTTGAAAGGAGTTTTTTTGCCTTTTTCTGCCAGAGCAAGCGGCACAGCTTTAGGATAACCAGACGGGGTAAAACCACTGGTACCTACGTTGTCGCCATCCTTTACAAATTCTGCAGCTGCTTCGGCGCTCATAATTTTGCCGGCTACTGCTTCGCATACGCGATCTTTAATGTCGATCATGTTTACCTTCCTCCTTGTAAATAAAACAAATTGTGGCTAATGCCAATGAGGTCTATTAACCTCACTAGTAAAAAATACACTTAGTCGGTAAAAAAAACAAATATAAAACCATAAACTATTCTTTACCGAATAAGATTTTACCCATAAAAAAGGAGCACTCAGAAGTTTTGATTTACGAAAACAAAACATAGCCAAGTGCCAGCTTACTTCCATCCAAAGTGGCTACGCTCTGAATCGCAAACTGTCAGCAGGCAAAGCTTTCAGTCGAACATCCATGTTCTCCTGTCTACCAACTGCTAAAACATATCCTGATATTTAGTTCTGCTTTAATTTACTTCGACGCCCTCACAAAAAATCCTTCAAAAAAAACTTCAATTGTGATTTCTTTTTGAACTTTTTGTGTCCAAATACATTATACCACAAAAAAAGCAGTAAATTTTAGACAAAATTGCTACTTTTTTTACTTTTTTAACAATTTTGGATTTAAATGCTATATCTCATATGATACCAGTAAAACTGTAACATGGCAAGCATTTTCTTTACAATTTACAAAGAAACACCCCTTGAGATAGACTACTCAAGGGGTGTTTTGTGGTATCAAATTAGCACTTTCAGCGCACTTGTTGGTGATAGTGCGTATGCAGTAGACTATGAGCTTTTTCTCCGAGAGGTTTACCTAACCAAGTATCATAAAGCTCTTTAATTTCCGGGTTTTCATGTGATTTTCGTAACTCATTAGCACTATCACAATCAAACAACCCTTCCCTGCGCGCTTTTCTGATTTCCGCATTAACAGGGATCGGCTGCCCGCCGCCGCCAATGCAGCCGCCCGGGCAGGCCATTACCTCAATAAACTGATAATCAGCTTCGCCTGCTCTGATCCGCTCCAGCATCTTACGCGCCGAAGCCAGAGTATGGACAACAGCTATTTTTACAGTGTTTCCTGCAATAGTAAGTTCCGCTTCACGGGTCTGTTCCATTCCCCGCACATCATTATAATCAACAGCCTTTAGATCTTCACCTGTCAGAACATCAGCAACCGTACGCAGAGCGGCTTCCATTACCCCGCCGGTAGTGCCAAATATAACAGCGGCGCCGGTGCCTGTCCCCAAAGGAGAATCATAGCTGTCTTCCGGTAAGTGTTTAAAATCAAGTCCGGCTTCGCGGATCATCCGCCCCAGTTCTCTGGTAGTGATCACAATATCGATATCACGATAGCCGGAAGCGTTCATTTCAGGACGTGCAGCTTCCGCCTTTTTAGCTGTACAGGGCATTACCGAAACACTGACGATCTTCGCCGGATCGATACCTGCTTTTTCAGCATAATAAGTCTTGGCAATAGCGCCAAACATCTGCTGAGGAGATTTTGCAGAAGAAAGATGCGGCAATAAGTCAGGATATTTAAGCTCGATCATATTGACCCAGCCCGGACTGCAGGAAGTGATCATCGGCAAGACGCCGCCATTAGTCAGGCGGTGAAGGAATTCATGCCCTTCTTCCATAATCGTCAGATCGGCCGAGAAATTAGTATCAAATATCTTGTCGAAGCCAAGATTACGCAAGGCCGCAACCATTTTTCCAGTAACGATAGAACCAGGTTCCATATCCAGTTCTTCGCCTAAAGCTACGCGCACCGCCGGTGCAGTTTGCACAATGACGATCTTATCAGGATCATTGATAGCAGACCAGACTTTTTCAGTATCGTCTTTTTCCACTATGGCACCAGTCGGACAAACACTCGCGCATTGTCCGCAGTAAGAACACTCTACTTTGCCGAGATCCTGCTCAAATGCAGTCGAGACGATAGTATCAAATCCACGTTCAGCAAAGCTGTAAACACTCATGCCCTGCACATCACGGCAAACACGTATGCAGCGTCCGCACAAAATACATTTTTCCTGATCACGCACCAGACAGGGATTGCTGGCATCAATAGTATGCGCCTTCCGGGCACCGCCCTCAAACCTGATCTTGCGCAGGCCCAGATCGGCAGCTATTTTCTGCAGTTCACAGTCGCCGCTCTTCTGACAGGCCAGGCAGTCTTTCGGATGATTGGCCAGCAGCAGCTCCACAACCATCCTTCTGGCCGCACGAACTTTATCAGTATTGGTTTTCACAACCATGCCTTCCGCAACCGGATAAACGCAGGAAGCAACAAGCGTACGAGCGCCGGACGCTTCTACGACGCACAGTCTGCAGGCGCCTTCCGGGGCAAGTTCCGGATGATGGCAAAGCGTAGGGATATGAATGCCGGCAGAACGTGCCGCTTCAAGAATCGTAGCATTTTTAGGGGCCTGTACAGTCTGCCCATTGATCGTTAAGGTAATCATTTCCATATCTATTATAATCCTCCCTTAACCCTTAGTAATGGCCTTGAACGGACAAGCCGCCATGCAGGCACCGCATTTAATACATTTAGTTACGTCAATAACGTGTTTCTTTTTGATTTCCCCGGAAATCGCATTAACCGGGCACTGGCGTGCGCATAAACCGCAGCCTCTGCATGCGTCTGTGATCTCGTAATTGGCAAGTTTCTCACAGGCACCGGCAGGACAGCGCTTCTCTTTGATGTGCGCTTCATATTCGTGCCGGAAATATTTCAAGGTACTCAACACAGGATTAGGCGCAGTTTGGCCAAGCCCGCATAAAGCCGTCTCTTTAATATTTCTGGCCAGCTCTTCCAAAAGCTCTATATCGCCTTCCCTGCCCTGACCTTCAGTGATACGAGTCAGGATTTCCAACATACGTTTAGTGCCTTCGCGGCAGGGAGTACATTTACCGCAGGATTCCGACTGAGTAAAATTCAGGAAAAATTTCGCTACGTCGACCATACAGGTATCTTCATCCATAACGACCAGACCGCCGGAACCCATCATGGCACCAGCAGCTGTCAAAGAGTCATAGTCAATCGAAAGATCAAGCATCGATTCCGGCAGGCAGCCGCCGGACGGTCCGCCGATCTGCACCGCTTTAAATTTCTTGCCGCCAGTAATCCCGCCGCCGATATCATAAATGATCTCGCGCATCGTAATACCCATAGGGACTTCAGCCAGACCGGTATTATTTATTTTACCTGTCAGCGCAAATACTTTAGTACCCTTGGACTTTTCAGTGCCGAAGCCAGCATACCAGTCAGCTCCGTTAGTAATAATAGAAGTTACATTACCAAAAGTTTCTACGTTATTGATATTGGTCGGCTTTCCCCAAAGCCCGGCAACAGCCGGGAACGGCGGGCGCGGACGCGGCATGCCGCGTTTGCCTTCTATTGAAGCCATCAACGCAGTTTCCTCACCGCAGACGAAAGCGCCGGCGCCTTCTTTAATATGCAGTTTAAAGCTGAAGCCGGAACCAAAAATGTTATCACCCAGCAAGCCCATCGCTTCAGCTTGTTCAATCGCTATGCGCAGACGTTTGATAGCCAGCGGATATTCAGCACGTACATAAATATAGCCTTCATCAGCGCCTATAGCATAACCGCAGATAGCCATACCTTCCAAAATCTTATGCGGATCGCCTTCCAAAACGCTTCTATCCATAAACGCGCCCGGATCGCCTTCATCAGCGTTACAGATAACATATTTTTTATCACTGACAGACGCTTTGGCAAACTGCCATTTCATTCCTGTAGGAAAACCACCGCCGCCGCGGCCACGCAGTCCGGACTTTTTGATTTCTTCAATAACATCTTCCGGACTCATAGTAGTTACGGCTTTAGCCAAAGCTTCATAACCGCCGACAGCAATATATTCTTCGATTTGTTCAGGGTTGATAGCGCCGCAGTTTGCTAAAACCAGCCGGTGCTGTTTTTTATAAAAATTGATTTCCGAATAATTAGGTATACTTTCATGAGTCAGCGGCTCATGGTAAAGCAGCCGTTCAACAATGCGTCCTTTAAACAAATGGCTTTCAACGATTTCTTCCGCATCCTCAGCCTTGACCCGGCAGTAAAAGGTGCCTTCAGGGTACACTATAACCAGCGGGCCATGTTCACAAAATCCATGACAGCCCGTTTCCACTACCATTACTTCATCGCTCAGACCTTTGGCTTCAATAGCACGGCTAAAAGCAAGCTGTACTTCCTTGGAACCGGCAGATTTACATCCTGTACCTCCGCAAATAAGGACGTGTGCTCTAATGTGCTGCATATGCTTTCCCTCCAAATCTTATCAAATCAGTCCTGCATAATTTTGCCTACGACCATCTCTTCGACAATACGGCCATTGACAACATGTTCTGCAATGATCTTTTTCACGTCCTCAGGTTTTACTTTGCCATAAGTAATCCGCGGCTCGCCCGGGCGAACAACATCTACCAGGACTTCTTTTTCACACATACCGATGCAGCCTGTCTGCTGTACCTGAACATCAGTGAGTTTACGCACTGCAAGTTCATTCAAAATAGCAGTCATCACCTCGCGCGCACCAGCTGCAATACCACAGGTGCCCATCCCAATGATTATTTTGGTACCGTCGTTTTGGCGCACTTTCATATCAGCTTTCAATTTTTCGCGCAAAGCCTTCAAATCTTCCAACGTTTTCATTTTATACCTCCTGCTCACACCGCAACCGCGATATTTCCTGTTTTAAATATTCCTCAAGCCACGTATAAACCTCAGGTCTTGTGAAATCTGCTTCATCTCCAAGGAGCGACCTGATAGTTTTTGTATCAACTTCAAATCCGGCGGCACCTATTTTATAGATGAACTGCAATTCCAGCTCCGGAGTGCCTACCAGCAGCACTTTGATACTTGACACGATATCGCCTAAAGGCGGCCGGTCGATATTATCCTTCGCAAAAGCAGCTTCTACGACTGTGCCTTCACCTTTACGTGATTGGATCCGCAAATGCCCTCCGCATTGTTTCGTGACCATGTCCATGAACGGTATACCCATACCCACTTTACGCGTAGTACGTGTGGTCACAAAAGGATCACGGATCTTCTGCAGCATTTCTTCGCTCATGCCATGTCCATCATCACTGATACGAAAAACAAAAAAGCCATTTTCATTTTCATTTATTTCTATTATTACGTTACGAGCTCCGGCTTCTATGGAATTCTGCGCTAAATCAAGAATATGCAAAGACAATTCACGCATGATTATTATTGATATTTAGCCAAAATAGGTGCCAGCTTATCCGGAGTCAGACGTCCGTGAGTATCTTCGTTGACCTGCATAACCGGAGCCAAACCACAGGCGCCGATACAGGCAACAGTTTCCAAGGTAAAACGCAGATCTTCCGTAGTATGTCCGGCCTTGATGCCAAGTTCTTTTTCAATAGTCTGCAAAATAACTTTACCGCCGCGCACATGGCAGGCAGTCCCCTGACAAACACGGATAATATTGCGTCCGCGCGGATTAAGATGGAACTGGGAATAAAAAGTAACAACACCGTAAATTTGCGCAATAGGCGTTCCCGTACTTGAAGCAATGTACTCTAAAGCGTCCTTAGGCAAATAATTGTACAGAGCCTGTACTTCCTGCAAAATCGGGATCAAAGACCCTTTTTTTCCCTGATATTTGGCCAGAATAGCATCGATCTGCACCTTCTCAGGATTTTCTCCGCCGCAGCAACTGCATCTTTTGTCAACCATATTCATAGTACACTCTCCATTTCCCTAAACTTTAATGTACGAATACTACTATAGCAAAAAAAACATATATAATCAACACTATTTATCAAATTTAGCGTCAAATAGTGTATACTTTATGTTTTTAGTGTAACTAATATTTAAGATCACTAATAAAATAACCTGGAAGCCAACTGCGGCCAGCTTTTCCCGCAAGGGCCAGTTTTAATTCTGCCACAGTTGCCTCTTCGATCGTGATCCGGTTTTTAGGCCCTTCTAAAAATTCAAGCATCCTGTGCGCGTCAGAATTAGTAACATAGGGCAAATCACCAGCTAATCTTTTCAGCTTAAGCTGCGTCAGTTCAGCTAAACTGTTGCGGCTTATCTCTACGCCTGCCAAGCCCATATCAGGAGGAATAAAGCCCAGCTGCATCAGCAAACTGTATGCAGGCCGGTCTATGTGGGCAGCCAGGCACAGCCCGCCGATCTCATTTACTTTCCGAACTACTTCCTGAGCAGAAAGCTGCAACGGTCCTAAAAGCATCCGCTCTTCTTCCGCAACAAAATTATCGTCATCATCAACGACAAACTGCGCCCCAAAACGTTCAGGAATATTCTTAAGACCACGCATCGAAAAATCAACTATTTTCTGCCAGCGCCGCAGCTGCTTCAGATTATCAAACAGCGCCACTATATGCGCTTCTTCCCTGCATTCAACCTCCATGCCCGGAAAAACCTTAACACCATACCGTTCCCCGGCCTGAACTGCGGCCACAGCATTAGCTGAGGCATTATGATCGGTGACCGCCAGCAGCTGCACGCCATATTCAGCAGCCTGCAGCACTATATGATGCGGCGTCATTTCAATCTCGGCACAGGGTGAAAGCAGGGTATGGATATGAAAATCTCCGATAAGGGTTTTCATTGCACATTCCTGATACCAAGCTCGTAAAGCTTACCAATAACATCGTAAGCAGGCAAAGGCGTAGCCAAGATCACAACATCATTCTGCTCTGCTTTTTTCAAAGTATCCTCTTCTATGGGAGCATCGCCAGCCACTATAACTGCAGACAGTCCGATCAAAGACGCAACTGCCGCTATATTCTGATGCCCCTGCATTGTCACCCAGACCATACCCGGTGCTGCCTGTCCCATAACATTGCTCAAAAGATCAGAAGCATAGCCGCCAACAACGTCCGCCTCTACAGGAACTTCCTTAGTCACCAGCTTCAACCCCAGGCTTTCCATAACTTCACGTACTTGCATCGCTTTCACCATCCTCCCGCAGCTCTTCATCCGGCTCACTGGCAATGGGTATCTGTTTTGCCAGCTCCAGCATTCCATGCGCCAAACGCTTTACACTGCTTCTCAGTTTAAAAATACAATCGATTTCATTAGCTTTGCCCTGCACGATGTCTTCCGCCAGACATTGACAGCTTGGCGCCCCACAGGCGCCACAGTCAAGACCCGGCAAAGCTCTGAGGACCTCTTCCATCTTTTCAAATTTCTTCATAGCTTCCAAAATATCGTCATCCAGCTGCATCATCGGACGCGGAATCAATTTTTTTACATAAGAAGCCGATTGGGGGAAATCCTTGCAGACCATACTCTGAGCCATAGTTGCCAGACGTTCCTCCGGTTCGTTCAGGCGCATCGCGCTCAGTCTTAATTTCAGATTTTTCTCAGCCACGAATTTATTTTCAGCAGTCAGCGGGCCGCCAATACAGCCACCGCTGCAGGCAGAGCATTCTACATAATCAACATCGCGCATCTTATTCAGTGAAATCTGTTCCAGCACGTCATAGACATCATTGATACCGTTCACCGCCAGACCGTTCTCGATCCCGGCAGCTGCCAGTTCCCCGCCATAGCTGCCCCAGCCCAGGCCATAAGAAGAGCCGGCGGTAACTTTTTGCTCCGGCTGGATTTCGCCGCCCATGATTTTCAGCAATTTTCCGTAAATCTCCGAAATGCTTAAGCTGCCGTTGATCTGCGTATGCAGGACATCAACGGATTGTCTGATATTAGCATTTTTGGAAGGACACGGAGCAATAAACCAGACGCCTATTTCTTCTGCCTGCAAACCGGTACGCTGCATGACTTCATTTTTCACATAAATAGCAGCCGCCTCTGTCGGCGGCAGTACAGGCACGACTTGTTTGATGAGTTCCGGAAATTTGACCTGGATCAGTCTTAAGACTGCCGGACAGGTGCAGGAAATCAAAGGTTTTCTGCCGCCGTTATAATTTTTCAGGTAAGCAGCAATTTCCAAAGAAATATATTCTGAAGCTACTGCTACATCAAAAATTTCATCAAACCCCAGCCGATGCAAGCCCTCCCAAATTGCCGCCGCACTTATTTCCGGCGGGAACTGCGCGTATAAAGACGGCGGAGGCAATGCAATATTATATTTGAACTGTTCGATTTCTTCCAGTTTATCCGTCTCTGCTACAATAGCATGATAGCCACAACGCCGTAAGCACTCACCGCAATCAATACAACGCGCTTCAATAAGTTCGGCTTTACCGTTGCGGACACGAATGGCTTCAGTCGGACAAGCTTTAACGCACGTTACGCAGCCCTGGCATTGCGGCCGCAAAAAGCGTATGGAATGAAAATATCCCCCAGCCATCGTATCACCTCTCTTATAAGTCTTCACTGATATGTCTGAATTTCATCTTGATATTAGTACCGGAACCAACTGTTGACTGGATATCAAAATCATCCGAACATTTTATCATATTCGGCAGGCCCATCCCGGCGCCAAAGCCCATTTGCCTTACATGATCGGGAGCCGTAGACCAACCTTCCTGCATCGCCAGTTTGATGTCAGGAATCCCAGGCCCCTGATCAGCAATGCAGACAACAGTTTCTTCCGGGAAAATCTCAGCATCTACCTGGCCGCCGCCGGCATGAATGATCACATTCATTTCCGCTTCATAGGTCCCAATGGCAATACGCCTGATAATATCAGCAGGAACGCCTATTTTCTGCAGCAGCCGCTTCAAACCGGCGGAAGCTTCCCCTGCTCTGTCAAAATCGTCACCGGCAACATCATAATGTATTTTTACCGATTTAGAATCACTCATTGCTCTCCGCCTTTCTTGAACAGCCTCTTAAGCCGTTGCTGTAAAGAATGCCGCAGGCCTCAAACAACGTATAGTCGGTCGACATGATCGGGAGCTTATTTTTTGCCGCTTCGCGCAGCATATCTTCTCCCGGCAGTTTTCCCCGCACCAGAATAACACCGCACAAATCCGTCATATCAGCAGTTCGTATCACCTGCATATTAGAAAGCCCCGTACAAAGCAAAGTTTTACATTTTGTAAAGGCTAAAACATCGCTCATAAGATCCGACCCGCAGCAGGTTTCAACCTGCCGGTCCAGATATTCTCCGCCCGCGCAGATTTTAGCATCCAAAAGTTTTTGCACATCCCTTAAATCCATACTGCTCCCCCTACGATTCCATATTTCTCTGATTTTATTTTAACTTGCCAAGTTTTTCCTGTAAAGCTAAATCTAATTCTTCTCCTTATGGTTATGTTTCTGTTAATTTTTTGTTAAATTCTGAACATACCATTATTAAAATTGCAAAGAGCCAAAACAACAGGCCCATCTGCATATTAAAATAAACGTGATCGGTAAGCCCTCCTACCAAAATACCTGCTGCCGCCATCAAATACCCCCGGCCGAACCCCTGCAGCCACTCACGTTTGCCAAAGCGCGCCAATTCAACAGCTTTCCAGATAACGCAGCCCCACAAAAGCAAAAATACTATCAAGCCCTGCCAGCCAAGTTCCGCTGTGATATTCAGCAACAAATTATGGCAATGGTACATGATCACATTGGGATTATTAAGATAAAAATCATATTCCGGATAGATAAACTGATATCCGTACCAGCCAACGCCCCATGGGTGTTCTTCGATAATAAATAAAGTACTTTCAAGATAGGCAAACCTTAAAGCAACAGAAGTATCCTCGGTACCAAAGATAGAAATAAGCCTGTGCCAGACAGCGCCGCCGGCAAACCAGATCCCCAGCATACCAATGCCCAGCAGCGGTAACAACGCCCCCCGGCAGAAGCATAAGCAAAACAACACCAACGCCGCAGCTAAAGCGACCCAATTACCTCTGGAATATGTATAAAGCAGGCACAGACCAGCTGCCAAAACGCAGACGCCCAGCGCCAGCCGCCACGATTTTTCCCGGCTGGTGCTCAGCAGCCCTGTCGCCACAGAAATAACCAGTACCAGATAACCGCCTAAAATATTAGGATTGACCAAAGTAGAAATAACCCGTGTTTTCAATTCAGGAAAAGCGTCATTATCGACCCAGGCCTCAGTCGGCACAACGCCGGTAAAATGCTGCACAATACCATAACCGGAAACCAACAGCGACATCCCTAAAAAAACGCTTAGTATCTGCAGAGGCCGGGGCCAGTTTTGCCACTGCCGCCAATCCAGCACCGACGCACAGTCCCGGTCGGGTCCTGAACCATAATGCAGCAGCAGCCACACCAGCACAGTATACTGTCCCACAACATAAATAAAATTGTAGGTAGACAACGCCTCATCAGCTGAATTGTGCAGCGACCAATAGCCAAGCAGTAACAGCAGCCACAGCAAAAGCTGCACTGCCCGCGGCAGAACAGGCTGCCTCGGAACATGACGCCGCAAAAACGCAACAGCCAGGCCACAGATACCTGTAACCGCAACCAGCGCCGCCGTCACCTCCTGCTGCAAAGGAATGACCGCTATCGTAAACAGTAACAGCCAATACACATATTTTTCCAGACTGGCATATTTTTCAGCCGCAGCAGCCATCAATGACACCCGGCTTTCACGTTCAGGAGCAGATTCTTAAAATTACCTACTAAATAAAGAGAACCACAGATACACACGACGCTGTCGGAATCAGCCCTGCTTACAGCCGCTTCATACGCATCCGCCAGCCTGCTCATAGCTAAAGCCTGCACTCCCACAAGTCCTGCCAGTTCTTCAGCCGCAGCAGCCCTGGCTCCGTCGTCAGCTTTTACTGTATAGACGATATCCATAGGTCTGATCAGTCTGCTTATAACTCCTGTCATATCTTTGTCACCCATCATTCCCAAAACAAAGATCCTTTTGCCCTCAGGATAATACTTATCCAGAGCCTTTCTCAGGGCCTCCGCTCCGGCCGGATTATGCGCGCCGTCTAAAATCACATCAGGCGCTTGAGCGATCCGCTCCAATCTTCCCGGCCAGACAGTGTTGGCAACGCCTATATGCAAAGCCAGCTCGTTGATCCTGTCATCCTGCTTGGAGACCAGTTTGGCCGCTACTATAGCTACGGACGTATTCGCAATTTGATGTTCTCCCGGCAGCCTGATGCTGTAATCAGAGCTGTAATACTCGCCGGCGTGCAAGGTAAAAGTCTGTCCCTCCATCGAACTTTCCACTTCCGTACCCCAAAAAGCACGGCCATAAATATACAGCTTGGCCTGCTTGAACATCGCAACTGCTTTGATCGGTCCCAGCGCGTCGTCACCTTCTGCCGCAGTCACTACCGGCACGTTTTCCTTAATAATGCCGGCTTTCTGCATCGCGATACGCTCCACAGTTTTTCCGCAGCGGCCAGTATGGTCCAGGCTGACGTTGGTAATAACCGAAACTATTGGAGTGATAACATTTGTCGAATCCCAAAGTCCGCCCATCCCCACTTCAATTACTGCGTAATCAACATTTTCCAAAGCAAAATATAAAAAAGCAGCAGCAGTCAAAACCTCAAACTGTGTTGGCTGCTCACAAACTCCCTTTGCTACTACGCTGTCTGCCGCCGTTTTAACAATAGTCAGCAAATCTGCAAAGCTGTCATCGTCGATGTCCTGCCCGTTAATAGTGATCCGTTCATTATATTTGACCAAATGCGGCGAAGTGAACTTACCTGTTTTTAAATTGGCCGCCAGTAAAATATTAGTGATCATACTGCTGACGGACCCTTTGCCATTTGTTCCTGTTACATGGATCGTTTTTATCTGCTGTTCCGGATTGCCTAACTCCCGCAGTAACCCTTCAATACGCTCCATACCCAAACGAATACCAAATTTGCCCAAGCTGTCCAGATAGGCCAGACTTTCCTGATAATTCATATTAACCTCCAATGATCAACACACAAAAAGCGGCGCGGAGTATCCGCGCCGCTTCGGCTGTTACTTTAAAGTCGCCAAATACGCCAGACGTTCTTTTACAGCTTCCATTTTGCCGCTCAGTTCCTCTGCTTTAGCTTTTTCCTTTTCAACTACGTCAGCCGGAGCCTTCGCTAAAAAGCCTGCATTATTCAGCTTCCCGGTAACACGTTTGATTTCCTTATCCATATTTTCCAGTTCTTTATTAAGACGCTGAGTCTCTTTTTCTACATCGATCAACCCGGCCAGAGGTAAATATACCTCAATACCGACAATAACGGCAGCCATGGCGTTTTCAGGCTTATCAGCACCAATATCAGCGATCGTGAGCTCATCGATACTGCCCATCAGCCTGATATAACTCTTATTAGCCTCTACGACCTCGCGCAGCTCGGCATTTACCAGCAAAATCGCCGGTACCTTTTTACCGGGAGCCGCGTTGACCTCTGCCCGCATATTCCGGATAGCCTTGATGCTTTCCATAATGGCCGTCATCCCTGCTTCCGCCTTGTCATCGATCAAAGACTCGTCAGCAACAGGCCAGGGCGCAATCATGATGCTGTCGCCTTCATGCGGCAGGCACTGATATATCTCTTCGGTAATAAACGGCATATACGGATGCAGTAATTTCATGGCCGAAGTCAGCACCTCTGCCAGCACATGCTGCGCCGTAGCTCTGGCCTCTGCGTCCTCTTTATTATAAAGACGCGGCTTCGCCAGTTCGATATACCAGTCACAAACCTCGCTCCAGATAAAATCATAAATAAGGCGGCCTGCTTCGCCCAGTTCAAACCGCCCCAAAAGTTCGGTAACATCCTTAGCCGTATGCTGCAGCCGTGAAAGTATCCACTGATCAGCAAGCGTGTAGGGAGCCTGTTTGGCACCGGCATCATAGCCTTCCATATTCATCAGCGCAAAACGCGACGCATTCCAGATCTTATTGGCGAAATTACGTGTCGCTTCCACACGTTCCCAGTAAAAACGCATATCATTACCGGGTGTATTGCCTGTGATCAGCATAAAGCGCAAAGTATCCGCACCATACTTTTCGATAACTTCCAGCGGATCGATACCATTGCCCAGCGATTTACTCATCTTACGGCCCTGACTGTCACGCACCAGACCATGAATAAAGACCTTATCAAAAGGAATATCCTTCATAAATTCCATGCCCATGATCAGCATCCGCGCTACCCAGAAGAAAATGATGTCATAACCTGTCACCAAAACACTGGTGGGATAAAACTGCTTCAGCAACGGCGTTTTTTCAGGCCAGCCCATAGTGGAAAACGGCCATAAAGCCGAACTGAACCACGTGTCCAGCGCATCTTCATCCTGATGCACGGCGCCGCCGCATTTCGGACATTTATCGATATCGACACGCGACGCAATAACCTCGCCGCAATCATCACAATACCATACAGGGATCCGATGTCCCCACCAGATCTGGCGGGAAATACACCAATCACGGATATTTTCCATCCAGCCGGTATAGGTTTTCGTAAAACGCTCAGGCACAAACTGCGTCCTGCCATCCTCGACGCAATCCACAGCCGCCTTTACCAAAGGCTCCATCTTCACAAACCACTGTTTGGAAACCAACGGCTCTATGACGCTGCGGCAGCGCTGGCAATGCCCAACAGCATGATTATGCTCTTCGATCTTTACCAAATAGCCTTTTTCCTGCAGCTCGCTGACCAGATTGCGGCGGCATTCATACCGCTCCTGCCCTGCAAACTTCCCGGCTTCTTCAGTCATATTCCCATCCATGCCGATAACGACGATGCTCTCCAGATTATGGCGCATCCCCATTTCAAAATCGTTAGGGTCATGAGCAGGCGTGATCTTAACAGCACCGGTACCAAATTCCAGGTCAACATAGCTGTCAGCAATGATAGGGATCTGACGGTCAGTCAGCGGCAGCTGCAGCATTTTGCCGACCAGATGCCCATAACGCGGATCTTCAGGATTTACCGCAACGGCAGTATCACCCAGCATCGTCTCAGGACGGGTAGTGGCAATAGTCAGATAGGTATCAGCTTCACCCACAACCGGATAACGGACATACCACAGATTGCCGGCATCATCTTCATGTTCCACCTCAATATCACTTAATGCGGTATTGCAGTTGACACACCAGTTAGTGATGCGACTGCCCTGGTAGATCAGCCCTTTTTCATACAAAGAAACAAAAACCTCGCGTACTGCCTGTGAACAGCCTTCGTCCATCGTAAAGCGTTTGCGCTCCCAATCACAGGAAACACCCAGGCTTTTCAGCTGCTCGATGATACGGTCGCCGTACTTGTCCTTCCATTCCCAGACGCGTTTGATAAATTCCTCACGGCCCAGATCATATCTGGTCTTGCCTTCTTCTTTTTTCAAAACTTCCTCTACCTTGATCTGCGTAGCCAGACCAGCATGGTCATAGCCGGGCATCCACAAAGTATTATCGCCCATCATTCTATGCCAGCGGATCAAAATATCCTGCAGCGTATTATCCAGCGCATGGCCCATATGCAACTGACCGGTAATATTCGGCGGCGGGATCACGATGCTGAACGGCTTTTTGTCAGCTTCTACTTCAGCATGGAAATAACGATGCTCTTCCCAATATTTATACCATTTTTTCTCGACTGACGCCGGATCATAAACCTTTGGTATATTGTGTTCTTCTGCCATTTTACAGCCTCCTAAAAATAAATAACGTCCTGTTCCATATTAAGAACAGGACGAAAAATTCCGCGGTACCACCTATTTTCCCGGATCTAAAGCCAAAAACCGATCCGGACACTTGAAACGCGTAACGTGCGCCTACGGATGAACCTACTTCTGTTCAGCTCACCGACTCGCGGACGACTTCAAAGCCATAAAGCTGGATATGTTGCAGCCGGGCATATCCTCTCTGTAAACTCCGTACTTTTACTACTTCCGTTCATTGTCATTAAAAATATAAATTTAGACAGCTATAATATTATCAATTGCAGCTTACAGTGTCAAGTATTTCTTCTAAATCTACAGCAGACATCAGGGGCAGCACTTTATTTTTCTTCAGTAACAGGGGCCTGCGGCAGCTCCGGATTCTCGATGCCTTCAATACCGCCAATATTGCCACGCAGAACGGCGCCGGTCTCTACCACCAGATTACCCGCTTTGACATCTCCGTTCAAAACGCCGGAGGCCAGGATCTCTAAAGTCCCGCGTGCCACGATATTACCGTTGACGTGCCCGGCCACCGTAACATTTTCCCCAAAAATATTTGCTTCTATCATGCCGCTCGTTCCTATCAGGACATCGTTTTCCGAAACAATAATCCCTTTAAAGTTACCATCGATACGGGACGCGCCCTTCGTCTGCAAATTACCGCATAAAACGGAATTTTTCCCGAGCAGAAATTCAAACTCTTCCAAAGGTAAAGTACTGACTGCAACTACATCTTTTTTATTTTTCCCAAACATGGCCTTCTCCTTTTATTATCTTACTAATTCCAGCGGATCAGTCACCTGTCCGTTCACCAGTACCTCAAAATGCACATGCGGACCAGTACTGTAACCAGTACTGCCAACATAACCGATGATTTCGCCTTTAGTAACGCTTTGTCCTGACTGGACAGCGATCTCACTCATATGCCCATAAGCAGTTTCATAGCCATAGCCATGCTGTATCCTTACATAACGGCCATAGCCGGAAACCCAACCGGCCTCTTCGATAGTACCGGACGCACTGGCATAGACCGGAGCGCCATAATCATTGGCAATATCAAGACCTGGATGCCAGTCATAAGACCTATTCCCAAAAGGATCGCTGCGGCCGCCAAAATACGAAGTGATCGTACCACCACTCGTAGGCCAAAGCGTCGGCATCGCCGCCTTACGCTGATTCAGCTCGCGTAATCTGCCCAGCAGATCACTGAGGGTCGCTTTTCTGTCTTTGACCTTTTCCTGCAGCACTTTGTTCTGTGCAGCATAAACATCAACAGCCTCTACCTTAGCCGACTGCGGTCCGCCCTGCCCCAGATACTGGCTGCGGTCGATACCGGAACGGGACGGCTGGACGCCGCTTTCTCCCAACTCCCGCCGCACTGCTTCTTCCAGCTTGGAAATCTCAGCCATTTCTTTTTCGATAGCTTCATTTTCCTGCAGCAGCTTACCTATTTTCTCTTCCTGAACAGCTTTTTCGCTTCTGTAGGACAGCAATTCCTGTTCATTCTGCTGCGCTTTGTAAACAGTGTGCGACGATTTCAGCACAACCCCGGCGCCAATCAGACAAACGATACCGCAGACAACGCCCAGTTTCTTTAAGAAACTGACGCGAAAATGAATACTTTTTGGTTCGCGCCCTTTGTGCGGAATCAGCATGACTGTGTATATTGGATCGGTCTCTTTCTTTTGTCGTTTTATCGGTTCCACAAGCCTACTCCCCTTACAAAACTATTCCCTGTATCAAAACCTTTTTCTCAATCAATAGTTAATATTTTCCCACAATAAACGTAAAAATACAATCCACTACAAAGATTTTTGTATAAAAAACAAAGCGCTCTTAGGCCCGAACTCCCCATGCCTGCTGCGTCTGCGGCGATTGTGAAATATCTGCAAAAAATAAAAAACGCAGGCAGCATCGCCTGCGTTTTTTAAAGTAAACATCAAACTACAGCACAGTTATTACATCCTGCTGCCGATCTGGTATATCAGCAATGCCATGCAATATGCCAGGCCTGTTTGATATAGGAGGGCAAAGAAAGTCCAGTGCCAGCTGCCCATTTCGCGCCTGATAGCACCGATAGCAGCAAAACACGGAGACGCCAGCAAAGTAAAAATCATAAAGGCATACGCGCTGGCAGGCGTAAACATGCTCTGAATAGTAGTGATCAAGGTCGGATCTTCTTCAGTAGCTTCAGCAACACCAGCCAAAACACCAAAAGTGGAAACAACCACCTCTTTAGCCAGGAAACCAGTAATAGCCGCAAAAGCTGTCTGCCAGCTGTCAAAACCAAGCGGAGCAAACACCGGAGCCAGATAATGACCGATCACAGCCATCATACTATCCTGCGCTTCTACCATTTCAAAGGAAAAATCAAACGACTGCAGGACCCATACCAGGCCTGAAGCCAGGAAAATTATCGTACCGGCCTTAACAATAAAGCCGCGGGCACGTTCCCAGGTATGAATAAGAATATCTTTGACCCGCGGCCAGTGATAAGCAGGTAATTCCATGACAAAATTTGCCGGTTCACCCGCAAAAGCCTTAGTCTTTTTCAAAAAAATACCCGAAACAACTACCATCACTATACCCCAGAGATACATCGAAGGGCCGACCCAGGACTGTTCGGGGAAAAAGGCCGCTGCAAATAAGGCAAATACAGGCAGCTTGGCATTACAGGGAATAAAAGGCGTCAGCATGATCGTCAGCTTGCGGTCACGCTCATTTTCAATAGTACGGGCAGCCATGATACCGGGAACACTGCAGCCGGTACCGATCAGCATCGGAATGAACGACTTGCCGGACAACCCGAACTGCCTGAAAATACGGTCCATAATAAAAGCTACGCGCGCCATATAGCCGCAGTCTTCCAAAAACGACAGGAACAAGAACAGCAAACAGATCTGCGGGACAAAGCCAAGTACCGCGCCAACGCCGCCGATAATGCCGTCAAGCACAAGACCTGACATGACTTCGGACGCACCTGCCGCCTCCAGCAAAGTTCCGACATATTCGCTGATGCCTTCAAACAGGCCTTCCATCCAGCCAATAGTTTCATCACCCAAGGTCTGGATGCAAATATAATAGACCGCCCACATGATCCCCAAAAAGATCGGCAGTCCCAAAATACGATTAGTTACGACCCGGTCGATTTTTTCTGAAACAGTCTTTGAATAATCAACATTCGCGCTTTTATAGCAGCTGCGCAGCATGGCATCGATCTTCTGATAACGTCCGGCAGCAATGATACTTGCCGCGTCGTCATCAGCCTGCTGCTCAAAACGCGTGATCAATACTTCCAGTTTATCAAGCACGCCCTGAGACAGCTTTAATTTTTCCAGCAGCTGTCCGTCGCGTTCAAAGACCTTGACCAGCTGCCAGCGGCGTTCAACCTGCGGCAGCGGCGCTACCATTTCACCGATCTCCTGCAGGACCCGTTCTACTTCTTCAGGAAAAGCGTTAGGATCTTTGGGATCACATTGCGTCTGCGCGATCCGAACGGCCCTGCTAACGAGCTGCTGCACACCTTCGCCGCTGGTAGCAGTGATCGGCACTACAGGGCAGCCCAACTCTTTGGCAAGCAGCTCCGTATCCAAAACATCGCCATTCGCTCTGACAAGATCCATCATATTGAGCGCAACTACGACCTTGCAGCCCATTTCCAAAAGCTGCATCGTTAAATACAGATTCCGCTCCAAATTAGACCCGTCAACTATATTAATAATAACATCAGGATTTTCTTCCAAAAGATAATTACGGGTTATTACTTCCTCCGGAGAATACGGAGACAAAGAATAAATACCGGGCAGATCCATAACTTCAAAGCCTTCGTGCTTTTTGAGTTTGCCGCCCTTACGTTCAACCGTTACACCAGGCCAGTTACCAACATACTGTTTACTGCCTGTAAGATTATTAAACAATGTAGTTTTCCCACTGTTGGGATTACCAACTAATGCTAATGTCCTGCTCAAAATCGTTCCTCCTCAAATCAGCTCTCACTCACTTTAAATCAAAAATCATTCTACTAAAATATTCTGAGCATCTGCTTTACGCAGTGAAAGCTCATAGCTGCGCACAGTCACTTCCAAAGGATCGCCCAATGGCGCAACTCTTCTAACAGTCACAGGCGTTCCCTTTGTCAAACCCATATCAACGATCCTGCGTTTCAAAGATCCTGTAGCGCAAACTTTTTTGATCGTTACAGTAGAACCGATAGGAACTTCTTTTAATGTCATCATGCTTTTACCCCCTTATATTAGCCATCACTAACTACCCCGTTTTCAAAAAGTTAGCTCTCGCTAACCTCTTAAAAGTTTACTACCGCTAACTCATTTTGTCAACAACAATTTCCCGTTTCTGATATTTTCGCAATATTGCAGCAGATTTATGTACCGATACATTGTTTTTATCAATGCCTTACATAAAAAAACAGCTGCTTATAAAAAGATGAACAGCAGTTAAAAAACTGCTGTTCATCTAAAAACCAGAAAATACTTTTAGATTTTTTTATACAAAATACGAATGGAATTTAAAACGCAGAGCACGGAAACGCCGGTATCGGCAAAAACCGCCGCCCACATGGAAGCAAACCCGGCCAGGCCTGCCGCCATAATGATAAGCTTGACCACCAAAGCAAAAAATACATTCTGCCAGGCGATCCTGGCAGTTTCCTTCGCAATGGCAATAGCCTGAGGAATGGACCGCATCTCCGAATTCATAAACACTACATCCGCAGCTTCGATAGCGGCATCAGCACCACTGCCCATAGCGGCGCCAACATCAGCGCCTGCCAGAACGGGAGCGTCATTGATGCCGTCGCCAACAAACATCACGCCGCCATACTGTTTGCGCAGCCGGACCAGCTCGTTCAGTTTATCCTGCGGCAGCAGCTTGGCCCTTACTTCATCAATACCGGCGGCGTTCGCTACCGCACGGGCACTGGCTTCAGCATCGCCCGTCAGCATCGCCGTCGTCAGCTGCATCTTTTTGAGTGCGGCAACTGCCGCTGCCGCATCCTCTTTCAAGGTATCGTCAATGATGATCTGCCCCAAATATCTGCCGTCTTTGGCGACCAGTACCTCTGTACCGTAATTACCCTCTTCACGGGCCGAAAAATCGATACCGAACCGCTGCAGCAGCTTTTTATTGCCGCACAAAATTTTCCCGTCAGCAGCCGCAGCAACTAAACCTTCGCCGGCAATTTCTTCAAAAGACTGCGGCCGCTCAAGCTTCAGCTCACGTACTTTGGCAGCATTGACGATACTGGTTGCTATCGGATGACTGGAAACAAGCTCGGCAGAAGCGCAAAGCCGCAGCAGCTCATCTGCACCAACGCCGTTGACCGGCACCAGCTTTTGCACGACGAAATTACCTTTAGTCACAGTACCTGTTTTATCCATGACCACTGCTTTAACATTTTTCAGGGCTTCTATGGTCACGCCGCCCTTAAAAAGAATACCATACTTTGAGCCGGCGCCGATACCGGAGAAAAAGGCCAGCGGCACGCTCAGTACCAGAGCACAGGGACAGCTGATAACCAGGAAGGTCAAAGCTGTATAGATCCAGTATTCCCAATTTCCGGTTATCAAGCCGGGCAGCACGGCAGTTAAAACCGCCACAATAACAACAAACGGAGTATAGATACGGGCAAAACGCGTTATGAACCTGTCCAACTGCGGTTTGCTGGCCGCGGCATTTTCTACAGAATCAAGAATTTTAGTGACCATGGACTCCGCAAGTACCTTCTCGACCCTGATCTTCAGCATACCCGAAGTATTGACGCAGCCGGAAACCACCTCGTCGCCAAAACCGCGCTGCACCGGTACCGGCTCGCCGGTCACAGGCGAAGTATCAAGCAGGCTTTCGCCTTCAATAACGACACCGTCCAAAGGAATACGGTCGCCTGCACGCACCAGCAGAATATCGCCTACATTGGCTTCCTCCGCCGGAATAACGCGCACCTCCTCGCCAATCAGCAGATTCACTACTTCCGGACGCATATCGACAGCTTCCATGATCTGACTGCGGCTCTTTTCCACCGCCCGGTGCTCAAAATATTCACCAATACGGTAAAACAGCATTACCCCGACAGCTTCCTCATATTGCCGGATAGCAAAAGCGCCTAAAGTAGCCACTGTCATCAAAAAGTTTTCATCAAAAACCTGGCCTTTGACGCTATTTCTGACAGCCGTTGCCACGATCCTGCCACCCAAAAGGATATAGGCGGCAACAAGGCAGTAAATATGATAAGCTTCCGGCACGATACCGGCGATCTCACTGATGATAAACAGAACACCGCCCAGCACTATCTCCGCCAGCGAACGTTGCTCATCAGACATCGAAAGCCGGCCGCCGCTTTTTTTACGCCGGTTGATGTTCTCGGCCAATACCGGTTTGCCAACACGTTCGACCACCCTGACGTCCGCTTCGATCTTACTGCAGATCGCCTGCACCTGCGGCAGCAGCTGGGCGTGATCCTTAGCCGTCAAACGCAGCTGCTTCGTAGCAAAGGTTATCGTCGCCGCCGAAACACCCGGCAGTTCGTTGATCGCTTTTTCCATTTTAGCGGCACAGTTGGCGCAGCCCAGATTTTCCAGCAGATAGACCTTACTTTCAAAATTAAAGGGCATCGTCCCGCTGCGCGGCACCACTTCTACATCCGATTCTATAGCAGTACAGATCTCACGGATCGCAGGCAGTAATGCATCATGGTCTCTGGCCGACAAACGCAGCTGTTTCGTCACAAAACTGACCGCGGCATATTCCACACCCGGCAGCTCTTTGATCTTATATTCCATTTTGGCCGCGCAATTGGCGCAGCCCAGATTTTTTAAAGTATAGACCCGTTTGACGCAATCAGCATCCGGCATCCGGCAGGTACAATTTTCCAGACTTTCGCCGCAGACATCGCAATATTCCTCGTGCGGATGGCACAGCTCACACTGACAATCAGCAGGATGCCCGGGGACATGATGTTCATGTCCTTCAGACTCGTGATGATGTTCCTGGCCGCAGCCGCATTCGTCCCGAACCTCTGCCTGTTCATGGCTGTGCCCGCAGCCACAGGCCGCTATATGATCATGCTTATGTAAATGCTCTGGATCACACTGTGATTTGTTCATTTTCCAACCTCCTTCACTTTACCGTCACCTTATTATAACATATGAGCAAATATTCATGTATAGTTTTTTTAAATTTTTTTGAAAAATTTTTCTAAAAACTACAGCCTGATTTTTACAAACCTCCTATAACCAAAACTGCTAAGCAAAAATCCTTTATCAATGCGCCTCACTGGCAGTGCCGGCAGGCAACGTGCTGCCGGCTTACGGCAAGCCGGCCGAATAAATTTTACACTTGACAAAGCCGCAGCTAACCAATTACAATCAAAATAATCTCTTTGCACTGCATATCGCTACAGTACAAACTGAACAGGCGGTAAACCTTTGGTTTTAGCGGCCGGGCCCTCAGGGCAGCAGATAGATCAGCAAACATCTGCGGGACAGTAAGTAGTTCCGCAGGTGTTTTTATTATACCTGGGCCGCTGCAAGAGTAACACCGGGGAGGTTATCCACCATGCAAGATAAAGTTGCCCAGGCCGAACGTCTGGCCATGCAGGTCTCCATCAACAGCATCATCGTCAATCTCATCCTTTCCGTCGGCAAACTGGCCGCAGGCCTCCTGGCCAATTCTGCCGCCATGATCTCCGATGCAATCCACTCCGCCTCCGACGTTTTCAGCACCTTCATCGTTATGGCCGGCGTCAAGATCTCCAACAAAGCCTCCGATGCCGAGCACCAGTACGGACACGAACGGCTGGAATGTGTCGCCGCTATCATTCTGGCCATCGTTCTGGCCCTCACCGGCCTGGGCATAGGCTATGCCGGGCTGGAAAAAATACTCCATGCCTCCGCCGATGATCTTAAAATCCCCGGCAGTCTGGCACTGGCCGCCGCTGTTATTTCCATTATCGTTAAAGAAGGTATGTTCTGGTATACTAAAAAAGCAGCGCTCAAGATCAACTCCGGCGCCCTGATGGCCGACGCCTGGCACCACCGCAGCGACGCCCTTTCTTCCGTCGGCAGCTTCATCGGTATCCTGGGTGCCCGCATGGGTTACCCGGTGCTGGACCCCCTTGCCAGCGTCGTTATCTGCCTGATGATCGTTTACGCAGCCTACGAAATTTTTAAAGACGCCATCGATAAAATGGTCGACCGCTCCTGCGACGAAGCGACGATCAACACCATGACGGCCCTGATCAAGGCGCAAAAAGGCGTTGACCACATCGACGTGCTGCAAACCCGCAAATTCGGCTGCCGCATCTATGTCGATGTAGAAGTAAGCGCCGACGATAACCTGACTTTGCTGGAAGCGCATACTATCGCCGAAAATATCCATAAAGCGATCGAAAGTAATTTTGCAGACGTCAAGCACTGCATGGTCCACGTCAATCCGTGCAGCGAAGTACATCACGACTGAATATGATCAAATATAAAAGTAAGGCCCTGACAGCAGTCACTGTCAGGGCCTTACTTGATGGCCGTTTTTATTATCTGTCACACTATGCAAATTTATAACAATAATCTCCTGATGAAACTTACAAAATCATTTTATAAATGATATAATTATTTTGTATAACGTAGTATTTTCTATAGTTGCCTTTTAAACTGCAATTTTAAGAAAAGAGGAAAATAAATGTGTACTACCTATGATCTTGACTATATCAAAACAGTAGAAGAAGGTCTTTATTTTGATAGGAAAAGCTCCCGTATTTCTCCTAAAGATATAGTCAAACCAATAATTGCTTTTGCTAATGCCAATGGAGGAGCATTGATAATTGGAGCAGAGGATGACAAATCCTTAACAGGATTTAACTACACAAATTCCCATACTGAAGAAGAATATCGAACAGCTATTATAAGAAATTGCATACCGGTTCCTCGTTTTCGTATAGAGAAAATCCCTTACGATAAAGGTGAAAACGATTTTGTCTTACTAATTTTGGTGGATTTAAGCGTAAATCAGGTAATAAAAACCACAAACGAAAAAGTCTATCTGCGTTCTGCTGACCAGTCTATAGAACTTACTCATTCGCAAATCACTGCATTAGAGTATGATAAAGGACAAAGATTTTTTGAAGATCAAATATTAGAAGATGCCACGTTTAATGATGTAGACGAGACTTTATTAAACTCATACAAAGAAAAAATGAAAGCAACTTCAAAAACTTCCATTGAAATTCTTGAAGCCCGTGGCTTGATACGTAATGGCAAATTAACCAATGCTGCTATCTTATTGTTTGGAAAAAATCCTACAAAATTTCTTCCCGGCGCAAGAATAAGATTTATTCGCTATAATGGCAAAAAAGCCGGATTCGGCCAAAATATCAATATTATAAAAGAAGAAACTTTTGATGACTCCATCCCCACTGTAATAAACAAAATAGCTTTTTTAGTAAAATCTCAATTAAGAGATTTTCAAACATTGACTAATGACGGCAAATTTGAAGTCATTCAGGAATATCCTGAATTTGCCTGGTTTGAAGGTATAGTTAATGCGCTTACCCATCGCGACTATAGTATTTCTGGCGACCATATCAGAGTTACCATGTTTGACGATCGACTGGAAATATTCAGTCCCGGTAAACTGCCAAATATTGTGACATTAGAAAACATGAAAAAAACCAGATTCTCACGGAACCCGAGAATTGCAAGATTTTTGTCTGACTTTGGTTGGGTTAAAGAGTTGAATGAAGGTGTCAACAGAATTTATGCCGAAATGCAAAGATTCTTTCTTAATGACCCTGTTTATTCGGAGCCTAATAACAATTCCGTCCTGCTTACTTTGGAAAACAGTATCATCTCACGCCATTTAAGAGCTCATGAAAAACTATTTCAAATTTTTTCTCAAGAAAGTTGGAATACATTAAATGATAATGAGAAAATAATTCTTCAATACATTTATTCAAAAAATACAGTTACTTCTAAAGAAGCTGGTAAGCTTATAAATAGGAGTCAGTTTACTGCCCGGCGTATCCTCAAAAAACTTGCTGAAAAAGGCTTCCTAGTATGGTCGGGATCTTCTGATACCGATCCCGCCCAATATTATTCACTAAATACTGCTTCACTAGAGTAACAGGTAGTTGCACCCTACTTGCAACATGCCTGCTACAGCTTGCAACCTACTCGCAACTGCTTGCAACCGGCTTGTGACCTACATGTAGCCTGCTTATAGCCTACCTGCAAACGCAAGAACCTGTAACTTACTTGCAACTGCTTGCAACATGCTCGAACAATAAAAGTAAGGCCCTGACAGCAGTCACTGTCAGGGCCTTACTTTTATATAACAGCATAAATACCGACTTCTCAAGCTTCACTTTTTACGGTTCATAATCTCCGGGTTATCCAGCAGATACTGCTTGCTCAGACGGCTCGCCGCCATGCCATAACATCTGGCGGCCAGTGCAAGATCGCCCTGCTTTTTAGCTGCCTCAGCCCGTAAACATTCTTCCCTTGCTACCTGCAATAAATCGGGATTTTTACTTTGGTAATGCTCAAAAAAGCGGTCGATCACCAGCAGATAATATTTTATTGCCTGCCCGGTCTCTCCGTTGATCTCCGCCGTCGTCGCCGCCAGAAACGCCGCCTTTACCGTAGCAGGCTCGCTGGGCCGCAGTTCATGCCACGGCGACTGCCGCACATAGCGCCAGTACAGCCCGCTTATTTCCGGAATGCAGCCTGCCATCCATTGTTTGCTCTCGTTGATGCAGTGCAGCACCGCTGTATCGGCAGGATAAACCGCCATCAGCAGATTATTTGCTTCTACCAGAAAATTATACCTCTTATCCAACGTTAAAAAATTGCCGTCAATAACAGCATTCAGGGCATCCTGATCCAACAACGGCAGCTTGTTCCCAACCCTTTGATAAAACTCAAGCACCCGGCCAGTTAGCCCTTCACTGCGCCACCGCTGCAGATCCAGCACCAACAGCCCCGCATTGAAGTATCGCTCCTGCGTCAGGCCCAGCAGGGCCGGCGCCCGGCATTCGTTAGGATATTCTGCCGCAGCTACAGCGCAGCCTTCCAACTTGAGGGTGAATAATTCGTCCAAACGTTGACGGCAAACCATATCCACATCCATATACACAAGCCGTTCCAGCTGCGGCGGCAGCAGCTCAGGCAGTATTATCCTGATCAGGGTGGCCCGATGTAATCTTTCCGGCGCATCACTTCTGATCGGGTTAAGCTGATCAAGCCGCTGCGCCGCGTCATAGATTTTTATTTTCACATTACGGTACCGCCGTGCAAAAGCAGCCAGACGTTTCTGGTCACCGGCTTCGATACCGTCACAGGCGAAGTGGAAACACAGCCGCCGCTCAGGATGCAGCTCCGTCAGATTAGTCATCAGGATACCGGCATACTTGACATAGTCGGCGTTGACGCCAAAACCAAAGTGGTATACTTTTTCAGACATATCCGCCCTCCGTCTGCGCCTTTTCCGCCGAAACTTTAGAAACTGTATCTCAAGCCCATATTGGCGCGCCATTTAGTTCTGATGACGCTGCCTGTTGTTTTTTCTATCTCGCCATATAAGTTCGTGCCTTTGCTCATTTTGGCATTGAAGCCGATGCCGTATTCCAGCCAGGTGTCGCTGCCGCCGCCTGCATAGCTTCTGGTAACTTCGCCATAGCTGGCACTGGTCGCCACTTCGCCCTTAAACTCACGGGCCAGCGACAGTTTGGCATAGACATTGCTTTGCTCCTGCTGACGCCCTGCCGTAAAGCCGATACGCCCGATCAGCGAATTAAAGGCATCGTTGCTGACTTTTGCGCCGTCTTTGTCGTTCAGGCTCATGGTGTAATTGCTGCCGCCGATACGGCTGTAGGTCAGCTCGGCCTGCGGTTCGATGTAGAAATTATTTTTCAGGTTCTGACGGTAACCGTATTCCGTAGTGATACTGAAACCGTTGCTGCCGTAGTCAGCGCCATAACGGTTAGTCCCTTTGATCGTACTAAAATCGCTGTTGATGCGGCCGTATTTGACGATCAGGTCGGCAAAATGCCCTTTATCGCCTATATAGCTGCTATAAACGCCAAACATCGTGGAATTGATGTCGCCGTCAGTGCGGCTGCCGCTGACATCGCCGTCCAGGTGCGAAACCGTAAAGCCTGTGAACAGCCTGCCGTTTTTCAAATTGTTTTGGAAGTCGTAACCACCCTGCACTGCTTTGTAGCTCAAGTCGCTCCGCTGGCCCTGGACGACTTCGTTCTTGCCGCCATACATCCTTACCCAGACGCCGGCGTCGTCACTGCTGGCGCGCAGGTCGCCCATGCGCCGCAGCAGATCGTTGTTATCCGCCCGCCAGGCCGAGGCCACGTTCAAGGCTGTCGATGCGCCGATCTCTGCCAGCGTCAGCGCCGAACCTTTCTCCCCATCCACACTTGCGGCGCGGAAATTTTCTGCAGTAACATTTTTGATGATCCAGCCGCCCTTATTGCTATCCACGGAGCTGTCATATTCCAGTTCCGGCGTCACATCAGCCAGCGTCAGGCCGGCGTCTACCTCTGCACCCTCATATTTTTTGCCTGCAAAAGATGTATTATCTTTCGTCAAGTAGGTGCCATCGACCTGGGCCACAACTATTTTCTTAGCTGCCAGATCCATACTGGCATTACTCGATTTGATACTTGGGTCGGCGACGATTTGAATATAATGCTCGTTCTTTCCGCTAACGGAGCCAGCTCCAGTCAGCACGATTTTATCGGCAGTGCCGGTGCCACTGTTATTGACGCCCATAACATCGCTGCCGATACGGAAGGTAGTATTCGTTATTTTATGACCATTAGAGTCTTGTATGTTTTTGATTTCAAACGTTCTGCTACTTGTATCCGCACGTGCTTCTCCCGGCTTCTGATGATAAATATCAATGATACCGCCGTCACTGTCGATATATAAATAAGATTGACGCGTATCAAGAACCGGATACCAGACAGCGCTGTTAGACAATTTTAAATTGATATTGTTAGCACGATTCTGCCCATCCAGATCTCCGGCCCAATAAGACTGGGCATTGGTCAAATTTAAGGATATAGGACCATGCGTATTATTCCTAATATTGCCTTCTATCTGTACCGTCTTATTACCAGCAGCATTTATCGTCAGACTTCCCTTTTTAGAATAATTGCAGCCGACATCACTAAGATAGATGGCATAATTGCCAAGGGCGGCCTTCAAGGTCACATCACCATCTAAAGAAATATAGCCGCAGTTGGAATCAGTAGCATTACTAAAATGATAGTCTACATACAGGGCCGTGCCGCTGGTGCCGGCATCGATATTGACAGCCCCGGTAAATTTATAGTCCTTTTCAGATTGTTGTTTCATATCCAGCTTCAGGCCTACGTCTGCACTACTGCTTGCGACGTCCGCCGCAGTAATAATTATAGGGTCATTATTAGTAAACCCACCATCACAATCTATAGTCTTAACAGGAGTTGCAAACGTCGGTGCAGCAGCCCTGGCCTCATCAGCGACAAACATCCCCCCCGAATATACAAACGACATTGCCAGCAGTGTCCGCACTACCTTTTTACTTAAAGCTTGTTGCTTTTGCATTTCCATCCCTCTTTCTTTATTTTTTGATAATTTATCCTTGCTGCAGACACTGCAGTTAAGGCGTTTTACTTAGAGGCCACCCGCAGCAGTTCCAACAACTGCCGCACCTCCTCCAGCGTATACTCCTGCTGCGGCGGTTCAGGCGCCCGCTTCACATTGACCCACTCTAACGCTGCTCTGCTATCTAAAAGCTGCTCTATTTTACAATCTAAAACATTGGCGACGCGCAGCAGCAGCTTCAGGCTGACCTTCACACGATTACATTCCAGATTGCTCATGTGGGTCTGGCTGATACCGATATGTTCGGCCAGTTCCTGCTGGCTGATCTGGCAGGCCATGCGCAGAAAACGGATATTGCCGCCGATATTTTGCAGGCATTTTTCATCGTACATATTTATACCCCTTTGCTGCCGCCTAAAAACATTTTTCTGCACAAGCTGCTACACAACAACGATTTTTCAGTTCTTCACAAATTCCGGGTTCTCACGCAGATACTGCTCCATAAGACGCTGCGCCGCCAGACCATAACACCTGACAGCCAGCACAGCCTCGCCCTGCTTTTCAGCCGCAGCTGCCGCCAGACAGTCCTTCTGTGCCGCCTGTAATAACTGCGGCGCTTTATCATAGTAGTATTCTGTAAAGCGGTTGATCACTGCCGCATAATACCTGCGGGCCTGCTCATGCTCGCCCTCCAGCTCCGCCGTCGTCGCCGCTAAAAAAGCCGCTTTCACCGTCGCAGGCTCGCTGGGCTGCAGATCATGCCACGGCGACTGCCGCACATAGCGCCAGTACAGCTCGCGTATTGATTTCAGGCAGCCCTGCGTCCAGGCTTTAGTCTCATTGACGCAATGCAGGATCGCCGCATTAGCCGGATAAGCGCACATCAGCGGATTATTGACTTCTATTAAAAAGTTATAGCGTTTATCCAGTTCTATAAAGCTGCCGTCGATAACGGCGTTCAGGGCATCCTGATCCGCAAGCAGCAGCTTTTCACTGTTTTGCTGATAATAAGCAGCTACCCGTTCGGTAAACTGCAAACTGTGCCATACCGGCACATCGATCACCAGAACACCGGAAAAGAAGTATTTACTGCCGGTCAATCCCAACGCCGCCGCATTTTCAGCGCTTTTCGTATCCCTGACCGCCCCTATGGCCTGCCCCTGCAGCGCCAGCCGGAACAATTCGTCCAAACGGTTGATACAGATCACATCCACGTCCAGATACACCAGCCGCCTTATCTGCTGCGGCACCAGTGACGGCAGCAGGATACGCAGCAGCATCGACCTGTTCAGACGCGGCGGCACCTTACTGCTGATCGGTTTCAGTGCGTCCAGCTGCCGGCGCAGGTCATACACGTCTACCCTGACATTCTTATGCTTATGCACTAACGCCGCCAGCTTCTGCCGGTCGGCAGCCTCGATGCCGTCACAGGCCAGATGAAAATATAAGGGCCTGTCCGGGTGCAGCACAAGAAGATTCGTCATCAGCACACCGGCATATTTGACATAGTTGGCATCGACGCCGAACCCGAAATGATAGACCTGTTCGTTCATGGCTAAACTCCTTACTGGATAAGAACAACTTATCAAAAGTAGTTCTATTTACTGCTTAGAAGCTGTATCTCAAGCCCATATTCGCACGCCATTTAGTTCTGATGACGCTGCCTGTTGTTTTTTCTATCTCGCCATATAAGTTCGTGCCTTTGCTCATTTTCGCATTGAAGCCGATGCCATATTCCAGCCAGGTATCGCTGCCGCCGCCTGCATAGCTTCTGGTAACATCGCCATAACTGGCGCTGGTCGCCACTTCGCCCTTAAACTCACGGGCCAGCGACAGTTTGGCATAGACATTGCTTTGCTCCTGCTGACGCCCTGCCGTAAAGCCGATACGCCCGATCAGCGAATTAAAGGCATCGTTGCTGACTTTTGCGCCGTCTTTGTCGTTCAGGTTCATGGTGTAATCGCTGCCGCCGATACGGCTGTAGGTCAGCTCGGCCTGCGGTTCGATGTAGAAATTATTTTTCAGGTTCTGACGGTAGCCGTATTCCGTAGTGATACTGAAACCGTTGCTGCCGTAGTCAGAGCCATAACGGTCAGTCCCCTTGATCGTAGTAAAATCGCTGTTGATGCGGCCGTATTTGACGATCAGATCGGCAAAATGCCCTTTATCGCCCACATAGCTGCCGTACAGGCCAAACATCGTGGAATTGATGTCGCCGTCAGTGCGGCTGCCGCTGACATCGCCGTCCAAATGCGAAACCGTAAAACCTGTGAACAGCCTGCCGTTTTTCAAATTGTTTTGGAAGTCGTAACCGCCCTGCACAGCCTTGTAGCTCAAGTCGCTCCGCTGGCCCTGGACGACTTCGTTCTTACCGCCATACATCCTTACCCAGACACCGGCGTCATCACTGCTGGCGCGCAGGTCACCCATGCGCCGCAGCAGGTCGTTGTTCTCTGCCCGCCAAGCCGAGGCCACGTTCAGCATCGTTGTGGCGCCGATTTCTGCCAGCGTCAGCGCTGAACCTTTTTCGCCTGATGAATTTTGAGAACGGATATTTTCTAAATCGATTTTCTCAATGATATATTCGCCTGCTGTATCGCCAGCACCCAATGTCGTTTTCACATCAGCCAGCGTCAAGCCCGCATCCAGATCCATATCCTTATACGTACTGCCTGTTACTGTAGTATTAGAGCTGTCCATATTGCTGCGATCCAGATGCACCACCACGATTTTTTTATCAGCCACATCAAGGACAGGTGCGGACGAAGAGATACTGGGATCAGCCACGATCTGGATAAAATATTTGTCACCACCGTTGTACCTGCCAGAGCCGGTCAGCATAATCTTATCAGCAATGCCCGTACCGCCGTTATTGACGCCCATAACATCACTGCCGATACGGAAGGTAGTGCCGTTAGTGCCGCTGACATCAGGACCAATACCGCTTAAAGTAAAAGTTCTGGAACTGCCTGACGCCCTTGCCACGCCCGGCTGGCTGTGGTACAAATCGATGATGCCGCCGTCAAGCTCCATCTGCAGCAGACTAGAACCGGTAGTCCCTAATGTATAATTAGGATCTGTCTCTGCCGGATACCAGACAGCACCGCCGGCTAATTTAAATTCGATTTGGTTGTTGTTAATATATGACCCTCTTTTAAGGTCGCCTGCCAGATAAGAATCCTGATTTGTCAGGTGCAGCTGCAGCAGATTTTTAGTACTACTGCTTCCGCCATAAACACCAACATTGCCCAGCAGCTGCACCGTGTGGTTATCATCAACATTGACCTTCAAAGTAGCACTTTTAAAACTGGTAGGCCCAGTCAAAAGCAAAGCATAGTTGCCTGCCGCCGCTTTCAAAACAACGTCGTCCTTCAGATTCACCGTTACGCTTCTACTAGTAGTACCAGCGGGATCAAGCCCAGAAGCATCCACAACCAAAGCATTCGCAGTAGTATTGGTGGCATCGACCGCGATCTTGCCGGTAAAATCTGCAGTTACACTGGTAACGCTAGAGGAGCTCCCAATAGGTACAGTCACCAGCAGCCCAACGTCCTTGCCGCCGGTAAAATCAGCACTTTGGATATTAAACTCCTCTGAGATTATTGTCCCATCTACTGTGATGGCTTTTTCACTTACAGGATCAGCCGCATCTGCTTTTTCACAATTTACAAACATCCCCCCCGCATATACAAACGACATAGCCAGTAAAGTCCTGGCAATTTTTTTACTTACTTCCTCTCTGTTTTTCATTATCCCGACAACTCCCTTCTCAAATTGTGCGTGTCAATTGTTTCCCTTGTACGCCTTTTTACCCTTACTCCTGCGATACTAAAAATATTTTTCTGCCGGCGCAGACATTTGTTAAACACGCATTTTTTTACACAAAATTTAAAAATATTTATCAAAATAATATTCGCACCCATTATAGCACACTTGTGCCCCCCCACAAGACATACTAACGGATATTTTCGACGCAGCTTGGTTATCTATTGCCCTTACGGTTTGATAGCCGCCGCAAGAATGAGGTAAACCGCACGTTGCTGCGGTTTGCCCGGCAAATGGTTATTTTAGATTTTATTTTGAATTTTTCTTTTTTCTTATGCAGCTTTCTTCCAGAAGCAAGCTGCGCAAAGAAGCTTGCGCACTGTGGCAAGTCCTGTTTTGCTTTGCTCGCTGTCCGGCTTCCAGGCAACTCGGCATTGCAGAACAAAGAAAATTTTTACTACAAATCGTCAATGCCTCAAACAGTCCTTCCAGCACTTACAGCTCGCTGCGCACACAACGGACTTGACCACAATGTGCGCTCAAAACCCTGCCTCGTACAAATTACTGCTAAATTTCATGAGCACGGTATCGATTGACTGATGTTATCAATGATTAGTGACTAAAGAAGT
>ENA-UESI01000385-UESI01000385.1-human-gut-metagenome-genome-assembly--contig:-NODE-385-length-37931-cov-12.643552_pt1 | contig 37931 bp, 32 predicted proteins | sample MGYA00243005_ERZ508006 | MGnify/ENA primary metagenome ERZ508006 (study PRJEB26167, sample SAMN06115436) | human gut metagenome | host: Homo sapiens | place: China:Shandong | collected 2015-06-10... | reverse complement strand
CGGCAAGATGTCCTCGGCGCAGAAGGTCACGCTGGAAAACGTCAACATGATGATCGATGCGGGTTTCAACCCGCTGAACCAGATCTGTGATGCCACCGGCGAGAGCATGTCCGACCTGTACAAGCGCATTTCGGACGGCAAGGTCAGCTTCAGCGAGCTGGAAGCAGCGGTGGAAGCCGCCACCAGTCAGGGCGGGCAGTTCTACAACGGTATGCTGGAAGCCAGCCAGACCTTCAACGGCAGGCTGTCCACCCTGACCGATAACACGAAGGCTCTGCTGGGGGCACTGTCCGATTCGCTCTATTCGTCGCTGTCCGACCTGCTTCCGGTCGCAAACGATGTTGTTCTGGAACTGACGGATGCATTCACAGAGGGCGGTGTCCCTGCCATGTTGGACACCGCTGCCGAGCTGTTGGACAATTTTGCCGACGGACTGATACAGAAGATACCCGATGCTGTATCTGCTGTTTCTGACCTTCTGACTGAGCTGCTTAATTATCTGGCAGATCATCAGGATGATATTTTTGACACCGGTGTCCAGCTGCTGGAAAATCTCATCATCGGTATCACGGACAGTCTGCCCAACCTCATTACATCAGCGGCCAACCTCATTGCACGGTTTGCTGCCGCGCTCATCTCACATCTGCCGGACATCCTCAAGTGCGGTGCAGCTATGCTGACCACGCTGGTGGACGGTATCATCCGCAGCATCGAAAATCTGGCCGAAGCAGCCCTCGCCTGCATCGCAAAGCTGGTGGGTGTCTGGGACGGAAACATGGACGAGTTCGGCCATATTGGTGAGAACATCGTTCAGGGCATCATCAACGGCATTGCAGGCATGTGGGGCAAGCTCACCTCGTGGGTCAGCGGCCTGATCGCCAATCTGGTGGGCACTGCCAGCAATGCCGCCGTCAACGGCATCACGCAGAGCACCTCTGGATCTTCATCTTCCGGCTCGACGAGCGCCGGGGCGATGAACCGTAACCAGCGGCATCAGGATGCACTGGCAGGCAAGGGCATCAGCAACAAGAGCTGGACTGAGCGTCAGAACGAAGCAAAGGCCGCAGCGGCCGAAAGCCAGAAAGCCGCTGAGACCATCTCCCAGTCCGCAGGCAAAGTCGCATCTGCCGTCAGCACCTCCGGCAAAAAGGCCTCCACCAGCGCAAAAAAAGCCGCCGCTGAGGTGGTCAAATCCATCTCGGACACCACGACCACGGTCAAGGACGGCGTGACCCGCACGGTGGAGACCGTAAATGAGACCCTCTCCAACGGCAAGCAGCAGCAAAAACAGACGATCACCGAGACTTCCCGTCAGCTGGTGGACGGTGTCCTCAAGGACATCAAGACGATCACCGAGATCGACGAGAAGGGCAAGAAGACCGTCAAGCAGACCATGGAGACCGTCCGCGAGACGGCAAAAACGGTCACCTCGACCTTTGACACGCTGGTGGACGGCGTCAAGACCACCACCCAGACGGTCACCGAGACGCTCACCGACGGCACCGAGACCCAGAAAAAGGTCATCACCGAGACCTACGACGACGTGGTGGACGGGGCCCTCGTGACGGTGGAGCGGGTCAAAACCATCGCGGCCGACGGCACCGAACAGGTGGCCGAGCAGGTTAAAAAATCTGCAGCGGACACGCTGGACGGACTGTGGAAAGAGCTGCAGGAAAAAGCCAACGAGGGCGTGCTGGGCACCTTTGACGACCTGTACAGCGCCGTCAAGAATCAAGACTGGCTGGGCGTTGGCGAATGGGTGGCAAAGACCATCTACGGCGGCCTGACCGCCGATCAGAAGAAGCAGATCGAGGACTACGCCCTCGGGCTCGTGGGCAAGATCAACGGCGTGCTGGGCCAGTACCAGCAGCAGATCGCCGCCAAGGCGTGGGACATCGGCACCCAGATCTGCAACGGACTGACCAACGGCTTCAGCGACGTGTGGCAGCAGGCGTCCAAGCTGGGCAGCACCCTCACTAGCATTTTCACCGGACTCAAGGGCCCCCTGAGCAACGCGGCCACGGCCATCAGCCAGGGCCTGCAGGGCGGGCTGCTTTCCAGCTTCCCGTCCATCTACGCGGGTGTCGCTGGCATGATCGGCTCCATCGGCGCGGCCTTTGAGGGCATGATGACCGCCATCTCTGCGGCCCTGAACGCAACCGTTTTCGGCATCCCGATGGGCGTCATCGTGGCGGGTGCAGCCGTGGCGCTGGGCATCGCCATCGCGGCCATCGTCAGCAAGCTGGGCGGCTCTAAAAAGAGCTCCGGCGTGTCCGGCGGCGGCAGCGTTTCTGGCGGCAGTGGCGGCTCCGGCGGTATCAGCGGCGATATCGACATCTCCACCGGCACCGGCAGTCTGGAGGACGCCATCAACGCCAACACCAAGGCGCTGACCAAGACCAACGCCGCCCTTGCCGACATGATCCGGCAGGCGGGCAGTCTGGTGCTGTCCGACAACATGCGGCTGGGCAGCACCGTTGCCGCGTCCGGCACCGCGCAGGTGCGGGCCGCCGCCAGCAACTACCACCGCGAGGGTGATACCAACATTACGCAGTACATCCAGAGCAAGGCACAGTCCGCTGCCGACCTTGCCCGCGAGACCCGCTGGGAGGCCGACAAGGCCCGCCGCCAGCGCAGAGGATAAGGAGGGACACCGTGCTTTTTAAGGATCACTTAAAGATCGTCACCGACGCCGGTGCCGTCCTGCATCTGGGCTGGGACTACGACATGCCCTACTTCCTCGACCCGCTCAACGGTGTGGACATCGACCTGCAAACGGCTCAGGGCATCAACCAGACCGGCACGACCGTGGAGCGGCAGAGCGTCTCCGGCGTATCCCGCACCATGGACGTGACGTTCTGGGGCGAGCACAAGCTGGAAAACGCAAAATTCTTCGCCCGCTGCCTGCCCTACTTCACAAAGGGCGTAATGTACTTCGGCGACAAATATTTCACCCGGTTCGTGCTGCAGAAAACGCCCCACTTTTCCAGCTACACACCGGACCCCCGATGCAGCCTGATGCTCTACAGCGAGAAGCCCTTCTGGTACAGCCTCACCGCCGTCAGCAGCGTGCTGGGCGGCTTCCGGCCAGCGTTTTCGTTCCCCGTCTGCTACGACAGCCACATCTACGGCATCAAGCGGGACGGCACGGCGGCAGTGCTGCGCAACGAGGGCAGCCTGCCGGTGCCCTTCACGGCCACCCTGAGCTGCACCGTCACACCGGTGGTGCACCCGAAGGTGGTAGACCTGCGCACCGGCGCGTACATCGGCTTTGACCTGACCTTGGAGCCCGACGACACGCTGGAAATCTACCGCAGCACGTCCGACCGGCTGGCCGTGGCGCTGACCCATGAGGGCATCACCACCAACTGCTTTGCCGCGTTGGACGAGGACAGCACTCTCACCGAGCTGCAGCCCGGTGACAACGTGCTCAGCCTGCAGGCCGAGAGCGGGGCCAGCTATCTGCGGGCATCCGTGAGCTTTTATCCGATGGAGGCGGGCATCATCCCGGAACCGTTATGAGATTGGACGTTTTGGACGCAGACACCCTTGTCCGCGTGGGCTGGGTGGATGTGTGGGTGTCCTTCTACTGGGACAGCCCGTATTACTCCGAGGGCGGCTTTACCCTTGAGGTGCGGCCCACGACCGAAAACCTGCAGCTCCTGCAGGAAGGCCGCTGGGTCGTCCGCAGCGATGAAACGCCCCGCATCCCCATGCGCATCTGCAGCAGGGCCAACCAGAACGCGGACGCGAACCTCGTGGTGAGCGGCTACCCGGCAACGTGGCTGCTGACAAAGCGGGTGTCCGCTGCGGTCATCAAGGAGCAGAATGCCGAACAGGCCATGCGCGGCCTTGTTGCTGCTATGAAGCTGTGGCCGAGGCTGGAACTGGGCACGGAGTACGGCTTTGCCACCACCTTCTCGAAGCAGACCTCCGGCGGCACGGTCTTTGACTACTGCCAGACCATCGGGCAGGCGTGTGACCTCGGGTTCCGCATCGTGCTGGATGGCAAGGGTGCAGATAAACGCCTGCTGTTCGAGTGCTTCCGGCCCACCTTCGACCCGAACAATCGGTTTAGCCCCAAGTGGGGCAACCTGCTCAACGCCGGGTGGAGCTTTGCGGACACCGACTACGCCAACGTCGCCCTCGTGCAGGGCGCGGGCGAAGGCAGTGCCCGGGCCACCGTCTGGGTGGGAGACGTGGACACCACCGGTGCAGACCGGCGGGAGCTGTACATCGACGCCCGGGATATCCAGCCCGACGAGGACAGCGGTGAGACTACCGCCAGTCAGAGCTATCTGCAAAAGCTGGCCGACCGGGGCGGCGAAAAGCTGCTGGCCCAGCTGCGCACCGGCAGCATTGAGTTTGACGTGGACGACGATGTTTTGCAGGTGGGCGACGTGCTGAGCGCCAGCCTGCCCCAGCTGGGCTACACCGCCATGGTGCGCGTGGCCGACATCATCACCCAGAGCCAGGACAGCGGCACCACCCGCACCATCCGGCTGGGCACCCCCAGCTGGCACAAAACGTAAAGGAGGACCTATGAGCGACATCATAACTTACCCTGAAAACGGCATCACCTACGACGCCGACGACGCATCGGGCTACCTCGCCACCCGGCAGAGCGGCGTATACAGCGCCGAGGAGGACTTCGCGGTCTCCATCTCGGGCGAGCTGAGCCTGACCGTCAGCGCCGGGCAGGCATGGGTGCGCCCGCAGCGCTTCCGGGGCCGCAGCATCATCATGGAGCAGCCCACCACGCTGACCCTGACCGCTGCTGACCCGGTGCGCACCCGCATCGACCGCGTGGTGCTGCGCTACGACGCAGCGGCCCGGCAAACGCGCCTGCAGGTGCTGGAGGGCACGCCGGACTCGGCCAGCCCCACAGCCCCGGCGATCACCCGCACGGCGCTGGTCTACGACCTCTGCCTTGCCGAGATCACCCGCCCTGCAAACTCCACGGCCATCACCGCCGCCGACGTCACCGACACCCGCGCCGATGAGGACATCTGCGGCGTCATGCGGGACGGAGTGACCAGCATCCCGACAGCGCAGCTCATCGCCCAGTGGCGGGCGGCGCAGGCTGACCTTGAGACGCAGCTGCGTGCACAGCTGGCAGTCCTCAACGCGGAGATCAGGGAGGGCAGTGCGTACAGCAAGACCGAGGCCGACACCCTCTTTGCACTGACCGCGGACAAAATCACACGCTTAGAAAGGATTATTGGTATGGACGGTAAACTGGTTTTTAGCGGTGCAGGCGTCTGCACCGGCGGCACCACCACGATGGCAATCCCCAGCACGGTGGATTACGCGGAGATCGTCTCGGCGATTCCGGCGATGGGACGCAGCGGTGCCGGATGGGCAACCTCATCTGGTTACGAAGCCGCGACGAGCAATGCCATCGGCACAGCTTCCGACTTCGGTCATGCAAAGGTGGTGCGTGGATGTTCCGCCGCTGTACCCATCACAAGCCTTACCATGCTGAACAATGGCAAACTCGGTGATTATAATTACGCCCATGCAAAAATCGAAAACACAAGCGTGTCGATGGTCTCCGTGGCCTTTGCCTCAGACGGCACCCTGTCCGTCTCTGGCGGCGGCAGCGGCAGCCAGTTTGTTGTGTACGGCTACCAGTACCTGTAACCCAGGAGGTGATCACATATGATGACTATTATTGACTGCACCACCCTGCCCGAGCATCGGGTGATCTACGGCATCTGCACCACCCCTATCCCGGACGGCTGGGCCGTCATCCCGGAGGGCATGACCCTGCCGGGCGTCCTCGCCTACGCGGACATCACGACTGAGGAGCGGGACGGCCTGCCGACTGTGACCGCCATCGCCCCGCGCCCGGACCTGGTGGCGCAGGCCGAGGCCGCAGCCGCCGCAGCGCAGGAGGAGGCCAAAAAGCAGGCCGAGCAGATGGCGCAGCTGCCGGACCGCGTGGCCGCGCTGGAGACCGCGAACAACGATATCATCTTAATGATGGCTGATTTGATTGGAGGGAACTAATATGAAAACTCTGAACAACCTGAAACTGCGCATTATGGTGCGTGCATTCCGCATCCGGCTGACTGCTGGTGAAGCCTTTGAGGACATCGCGGCTGACTATCCGGCGCTGACCACGGACGATCTGGAAGCCATCAAGGCTGAGCTGGAAAAGTAAGGGAGGCAGGCAATGTCTAAAACCATCATGGACGTATCCCGCTGGCAGGGCTGCATCGACTGGGACAAGGTCAAAGCGTCCGGCAAAATCGACGGCGTTATGCTGCGGGCCATGGGCAACAGCGCAGAGGGCAAGCCCAGCAAGCCGTACACCGACCCGCAGTTCGCCCGGAACTACGCCGAGTGCCAGCGGCTGGGCATCCCGTGCGGAGTGTATGGCTATTTCAAGGCAGTCAACCGGGAACAGGCCGACAAGGAACTGGCCTACTTCAAGAAGCTGCTCACTGGCCGGAGCTTTGAGCTGCCGGTGGCCGTGGACATCGAGGACGAGGTGCAGAAACCGCTGGGCAAGGCTGCACTGACCGACCTGACGGCCTACATGCTGAGCACGGTGGAAAGTTGGGGCGTGTATGCCCTGCTGTACACCGGCCTGTGGTTCGGCCAGACATATCTCTACATGGGCGGTGCGGCCCTCAAGCCCTATGACGTATGGCTGGCGAGATATCCCAAAGACCAGAGCAAGACCAAGCCTGAGGATAAGCCCAAAACGGCGTTTGCCTTTGGCATGTGGCAGTACACCAGCACTGCCCGCGTGCGGGGGGTGAGCACCAACGTGGACATGAGCCACGCTTACAAGGACTATGCCAGCATCATCAAGCGTGCCGGGCTGGGCGCAGTGAGGGGGTGAGAGCATGAGTAAGGTTATTTTTATCAGCCAGCCGATGGGCGGCCGCTCTGACGATGAAATCAATGCAGAGCGCCGCAGAGTGATTGAGATTGCCCGGCAGCAGTTCGGCGATGTCGATGTACTGGAGACCTTCTTTGATGATTTCGGCCCCGCCGCAAAGCCGCTGGACTATCTGGCCAGGAGCATTGAGTTTCTTGCAAAGGCTGATGTGGCGATTTTTGCGCCGGGCTGGCAGGCTGCTCGCGGATGCCGCATCGAGCACCAGTGCGCTCTGGAGTACGGCATCCTTGTGATGGAGGTGTGAGAACGTGAAAGATTATTTCTGCATGGCCGTGGGTGCGTTAGGCGCTGCGTTTGCCAGCCTGTTCGGCGGGTGGGACGCAGCGCTGCAGACGCTCATCATCTTTATGGCTATCGACTACATCACCGGTCTTGTGGTCGCGGGCGTTTTCCACAAAAGCCCCAAGACCAAAAGCGGCACGCTGGAAAGCCGCGCAGGCTGGAAGGGCCTGTGCCGCAAGGGCGAAACACTGCTGATCGTGCTGGTAGCCTGCAGGCTGGATGCCGTGATGGGTTCCACCTTTGTGAGGGATGCCGTTGTGATCGGCTTTATCTGCAATGAGACCATTTCCATCATCGAAAACGCGGGCTTGATGGGGCTGCCCATTCCGGCAGTGATCACCAAGGCCGTGGACATTTTAAAGCAGCGCTCGGAAACCGAGCAGAAAGGATAAGCTCTTATGAACGAATTTCTGAAAGTCGCACTCACTGCCTGCATCCCCGCAATGACCGTCATTTTCGGCTGGGGCCTGAACAAGGGTGTCAGCATTGCCAACGGTTACATCAACAACAAGTTCGCACAGAACTGTCTCCAGAATGCCGCCAATGCGGTGTTCAACGCCGTCCAGTACGTCAACCAGACCTACGTTGATGCCCTGAAGGAACAGGACAAGTTCGATGCGGATGCCCAGCGCATTGCCTACAGTCGCGCACTGGCCGCAGCGAAGAAGGCTCTGACGCAGGAGACTATCACCTTCATCAAGGAGACCTTTGGCGACCTCGACAGCTACCTGAAACCGATGATCGAAGCGCAGGTCCGCAGCCAGAAGACCTATATGTGACGTTTCTGTAACATCAACAAAATCATAGTATAGCAACAGCCCCGGTGAGCCTGATGGTTCCTCGGGGCTGTTTTTGTTTGCGTGTGCTGCCATGTGTCGGAAAGTGTTGCATTTTTCCGCATTGGTAGTTATAATGGTTTGGTAGTAAAATATGGTAGTAGTTTGGAAGTTCTTCTATTTTATCCGTTTTCTTTCGCACGGGGTCATTCTGTACAAATGGAAAACCCCCCGCAGTTTTCACGAAACTACGAGGGATTTTCTTGGCGGAGTAGGAGGGATTTGAACCCTCGCGCCGTTGTTTAGACGACCTACGCCCTTAGCAGGGGCGCCTCTTCGGCCTCTTGAGTACTACTCCAGAGCAAAGTGTGTTACACTGATTCAAAAAAATGGCGGAGAGAGTGGGATTCGAACCCACGGTGCGTTGCCGCACGGCAGTTTTCAAGACTGCTTCCTTAAACCACTCGGACATCTCTCCTCGTGGGCACCCGCACACGCCGTACCGAATGCCTATTTAATTTACCAGATTTCAGCGGCGCTGTCAAGCCCAAAATCAAAATTTCCGCTCGTTGTGCGCATTTTTGTGCGGAACGACAACTTTTCTTCGAGAAAAAGCGGGATTCCCTCTTTACTGAAACATCTTTTTGTTGTATAATAAACACAGATAAAACCTTACCGGACCCGGTACAAGCAGAGGAGTGTTGAACAATGTCGTTTCCGGAGCTGTTACGGCAATGCCGAAAGCAAAAGCACATGAGCCAGGCGGAGCTTGCTTCCCTGTTGGGCGTGACTCAGCAGGCCGTGGGAAAATGGGAGAGCGGAAAGAGTTCCCCGGACCCCACCACCGTGGCAAAGCTGGCGGAGATCCTGGACACGACCGCGGACTATCTGTTGGGTCTGTTCGACCCCACCGCGGAGGGCCAGACCGAAGAGCGTTTCTTCGGCAGCTATGTGTACAGCCTGATCCCTGTCATCGGCACGGTCAAGGCGGGCTACGGCGCGCTGGCCTATGAGGAAGACTACGGCAAGGAGTATGCCTGTGTCAAGGACCCGGAAAACTACTTCTTCCTCGTCGTCAAGGGCGACAGCATGGAACCCCGCATCCACGATGGTGATCCGGACGTCCTGCCCAGTCACGATGCAACACTGGCAGCTCCGGAGCCGACGGAGGCTGTCGCTCTTCCTGAGGTGACAGAAGAAACGAAAGAAGCAGCGGAAGAACCGGCAGAAGAGACCGACCGGCGTATCATTCTCGATAAGATTTCTCACTTGAAAGAGGAGCTGAAAAGCATAGACCGACAAAAAAGCATCCAGCGGAAAAACCGGGGGAAGTTGGTACGAGTAGCATTAGTCGGTTATACCAATGTAGGAAAATCGACTTTGATGAACCTGTTAAGCAAGTCGGAAGTCTTTGCAGAGAACAAACTCTTTGCCACGCTCGATACGACCGTGCGCAAAGTGATTGTCGACAACCTTCCCTTTCTGCTCTCCGACACGGTAGGATTTATCCGCAAACTGCCTACCCATCTGGTCGATTCGTTCAAATCGACACTCGACGAGGTGCGGGAAGCCGACCTTCTGCTACACATCGTGGATATCTCGCATCCAGCTTTCGAAGAACAGATAGAAGTAGTTAATAAAACCTTACAGGAAGTCTGCGACTCCACTGACAAACCCATGATACTCGTGTTCAATAAAATCGACGCATTTTCCTATGTGGAAAAAGCGGCCGACGACCTCACCCCGAAAACGAGAGAAAACATTACGCTCGACGAATGGAAAGAAACGTGGATGGGAAAAATGCACGACAACTGCATTTTCATATCGGCCAAAGAGAAAAAGAACATCGACGAATTGAAAACGCTGCTTTACCAACGGGTGAAAGAGATACATACGACGAGGTTCCCTTACAACGATTTCCTGTTTCAACACTACGACGAAATAACGACCGACGAAGAATCCTGAATCCATAACCGGGCTACCCTCCGGCCTTTTACAAAATTTGTCCGATGAAGAATTACCGTAAACTCAATATTGCAGAAATCAATCAACTCACGACTCAATTTTGTACGGCCGAGGACTGGTCGAAAATAAATGTAGTCGAAGGGTTCTCTCCCGATCATATTACCCACACCCGTTTTTCCGGAGAAATCGAGCTGGGGATATTCGAAAAAGAGATGGAGCTTCCGGGTGGATTAAAGAAAAAAACGGGACTCCACCACGTCACCTTGCACAATTGCTCGATAGGGAACAACTCATTGATAGAAAACATTCCCAACTATATAGCCAATTACCGGATAGGAAGCGACTGTTTCATACAAAATGTAAACCTCATTCTCACCGAAGGCGAAAGCTGTTTCGGGAATAATACCGAAGTATCTGTATTGAACGAGACAGGAGGTCGGGAAGTCCCCATTTACAATCGGCTGTCGGCACAACTGGCCTACATCATCGCCATGTATCGGCATCGCCCCGACCTGATAGCCCGCCTTCGAGAAATGATAGAGGCATATTCCCTCGCACAAAAGAGTTGCTACGGGAAAATAGGCAACGGCGTACACATCGTCAATACAGGAACTATACGAAATGTTTGTATCGGAGATTACTGCCAGATAGACGGGACATCGAGACTCGAAAACGGTAGTATCAACAGCAACCGAGAAGCTCCGGTATACATCGGGCCGAATGTTACGGCCGAAGATTTCATCGTCAGTTCGGGAGCCCATATAAGTGACGGTGTAGTAATGTCTCGTTGTTTCATCGGACAAGCCTGCCACCTCACCCATCTTTTCTCGGCTCACGATTCGCTCTTTTTCAGCAACTGCCAAAGCGAAAACGGCGAAGCGTGTGCTATCTTTGCCGGCCCCTACACGGTCACCATGCACAAATCGAGTTTGCTCATCGCCGGAATGTTTTCTTTCCTGAACGCAGGCAGCGGGTCGAACCAAAGCAACCACATGTACAAACTCGGCCCTATCCATCAAGGAGTCGTCGAACGGGGCTCGAAAACGACCAGCGACTCGTATATCCTGTGGCCGGCCAAAGTAGGTGCATTTTCCCTCATCATGGGACGCCATGTCAATCACCCCGATACTTCGGGCATGCCGTTTTCCTACCTGATAGAACACGGAAATCGCTCTTATCTCGTTCCCGGTGCGAATCTCAAAAGCGTGGGAACGATACGCGACGCACAAAAGTGGCCCAAGCGAGACAAGCGCACCGACCCCGACAAGCTCGATTGTATCAACTTCAATCTGCTCAGTCCCTACACCATACAAAAGATGCTGCAAGGCATCGACACATTACAGGGATTGAAACAGACATCGGGTGAAACGTCGGAATGTTACTCCTTCCAAAGCACTACGATCAAGAACAGCTCCCTCAACAAAGGAATAGACCTGTACACCCTCGCTGTCCATAAATTCATGGGTAACTCGATCATCAAACGACTTGAAGGAGCTCCGTTCTCCGATCTGAACGATTTGCACGACCGGTTGAAACCGACCGACCTCCTCGGAGAAGGCGAATGGATAGATCTGTCGGGATTGATTGTACCCAAGCAGGCTGTTAAAGACGAAATAGACCATATCGTCGGTAATCCCGATTCCACGTTAGAAGAAACCGAATCTTTCTTCCAAGCCATGCATCGGCGTTACTACGACATGGAATGGACATGGGTTTGTTCGATAATGCCCCGTTGGTATGGAAAAACAGTCGACCGTCTGTCCCCCGGAGATATTATCCGAATCGTACGGCAATGGAACGAAGCCGTTGTGTCGCTCGACCGAATGCTCTATGACGATGCCCGCAAAGAATTTTCAATGATTTCCCGTATCGGATTCGGTGTGGACGGTTCTACCCGGCAGCGGGATTTCGATTTTGAACAGGTTCGGGGCGAATTTGAGAACGATGCCTTCGTCAAAATGGTCTGCAAGCACATCGAAGATAAAACCGCTTTGGGGAACGAGTTGATAGGCCGCCTCGAAACATTGATGACATCGATGCCTCAGCATTAATATCATTTTACCAATCCATAACCCGAGGACGGAAAAAGTACATTCGTACTTCTCATTTCAAAATTTGCCCGAAAAGTATAACGATTTTTTGTTGGACGATACCGAGCAAACTGCCGACACGCTCGTTGTCCCACTCTCCCTTCCGACGAGCCTCGTCCAACACGATTCGACTCTCGGCGTATATCTCTTTTTCGAGCGATAACAATCTTTGGGCATATCCGTTACCTTCGGGATTATAAAGCAAAGCCATATGCAAATAATGCGGGCCGCTACCCCTTTCCAAAGAAAACACTTTATTTTTCAATCGGTTCGACCACTCGCACAACGGAGAGCGCACAGAATCTTCCGAACCTTGCAGCAGGGTCGGAACACCATACTCGCAGCCGATCCACACCGGCAACACGACCGAACAGGGAGGATACCCCAACATCGTCCACATGGTAGTGAATACAGGAGACTCTCCCGATTTCACACCTTCGATGACAACAGAAGCCGATGTACTGCGGCGAGGTATGAAATCCTGATCGACTACCCATGTATCGGTCGTAAAATCCCTTCCCAACAAAGTGTGATAAAACGAGCGGGAACAAATGCCTGTAATCCATTCGGGAGTAATACTGCGCTCGGAGGCAGCACGTGAAAACAACCGGGCGGCATTATCGTAACGGATATAACCATAACCTTCGTTCGGCCTCCCCGATACAGAATAATTGGTACGAAGCAGATAACCGTCGGGACTATCTTTTACGTCATAACGGAATACCTCGTAGCTATTCACTTCGAAATAGGCAGCTCCACCCAAAGCATCGATCACCCCGAAGTTAGCCTCCACCCCTATCGGACGAGGAAGAGAATAGAGTAACCGGGCGAAATCCTCTACCGTACGGCACTCGCCCAACGCTTGTTTCATCACGACCCCTTCTCGATCGGACAACGATGAAGTATCGTTTTTAAGATTATAGGAAGCCGTATTCATGATAGAGAATCCAGAAGTATTATACCCGGCCCACACTTCGTTGGCCATCGTATCGACCCCGTTCACGAGTCCGACAAATTCCAACGTTCCTCCTTCTGCTTCGAAATGAACGATACGATTATTCAAATCCGATGCATCCCGATGTTTCCACAACAACGGACGCCCGTCGGGTGTTACCCGCCCCGAAACCACGGCCGAAGTACACGGAAACATAGGTATCCAGCCCACCAAATAGACAATAATAACACTCAACAATTTACGCATAACATCATCTTTACATCGGTGCGTAAAAATAATATAAGAAATATTAGAATCAAACACACTCGTATAAAAGTGTACAAAAAAATTGCAATAACAAAATCATAAATCATACAATCTGCTATTTCCGCTTTTATTTCATTCATAAAGAACCCACCAAATAACCACGGATTGTATGCTCATCTCTGGGATATACAGACTCAAATTGCCGGTTGGAAATTATAAGGTATCGCACCGAAACACCGTTCGAGAAGATAAAGGATACAAAGGGGGAACCAATTAATTGGTTTCACCCTTTGTTTATATTATCTTTGCATCGGGAGGTGAAAATAAACTTTCGGTACGATCGAGAATGTCTGCTTTCGCTCCCTGCTTGCACGGTATTTACATAAACCATCAATGGAAAACTAGTTATGGAATATATTTTTGAATTGGAGATGCAAGTGCGCGACTACGAATGCGACATGGAAGGAATCGTTAACAATGCCATCTACCAACACTACCTCGAACATACCCGTCATGAATTTTTAGCATCATCTGGAATCTCATTTATCGAGATGCACGAGAGGGGTGTAGATCCGGTAGTCAATCGCATCGAAATAAACTATAAAACACCGCTCCGCAGCCGCGACAAATTCATCAGCAAATTATACATGCGCAGGGAAGGCATCAAATATGTCTTTTATCAAGATATTTACAAGACTTCGGGAGAAACATGCATCAAAGCTGTCGTGGAAACGGTCTGTACCGTAAACGGACGAATAAGCCGAGGTGAAGAATTTCTCCCTTATTTCGAGAAGTATCTGCAATAACCCTTTTTCTCATTCAAGCCGTTATGGAACAAGAGGTGATATATCGTATTGCATTATCCCGATTAAAAGGAATAAACAAAGCCCTCGCCCAGCACATTCATGAAACGGTCGAAAGCCTCGAAACTTTCTTTGAATTACCGGAATCCCAACTGCAAAAAATTACCGGGATAAAGGGAAAGATTCTTCACGAAGACAACCGGCAAACAGCCTTACAGGAAGCCCGCAAGGAAATGGAATTTATCCGAAAAGGGTGCATCGAACCTCTCTATTTCACAGAGCCGAATTATCCCCAACGGTTACTCGATTGTATCGATGCCCCACCCTTGCTCTATTATCGGGGTAATGCCGATTTAAACTCCTCCAAAATAATCAGTATCGTGGGAACGCGTCGGGCGACCGAATACGGTAAAGATTTCTGTGAAACCCTGATTCGGGATTTATCGGAATATTTTCCTCAACTGGTTATCGTCAGCGGATTGGCGTATGGAATCGACATTTGCGCCCACCGTTGTGCCCTGCGACACGGCTTAAACACGATCGCCGTCCTTGCACATGGATTGGATCACATCTATCCGGCGAACCACCGTTCCACAGCCGTAGAAATGGTATCGCACGGAGGGTTGCTCACCGAATATACCGGCTACCACCGTATGCATCCGGCATTTTTTGTCGCACGCAACCGCATTGTGGCCGGACTCGCCGATGCCGTTGTCATCGTGGAATCGAGGGAAAAAGGCGAGGCACTCATCACTGCCGGTATAGCCGAAAGCTACCACCGTGATGTATTTGCTCTACCGGGAAGCATACAATCCGAATCGTCAGCCGGGTGTAACCACCTGATACGCCGGAATCGGGCAGCCTTAATAACCTCGGCCGACGACCTCGTCGAAGCCATGTGCTGGAACGCCCCACGGAAACAAGCCGTGCAACGCTCGCTTTTTCCGGAGCTCACCGACGAAGAGCAAGTTGTTACGAATTATCTGACACAAAAGGGAGAAGGACAGATAAACCGCATGACCGTCGACCTGAACCTACCTTTGTCACAACTGCTCTCCATACTGGTGGAACTGGAATTTAAAGGTGTAGTAAAAGCCTTACCGGGAGGCATTTATAAATTATAGGCCATAAAACGAAAGTGGAGAAAAGCCGTATATCGACAACAACTTTTCTCCACCCATACATTCTTCGTGCAAATCTTTATAGATAAGGTTGTGTATCGCTATCGCATCCTTGTTGCTCTTCGCAACAGTCGCAATGTCCGTCACAATGTTCTTCTTTCAGTTCCAATTCGAGAGTAGCATGCTCGATACCCAAATCCTGTAAATCGTGTTTCAACCGATGTTTTACCTCGTGCATGTGCGTAATATCTTTCACAACGATATGTGCTGTCAATGCCGTTTGAGTCGTACTGATGGCCCAAATATGCAGATGATGTACATTAAGGACATCTGGATCGGACGATAGAACGGCTTCCACTTTCTGTACATCGATTCCTTCGGGCACTCCATCGAGAGCGAGTCGTAAACTCTCTTGTAACAAATGCCATGTGGAATAAAGAATCACAAGCCCCACCACGATACCTATTATCGGGTCAATGACATTCCACCCCGTATATTTGATAACAATCCCCGAAACCAACACTCCAACCGATACCAAAGTATCTGCCGCCATGTGTAAGTAAGCTCCTTTGACATTCAAATCTTTCGACTTGTCGGCAAAGAAAAGATAGGCCGTAAAAGCATTGATAACGATGCCTATCGCTGCTACCCATGCGATCGCCCCACCGTCGAGGGGAGTAGGATTACTGAACTTCTCGATACTTTCATACAAAATAACGGCAACGGCAACAAACAGAATGGCAGCATTCAATAGCGAAACCAATACGGTACTTTTCTTATATCCATAGGTATATTGCAAAGAAGGTTTAGCCATCGATAACCGCAAAGCGAACATCGCCAACACAAGGCTCACGACATCGCTCAGGTTATGACCCGCATCGGATAACAAGGCCAACGAATCATAATAAAACCCTGCACCGGCTTCGGCCAACACGAAAACAATATTCAATACGATACCAACGATAAACGACCGATTCAATTTCTGCATATCGGGTGTCGGGTGAACATGATGATGGTGGTGATGTTCCATAACCGCTAATTTAGAAAGGTTTGAATCCCATGATTTCACGAACCTCTCGCAATGTTTTCGATGCGCTTTCGCGAGCTTTCTCGGCTCCCATCTTCACAACCCGAGCCAAATAGGCCTCATCGTTTTGTATCTCCAAAAAACGTTCCCGAATCGGCAAAGTGACTTTAAGAATATCTTCGGCCAGCTGCTTCTTCAAATCGCCGTAACGAATTTCACATGTATTGTATTTCTCTTCGAAATAGGCTACCGTGTCGGGAGTAGAAACGATTTTAAGAAGAGTGAACAGATTTTCCACAGGTTCGGCTTTGGGGGAATTGGGCACTTGCGGACCTTCGTCGGTTACCGCCCGCATAATCTTTTTCCTCAAAGTCTTTTCATCGTCCACCAAATAAACGCAATTGCCTTCCGACTTACCCATTTTGCCCGATCCATCGAGTCCCGGAACTTTTATAGGGTCGCTGCCGAAATTGAAATTCTGAGGTTCGGTAAAATACTCGACACCATAAGTAGAATTAAATCGACGAGCAAAACGGCGTGTCAACTCCAAATGCTGTTCTTGGTCTTTCCCCACCGGCACATAATTAGCATGCTGAATAAGAATATCCACAGCCATTAAAGTAGGATAAGTAAGCAGACCGGCATTCACCCGTTTGTTAGAATTACCTCCTATAATCTCGTGCTCTATATCCTCATCGTTATTGGTCTTTATTCCCAACTGTTTACGAGCCTTATCTTTAAATGAAGCCGTCCGCATCAACTCTCCGATACCTACGTGCATATTCATTAACAAATACATTTCGGAAATTTCAGGTACATCGCTCTGTACGAACAAGGTCGATTTCTCAGGATCAAGACCGGCAGCCAAATATTCGCAAAGGATATTCCGAACATTCTCATGCAGAGTTTTCGGATCGGGATGCGTAGTGAGGGCATGTAAGTCGGCAATAAAAAAATAACTATTGTATTTCGACTCTTCCTGCATTTTGACAAAATTACGCAATGCTCCGTAATAATTTCCCAAATGCAAATTTCCCGTGGAACGGATTCCACTGACAACAATTTCTTTCATATATATAGTTCTAACATTTCAACAGCTCATCAAAATACGCTTGCTTTCGTATTATCTATTGCAAAAATACAAAAATAGCCGCAAAATAGTGCCCGGAATAATGAAAAAGCGCAGCAGTAATTCATTTAAAGACATATCTTCCCCGGCTTGTCGGACAATCGAGGATATAATTGCTCGACGATAGCAGGAGTCCCCGCCACAATAGAAACATTACGATCCTCCCGGAATGAACGAACCGTACCCCCGGCCTCGGTTACAATCAATATACCGGCACAAACGTCCCACAAATGCAAATTGAATTCCCAATATCCGTCCAAAATTCCGGCAGCGACACAACATAAATCAAATGCTGCCGATCCTTGACGACGCACCCCGCGAACCATTGGTAAAATACGGGCCAGATTGTCGAGATTATTATCGGGATTACGATCCTTATCTATGGGAAATCCGGTAGAAACGACAGACTCCTGAGTGTCATTCTTTCCTGAAACATGAATAGAACGCCCGTTCAACATAGCTCCTTTGCCTTTACAAGCCTCGTACAGCTCGTTCAAATACGGAGCATAGACCACCCCTAAAACAGTTTCACCTTTACATTGGAGACCAATAGAGACTGTAAATATAGGCAGACCTTGACTATAATTGGTTGTTCCGTCCAAAGGATCGATCACCCAACAATACTCCGAATCACCCGCATGCATACCACTCTCTTCTCCTAATATAGCATGTTCAGGATAGGTCCTCTTTATTTCGCCTATGATACAACGTTCACTTTCTTTATCTGCGACCGTAACCACATCGTGCATATTGAACTTGGTCTCGATATGCAAGTGATTACCTCTAAAATAAGAAAGTTGTATTTTACCGGCTTCCTTCGCACAGTTTCGGGCAAAAGCAAGCATCTGCTCCATTCTATCCATACCCGTTAAAATTAATCCCGGCTTTCTTCCAGAAGGAAAGAAAGCCGGGTAATCTCTTATCCAATCTCTATTTTAATCCAGATCCTCTACCTCTTCGATAGGAAGCTGACGTCTAAAAATTTCTCGAAACGAAATCAACGTCTCGGTGCGAGATAAACCGATAGGCTGTAATTTCGTATGAATAATTTCAAGTAAATGCCGATTATTACGTGCGAACAATTTGATAAACATATCGTACTGTCCTGTCGTAAAATGGCACTCCACTACCTCGGGAATCTTACGCAACTTTTCCACTACATGGGAAAAATCGCCCGGATTTTTCAAATAAAAGCCCATGTAGGCACACGTTTCAAATCCTATTTTATTTGAATCTATTATGTATTCCGATCCTTTAAGAATCCCCAAATTCGTCATTTTTTGTACCCGTTGATGAATAGCGGCTCCCGACACATTGCATTCCCTTGCAACTTCGAGAAATGGTATCCGAGCGTTCGAGGCTACAAGTTTAAGAATTTTGTAATCCAACTCGTCCAATTGATGATGTCCCATGGTTCGTTTACGATTTTTTACAACTGTTTTATTATTTATTTTGCAAAGATAGTAATAAATTTACACTATTCATCTAATGAACATGTTAAATTTGTACGAATTTACTCTAATAATTATTTTTCAGCAACATCTTCAAATAAAAGAAATTACAATTTGTAAGCATACGCCAAGACTCTTATAAATTACACTCTATATATATCGAGCAAAAGCACAGGTGGTTCGATAAAAAACTTACTCATCTTTTTCTCTACTTACCCTTTGCTCATACTTGCAGAACATAGGAGGATACGATCCGAATAAAAAATGGACAGATTCATTTTATCCTACTCTTATCTTTTTGTATATTTGTACTATGAAGGTTCGGCATAGCCAAGCCGGAAATACGATTTTCGTTTGCCTCTGCTCCCACCTTTCGCTATATTTGTATAAAATTTAATCAAATCGATATATGATACAAATTTCACAAGTTTACGCAAACGATAGCAACTCTTTAAAATTCATAGAACGTATTTATACAGAATCTTTTCCCCTAGACGAAAGGAGAGATTTTTCCGAGGTGATACGGCTGCTCGAAGAAAACGACAATTTTTTCATCGTTCTTCTATCTGATGAAAACAAAGCAGTCGGATTTATCTCTTATTGGGAATGGAATGACTTTTCCTATGTCGAACACTTCGCCGTAGACAGCAGTTGCAGAGGATCGGGCTATGGAGCGACTGCCATGACCGAATTGCTAAAACGCATTAACAATCCGGCAGTTCTCGAAGTAGAAAAACCATTAGACAATATCAGTCAACGGAGAATACGCTTTTACGAACGATTAGGTTTCGTTTTATGTACACGTTCATATACCCAACCGCCATATTCTCCTGAAAAACAACCGTTAGAACTATACCTTATGTCTTTTGGAAAGATAGATCTAAATCAAGTTTTCGATACTGTCGCATCTCGAATCCATCAAAAGGTTTACGGTGTCGAATAACATATTCCCCAATCTGAAAAAAGTTTGATATGTAAAATGTTAAAAATGAAATTTAATATATTAAAATCCAACGAAAAGATGGTTTCTTAACAACATTATATTATTTTTGTACAAAAATATGCCGTGAGGCAAAACGTTTTATTATGAAAAATCATTCTTTTCTGAAATATTGCACGAGTATACTGCTAATATTTATTGCAGTAGCATGTACTACTGGAAACAAAGAGCAGAAAATTGTCACGGTAACTATACAACCTCAGAAATATTTTGCTGAAAAAATTGCAGGAGACCGGTTCAATATTAACTGTATCGTTCCTCCCGGCAGTAACCCCGAGGCCTACGATCCCTCTCCGTCTCATCTGGTTCATTTGGGCAAAAGTATCGCCTATTTCAAAATCGGGCACATAGGCTTCGAACTTGCTTGGATGGATAAATTGGAACAGAACAATCCGAATATGAAAATATTCGATACTTCCGAAGGTATCGATATACTTTCAGGTACGCACGAGCACAACGATGCCGATGTACACCACCATCATTTCGATGCCGATCCGCACACATGGAGTTCACCCAAGAATGTGCGCATCATCGCCCGAAACATGTACGAAGCGTTTGTTAGTATCGATCCCGACGGAGAAAAAGTATTTCGCAAGAACTACGAAGAACTGCTCGACGAAATAAATCAAGTAGATTCCGTCATGACCGAACGGCTCTCACCGGTCAGTGGAACTATGTTCGCCATATATCATCCGTCTCTCAGCTATTTGGCCAAAGACTACAACCTGCACCAGCTCAGTTTGGAATACAACGGAAAAGAACCGTCTGCTTTTTATTTGAAAAAAGCCATAGACATAGCACGCGAAAACAACGTGAAAGTTATATTTATCCAACAAGAATTCGATGCCAAACAAGCCGAATCATTCGCATCTGAAATAAATGCGAAGGTAGTTCCTATTAACCCGCTTAGCTATAATTGGAGCGAAGAACTTTTACATATAACCGATGCCATTGCTGGAAAATAAAATAATAGCCATAGAAAACGTATGGCTCTCTTATACAGACAAGAATATCCTCGAAGATATAAATCTGGATATTTATCAAGGCGATTTTCTTTTGATTACCGGCCCTAACGGCGGGGGAAAAACGTCATTGCTGCGTACGATTCTCAGATTACAGAGTCCGACTAAGGGACAAATAACCTTTTTCAGACAAGGAGAGCCCGTATCTTCATTAGATATGGGTTACCTGCCTCAAAAAAACAGCATAGACAGCCGATTTCCCATTACCGTAGAAGAAGTAGTAGCTTCGGGCCTTATGGGTAACACCCAAAAGGGAAATACAAAATTTGACTCTAAAAAAGAAATAGACGAAATGCTCGACCTCATGGGTATAACCGCTTTGCGCAATAACCCCATCGGGGTGTTATCGGGAGGACAACTCCAACGATCTTTGTTCGGGAGAGCTCTTATTTCTAAGCCGGAAATGTTAATATTGGACGAACCGGCATCTTATATAGATCGTCAATTCGGGAACCGTATGTTCGAGATTCTACGGGATTTATCGAGTAACGGAACAACCATCATGATGGTATCCCATGAAATAGAACCATTCATAACATTGTCCAATCGCAATCTATATATTAACCACATTTTGGGAGACCGCTAAACCCACACAGCCATCGGTAACCTACCGCTATCTCCAACCGGTATACCGCAAAAAATTGCAATGTGGCACAAATCTCCTATTATAGAATAATGAAGGGATTTTAAGGATTCCATTAAAAAGTTTTCCACCAAGCAAGACGATCAACTATCAAACAAAAAAAGACACTCAAACTCTCACAAACAGACCATCTCATTCCATCATTCTTTTCAAAAAAGCAAAAAAAGAACATAATTTTCAAATATTTGTAGCAAATTACTATATTTGCAGCAAATATACAAACAAGAAAGAGCCTAATGAATATCTAAACCAACAGGGGAGGCAGACTCTTTTTTTTAATTTTTATTTAATATCTTTTATAACCTGTCTTAGAAGAAATATTCAAAAAGAATGAAAAAGTATTTACTTTTAGCAATCAGTGTTTTACTTTGGGGTATAAACACAGTATCGGCCACGACCAGCGGTTCAACAGCCTACGGTTGGGTACCACTTAGCTCCGGAGAAGGAGAGTTTAGTTCAAAATTGGTCAAATTCAAGACCTCCGACCCTACCAATGTCAGCGAAGAGTTTGAAATCGACCGTTTCATCAGGGCGGCAGTCTGCATTGACGGCACCTACTATATGATAGCAGCCGATGACGGATTGGTATGCTACTCATTGTTGAAAATGGACATCTCCACCAAAAATGTCTCTACGATCGCAGACTACTCCATGTCCGACCGTGCAAGCGCACTTATGGTCATGGATATGACCTATGATGCCACCACCCAAAACATCTATGCGCTGGCTTTCGACATTACCGCTGCCGAAGAAGGTGAAGATGGAGAAATAGACATTCCATTCGGATTGTTCACCCTCGATAAAGCCACCGGTGAGGCTACACTAATCGGTTATCAGGACTATGAAATGCTTTATACATTAGCCGCCAGTCCAGAAGGGCAACTCGTGGCTTTAAGCAGTGGTGGCACATTGTGGAATCTATCAAAACTTTCCGGAGAACTTGCAGAAGAAACGGGGTATGCCGAACAACTGCCTACCGCCTTGCAATCGATGACTTTCGACAAAGACGGATTACTATGGTGGGCCGGATTTAATGAAATACAAACAAATGGTCTTACCTCTCCCAATGGATTCCTTGCAAACTTCACATTTTATGAAGAAGAATATTTCTATGGCTACAATTTCGTTGGGAAATTAGGTAACAATTTAGAAGTCGTAGGGCTATACATCGACTCCCAAAATATCGCAAACGGGGCTCCGTCCGCAGTAACCTCATTCTCGGCAATACCGGGCGAGGCAGGTGCGACAACATGCCTCTTACAATGGACAAACCCCTCTCAAACATTCGGAGGCAGCACTCTGCCCGATGGATTCAGCGTGAATATCTATCGTAATGATAACCTTATCAAAACATTCACCAATTGTACCAATAATGAGACAATGACCTATCAAGATTCTGGAATGGAAGCGGGTACTTACGTTTATAAAGCCGTTGTATCGAACAACGAGGGTGAAGGTCCGGCCGCATATACCGACAGCCATTTTGTGGGAGCCGACATTCCGGGAGCGGTAAACGAGGCGAAAGCCGAGAAATCGGGCAATGGTTATGAAATCAATGTCAGTTGGACGAAACCGGCCGTTGGAGCGAACGGAGGTTGGTTCGACAGTGAAAACTTGACTTACAAAGTTGTTCGCTACCCAGACTCTGTCACTTTGCACGAAAACTTGAACAACACCTATTTCACAGATAAAACGATTACCGAGCTCCATGGATATTACTATAAAATTACGGCTGTAACATCGGCCGGAGAAGGCATACCCACCAATACAAACGCCGTAGTATCCGGCCCGGCAATCGATACTCTACCCTATAACGGAGATTTCAGTTCGACCAACGGCTTGAACTTATGGACAACCTCCGACAACGATAAAGACGGATTTACATTCGCTCATCAAATCTATGGAAACGGAACCCACGCTTGGCGTTATTTCCCCTCTCAAATTCTAAATCCATCAACAAAGGCCGATGATTGGATAGCTTCCGTGCCTATCCGGCTGACCTCCGGAAAGCATTATGCCATCGACTATAAAATCAACGGGCAAGGCGAAATCTTTCCTATCAACTACACTGTAACCATCGGCAAAAGCACGGAACCGTCCAGCCAAACCGTCATATTGGAAGAATACTCAAACGCAGCGGTTCAAGGTGTTACAGAAAAGAGCTTGATTTTCTCGGTTCAAGAAACAGGCGATTATTACATAGCTTTCCATGTTTGTAATGCGGTAATGTTTGAGCTTCACGGATTCAGTGTATTGGAAAAACCGCTTGTCGACCTTATGGCAGTTTCCATTTCGGGAACCGAGACCCCTCAAATCGGCTCAGAATCCATTTACAGTGTAGTTGTTCGAAACAACGGTGTCGAAACGGCCGATAATTTCAAAGTTGCACTGATCGACAAAGAAGGAAAAGAATTGGCTGCCGCTATACAAACCGATCCCCTCGAAGCATTGCAAAAATCTGTTTGCCAAATAGTTTGGACACCCCAAAATGCTATATCGACCGATCTATCCGCAAAAGTCTCGATCGAAAATGATGCAAACCCTGAAAATGACCAAACCGAGCCTATCCACGTATTGGTTCTAGGCAGTGGCAGCTGGATAGACATCACCGATGGGAAATCGGTATCGCCAAGCTATCCGTTCAACGTGAGAAAAACCCACGGTACCGCACAAACCATCTACACCCAACAAGAAATAGGAGGCAAAGCCGGCTCTATTTCGGCAATCAAATACTATCCTTCGGTATTTGGAACAAACGAAGTGGAAGGTTTCCATAGTAAAATCTATATGGCTAACACCGAAAAGGCTACATTCGACGGCATAGATCCTATTGCGTTATCAGAATTCAAACTTGTATTTGATGGAGAACTGAAAGTAGACAACGGTGATAAAGAATTGCCTATTATGCTCGATACAGAATTTGACTATACCGGTGGAAATATATGTATAATGACTGTTTCCGAGACCCAAGCACCGTCCTACTTCCTCAGTTGGTATGGAAGAAAAGGAGAAGGAAGACAACTCGCTTACAGTGACGACATGACAGCCTTTGATTTCTCACAAGCACTAAAAAATGATGCCTATTTACCCAATATCTCATTACACTCCTCTGTATCGTCTGGTGTAGAATCGGTAAAAAAAGAAAATGAAATGGCTATCTACCCCAGTCCTGCTCACACGACGATTACTATCGAATCGGCCGAGCCTCTCGGTACAATAAGCATCTATGACATCAGTGGCGCACTCGTTATGCAAACCGAATCATTCTGCGACCAAAACGTAGCGACAGTCGATGTATCACAATTGGCCAATGGCTACTATATCGTAAAAATAGCCCAAGAAACACGCATGATTATCAAACAATAATCATTGCGATATACTTCAATAAACCCGTCTAACCGATTCTTCACACTCGGTTAGACGGGTTTATTATTACAAATCTGTATTCTCTTTTCAAGCATTTAAGAGGATCAGTAAAAAATCCGTGGGGATAGACCTGAATTTTATCAAATGAGACAAATACTTACAAAGAAATATAGGAGAAGTGCTCGCATGGCAAGGGATTAACTCTACAAACAAAATACCATGTCATCTTTCGCCGAAAAGATCGGGATACGTTTATCGATAAAAAAGCATCGCTAAAATGCACGTTTACTTCCACGGATTTTCTAATAAACCATATGTAAAGTAATAGGACGGCCGTCAGCGAAATAAAAAAAGCAGGGGAGCGACCACAAAATCGCTCCCCTGCTTAAAGTATTCTTCTTCTCTCTTATTAATTAGAAAAATCAGTTACATTCTTACGATTGGCAAAAACACGATCGAATTCCTCTTTGGATCCGACAATGAGTTTGTCAAACTCACGTTGCCCCGTACCGGCAGGAATCAAGTGTCCGCAGATAACGTTTTCTTTCATACCTTCCAACGTATCTACCTTACCATTGATAGCAGCCTCGTTGAGCACTTTTGTCGTCTCTTGGAAAGAAGCGGCCGACATAAAGCTCGATGTTTGCAGGGCTGCACGGGTAATACCTTGCAGAATCTGTTCGGAAGTAGCAGGAATTGCATCGCGCACCTGTATCAACTTCAAGTCTTTCCGTTTCAAAGCCGAATTTTCATCGCGCAATTTACGCGCCGTAACGATCTGTCCGGCTTTCAACGTTTGAGAATCGCCCGGATCGGTAACGACTTTTTTACCCCAAATACGGTCATTTTCGTCCATGAAGTCTCGCTTGTCGACAATCTGTTGTTCCAAGAATCGAGTATCGCCCGGATCGAGAATTTGAACCTTACGCATCATTTGACGAACAATCACCTCGAAGTGCTTATCGTTAATCTTCACACCCTGCATACGGTACACATCTTGAACTTCGTTCACGATATATTCCTGTACAGCCGTAGGACCTTTGATGGCCAAGATATCGGAAGGAGTAACGGCTCCATCGGAAAGCGGAGTTCCGGCACGCACGTAATCGTTCTCTTGTACCAATATTTGTTTGGAAAGAGGAACCAAATATTTCTTCGTCTCACCCGTCTTGGAAACCACAGAGATTTCACGATTACCACGTTTCACTTTCCCGAAGATCACCTCACCGTCGATTTCAGAAACGACAGCCGGATTAGACGGGTTACGTGCTTCGAACAACTCGGTTACACGAGGAAGACCACCGGTAATGTCACCGGCTTTACCGACCGCACGAGGTATCTTAACGAATACATCTCCCGTTTTAATCCTATCGCCGTCTTCAATCATCAAGTGAGCTCCCACAGGCAAAGCATAACTCTTGATTACCTGCCCGGCTTCATCGAGAATTTGTGCCGACGGTACACGGGTACGGTCTTTCGATTCGATAATGATCTTTTCTTTCAAACCAGATTGTTCGTCCGATTCTACACGATAAGTAACACCTTCTTCCACGGCTTCGAAGTTGACTCTACCGCCCACCTCCGAAACAATTACCGCATTGAAGGGGTCCCATTCGCAAATCATATCGCCTTTCTTAACGGTATCGCCGTTATTGAAGAAAAGTTTTGATCCATAGGGAATATTGGCAGTCATGAGCACCATTTTCGTATTCGGGTCGATAATACGCATTTCGGCCAATCGACCTACGACAATCTGTACTCTTGTACCGCTATCGGCTACATTTTCTACCGTACGAAGTTCGTCTATCTCCAAAATACCCTCGTAACGAGATGTAACGCTCGATACAGCCGCAATATTCGAAGCGATACCACCGACGTGGAACGTACGCAATGTAAGCTGTGTACCCGGCTCACCGATCGACTGCGCGGCAATTACACCCACAGCCTCGCCTTTTTGAACCATGCGGTTATTAGAAAGGTTACGTCCGTAACATTTAGCACAAACACCTTTCTTCGATTCGCACGTCAGAACCGAACGAATCTCCACCTGTTCGATAGGAGAATCCTCTATCTTCTTGGCAATAACTTCGGTAATTTCTTCACCGGCGTGAACCAATATCTCGTTAGTCAACGGATTCACTACATCGTGAACAGACACACGTCCTAATATTCTTTCACCCAAAGAAGCTACGACCTCCTCGTTATTCTTAATCTCGGTACAAACCAAACCGCGCAATGTACCGCAATCCTCTTCATGGATAATGACATCGTGAGCTACATCGACCAAACGACGGGTCAAATAACCGGCGTCGGCTGTCTTCAATGCCGTATCGGCAAGACCTTTACGAGCACCGTGCGTAGAGATAAAGTATTCCAACACGGAAAGCCCCTCTTTGAAGTTTGCCAAAATAGGGTTCTCGATGATCTGACCGCCTTCTGCTCCCGACTTTTGGGGTTTGGCCATCAAACCACGCATACCCGACAACTGACGAATCTGGTCCTTAGAACCACGAGCTCCCGAATCCAACATCATGAATACCGAATTGAATCCTTGATTGTCGGCAGAAAGTTGCTTCATCAAAATATCGGACAGACGAGAATTTACGTGAGTCCATGTATCGATAATCTGATTATAACGCTCGTTATAAGTGATGAAACCCATGTTGTAGTTGTTCATGATCTGTTCCACCTCGGCGTTACCTTCGGCAACCAAAGTCTCTTTTTCGGGCGGAACGAGCACATCACCCAAATTGAAGGACAAACCTCCCTTGAATGCCATGTAGTAACCCAAGTTCTTGATATCGTCAAGGAACTGAGCCGAACGTGTCACACCGCAAACTTTAATCACCTTACCGATAATATCGCGCAACGATTTCTTAGAAAGGATTTCATTGACATAGCCGATCTCCTGAGGCACATACTGATTAACCAATACACGACCCACCGAAGTATTCTCGACCATGTGCTCGATGATATTACCGTCCTTATCGACATCTTTCACAACGACCGATACCGGAGCGTGCAACGAAACTTTACCTTCGTTGTAAGCGATTTCGGCTTCTTCGGGACCATAGAATTTCAGTCCTTCACCCAACGAACCCGGACGAAGTTTGGTAATATAATACAATCCCAAAACCATATCTTGCGAAGGCACAGTGATAGGTGCGCCATTGGCGGGATTCAAGATATTATGAGCACCCAACATCAACAGTTGAGCTTCAAGAATTGCCTCGTTTCCGAGAGGCAAGTGAACAGCCATCTGGTCACCGTCGAAGTCGGCGTTAAATGCCGTACAAGCGAGCGGATGCAACTGGATAGCCTTACCTTCGATCATTTTGGGCTGGAACGCCTGAATACCCAAACGGTGCAACGTCGGGGCACGGTTCAACAGCACGGGGTGTCCTTTCATCACATGTTCGAGGATATCCCATACCACAGGCTCTTTGCGATCGACGATTTTCTTAGCCGATTTTACCGTCTTAACGATACCACGCTCGATAAGTTTACGGATAATAAACGGTTTATACAATTCGGCCGCCATATTTTTGGGCAGACCGCATTCGTGCATTTTCAATTCGGGACCTACGACGATAACCGAACGCGCAGAATAATCGACACGTTTACCCAACAGGTTTTGGCGGAAACGTCCTTGCTTACCTTTCAAACTATCGGAAAGAGACTTTAACGGACGATTAGCCTCGGTTTTCACTGCGCTAGACTTGCGAGAGTTGTCGAGCAAAGAATCCACAGCCTCCTGCAACATACGTTTTTCATTTCGAAGAATAACCTCAGGAGCCTTGATCTCCATCAATCGTTTCAAACGATTGTTACGGATAATCACCCGACGGTACAAATCGTTCAAATCGGAAGTCGCGAAACGACCGCCATCGAGAGGAACCAACGGACGCAATTCGGGCGGGATAACCGGTATGACTTTCAAAATCATCCATTCGGGCCGGTTCCTACCCTTCGAAGCCCGGAACGACTCAACGACTTGGAGCCGTTTCAAAGCCTCGGTTTTGCGTTGCTGAGAGCCATCGGTGCTGGCACGATGACGCAAATCGTAAGACAGCTCATCGAGATCCAAACGAGAAAGCAGATCGTAGATAGCTTCTGCTCCCATCTTAGCGATAAACTTATTCGGATCGGTATCTTCGAGCATCTGATTTTCACGAGGAAGTGAATCCATGATGTTCAAATATTCCTCTTCGGAAAGCAAATCGTAAGTAGCCAAGTCCGATTGAGGTCCCGGCTGTATGACAATATAACGCTCATAATAGATAACAGCGTCCAATTTCTTGCTGGGCAATCCCAACAAATACCCAATCTTATTGGGTAACGAACGGAAATACCAGATATGAGCTACCGGAACAACGAGCTGTATATGCCCCATGCGTTCGCGGCGCACCTTTTTCTCTGTTACTTCCACACCACATCGGTCGCACACGATACCTTTGTAGCGAATACGTTTATATTTTCCGCAATGACACTCGTAATCTTTTACAGGTCCGAATATACGTTCGCAGAAAAGACCGTCCCGCTCAGGTTTATAGGTACGGTAATTGATGGTTTCGGGTTTCAAGACCTCACCGCTCGAATTTTCCAGAATCTCTTCGGGCGAAGCCAAACCGATCGAAATCTTCGAAAAGTTACTCTTTATTTTGTTATCTTTTCTAAAAGCCATATGTTTTTAATGTATAAAGAGTTATTGGCCGACTGTCACATTTCTGCGACAGTCTGGCCATTGGATTTTATTTATTCTAAGTTGACGCTAAGACCAAGACCTCTCAATTCATGCAATAACACATTCAGAGACTCGGGAATACCGGGTGTCGGCATGGGTTCGCCCTTAACGATTGCCTCATAGGCTTTCGAACGTCCAACCACGTCGTCCGACTTGATCGTCAGGATTTCCTGCAAAACATGAGAAGCACCGAAGGCTTCGAGAGCCCAAACCTCCATTTCTCCGAAACGCTGACCACCGAACTGTGCTTTACCACCCAAAGGCTGTTGCGTAATCAAAGAGTACGGACCGATGGAACGGGCATGCATCTTGTCTTCGACCATGTGACCCAGTTTCAGCATATAGATTACCCCCACCGTAGCCGGCTGGTCGAAACGCTCGCCTGTGCCACCGTCATACAAATAGGTCTTACCATAACGAGGAAGCCCGGCTTTATCGGTCCAAGTATTCAAATCATCAAGGCTCGCCCCGTCGAAAATCGGAGTCGCAAATTTTTCTCCCAACTCGGCTCCAGCCCAACCTAAAACGGTCTCGAAAATCTGTCCCAAGTTCATACGAGAAGGCACACCCAACGGGTTCAAAACGATATCGACCGGAGTTCCGTCGGCCAAGAAAGGCATGTCTTCCTGACGAACGATACGCGAAACGATACCCTTGTTACCGTGACGTCCGGCCATCTTATCGCCCACGCTTATCTTACGCTTCTTGGCAATATACACTTTGGCCATTTGCACGATACCAGAAGGAAGTTCATCTCCGATAGAAATATCGAATTTCTTACGACGCAACTCGGCATCATATTCTTTATACTTCTTCAAATAATTGATGATAGTAGCGCGTATCAATTCGTTCTTAGCGGCATCGGTCGTCCACTTGCTTACCTGTACCGTCGTATAATCGATTTTATTCAGAACAGCCTGAGTGAATTTCGTTCCCTTCGACACGACATCGGTTCCCATGAAATCTTTCACACCCTGCGAAACCTTACCTTGTGTCAAAACAAGCAACTTATCGATGAGAATGGCTTTCAAACCGTTCATCTTTTCTTCATATTCCTCGTCGAGTTTCGGAAGGATGGCTTTGTCGCTGAGTTTCGATTTTTTCTTTTTAATGGCACGAGAGAATAGATTCGTACCGATAACGACACCTTTCAACGAAGGAGTAGCTTTCAAGGAAGCATCTTTCACATCGCCGGCCTTATCACCGAAAATCGCACGAAGCAATTTTTCTTCGGGAGAAGGATCGGATTCTCCTTTCGGAGTAATCTTACCGATCATAATATCTCCGGGATTAACCTGAGCTCCGATACGAATAATACCACGTTCATCGAGGTCTTTCGTAGCATCCTCGCTTACATTGGGAATATCGGAAGTAAGTTCCTCCATACCGCGCTTGGTTTCACGCACTTCCAACGAATATTCATCAACGTGAACCGAAGTAAGAATGTCTTCACGAACGACACGCTCGTTCAACACGATAGCATCCTCGTAGTTATATCCTTTCCACGGCATGAATGCGACTTTGAGGTTACGTCCCAAAGCCAACTCGCCATTCTCGGTGGAATAACCTTCGGTAAGAATATCTCCGGCTTTAACCCGGTCTCCCTTGTGGCAGATAGGACGCAAATCGATAGTCGTACTCTGGTTCGTCTTACGGAACTTGGGTATGATATATTCTTTTACGGAATCTTCAAAACTTACAAATTCTTCATCTTCCGTACGATCGTAGCGAATACGAATCGTAGTGGCATCGACAAACTCGATAACGCCATCGCCCTCGGCCGTAATCTGCGTACGAGAATCGCGAATCAACTGCCCCTCGATGCCCGTTCCCACAATAGGAGCTTCGGGACGCAATAAAGGAACTGCCTGACGCATCATGTTCGACCCCATCAACGCACGGTTCGCATCATCGTGTTCGAGGAACGGAATCAACGATGCCGCGATAGAAGCTATCTGAGTAGGCGACACGTCCATCAAATTCACCTGATCGGGCGAAACGACGGGGAAATCGGCCTCCAAACGAGATTTTACCCGATTGCGAACAAATGTGCCGTCGTCATTCAACGGAGCATTACCCTGCGCTACCACCAAGTTTTCCTCGGCTTCGGCGGTCAAATACACCACACCCTCGGGCGACAAATCCACTTTCCCATTTTCTACTTTCCGATACGGAGTTTCGATGAAGCCCAGATCGTTAATCTTAGCATATACACAAAGAGACGAGATCAAACCGATATTAGGTCCTTCGGGAGTCTCGATAGGACAAAGACGTCCATAGTGCGTATAGTGCACGTCACGGACCTCGAAACCGGCGCGTTCGCGAGACAAACCGCCGGGACCCAAGGCCGACATACGACGCTTGTGAGTAATTTCGGCCAACGGATTCGTCTGATCCATGAACTGCGACAAAGCGTTCGTCCCGAAGAATGTATTGATAACAGACGATATCGTCTTTGCATTAATCAAGTCGATGGGAGTAAACACCTCGTTATCCCGCACATTCATTCTCTCACGAATGGTACGCGCCATACGAGCCAACCCCACTCCAAACTGATTATATAATTGTTCTCCTACCGTGCGCACACGACGGTTGCTCAAATGGTCTATATCATCGACATCGGTCTTCGAGTTAATCAACTCGATGAGATATTTGATAATTTCGATGATATCCTCTTTCGTAAGCACCTTCACATCGGGCGAGGTAGAAAGATTTAATTTCTTGTTTATTCTATAACGTCCTACTTCTCCCAAATCGTAACGTTTCTCCGAGAAGAAAAGGTTGGTAATCACCTCGCGGGCACTGGCATCATCGGCAGGCTCGGCGTTACGTAATTGGCGATAAATATACAACACGGCTTCTTTTTCCGAGTTGCTGGAATCCTTTTGCAACGTATTGAATATAATCGAGTAATCCGACGTGTTGCTATCCTCTTTATGCAACAAGATATTTTGGACACCCGATTCGATAATATCGGCAATATGCGATTCTTCAAGGACAGTTTCACGAGGAATGACAATCTCGGTACGTTCGATAGAAACGACCTCACCGGTATCCTCGTCTACAAAGTCTTCCACCCAAGCCTTAACGACATTACCCGCCAATCTGCGGCCAATGGCTTTTTTCAAACTTGCTTTGGAGACTTTCAAGTCTTCTGCCAAACCGAATATTTCGAGAATATCCTTATCGGTCTCGAAACCAATCGCACGCAACAAAGTAGTAACGGGCAACTTTTTCTTCCGGTCGATATAGGCATACATCACGTTGTTTATATCAGTGGCAAATTCAATCCAAGAGCCCCTGAACGGAATAATACGTGCCGAATAAAGTTTTGTACCGTTAGCGTGTATACTTTGTCCGAAGAACACGCCCGGAGAACGGTGCAACTGTGAAACGACAACACGTTCGGCCCCATTGATAACAAACGTACCCTTAGCAGTCATATAAGGGATAGGGCCTAAATAAACGTCTTGAATTACCGTAGCGAAATCCTCATGGTCGGGATCGGTACAGTATAATTTCAATTTGGCCTTTAACGGTACGCTGTAAGTCAATCCTCTTTCGAGACATTCTTCAATCGTATATCTCGGCGGATCGATATAATAGTCCAAAAATTCGAGGACAAAGTTATTGCGCGTATCAGCAATGGGGAAATTCTCGGCGAATACCTTGAAAAGCCCTTCGTTTTTTCTTTTTTCAGGCGGGGTGTCGAGTTGCAAAAAGTCTTGAAATGACTTCAACTGAACTTCAAGGAAATCCGGATAAGGAAGCGGATTCTTAATTGAAGCGAAATTTACGCGTGGTTTACCTATTGTAGAAGACATTTATAAAAGGGATTAGGTGAACTTAATTAAAAATATATACACAAAAAGGTTAAGAATCACCGAGTGAGATGATTCTTAACCAAACTCTCTGATTAACAGATGTATTATTTAAGTTCAACTTCTGCTCCAGCTTCTTCCAATTGTTTTTTCAAAGCCTCAGCATCAGCCTTAGCAAGACCTTCTTTGATGTTGTTAGGAGCACCGTCTACAAGGTCTTTTGCTTCTTTCAAGCCAAGTCCGGTGAGTTCTTTCACCAATTTAACGATAGCAAGTTTATTTGCACCAGCAGCTTTCAAAACAACATCGAAAGATGTTTTTTCTTCAGCAGCAGCTCCACCAGCGGCAGGAGCAGCAGCAACAGCAACAGCTGCAGCAGCAGGTTCAATACCATATTCGTCTTTCAAAATTTGAGCAAGTTCGTTTACTTCCTTTACGGTCAAGTTAACTAATTGTTCTGCAAAAGCTTTCAAATCTGCCATTTTTGTATGAATTAAATGTTATTATTCGTAATAATGTTTTTTGTATAAATTTTATCTTTCTGATAGAGTCTGCAATACTCCATGTAAGGTAGAACCACTTGACTGAAGAGCCGATACAACATTCTTTGCAGGAGATTGTAAGAGGGCGATAACCTCAGCAATAAGTTCGTTTTTGCTCTTGATAGCAACAAGTGCATCAAGCTGATCGGCTCCGATATAAAACCCTTCTTCTACATAAGCGGCTTTTAGAACCAAATCTTCAGAAGTCTTTCTAAACTCCTTAATCAGCTTTGCAGGTGCATTGCCAACATTTGCAAAGAACATCGTTGTAGAACCCTTCAAAGAACCGTACAAGGGCGAATAATCGGTATCGAGCCCTTCCAGTGCCTTGTGTAACAAAGCGTTCTTAACAACCATCATTTTGATACCTTCTTTGAAACATGCACGACGTAAATTGCTTGTTTTTTCAGCATTCAACGTTGCAGTTTCTGCAAGGTAGAAGCAGCTGTACTCCTTTACAGTTTCTGCTATTTGCGCAATAATAGTGCCTTTATCTTCCTTTCTCATAATTCCTTGTTTTAGATCTCGTCAACTGATTTAGGCTCAATCTTGATACCCGGGCTCATTGTACTCGAAAGATAAATACTCTTGATATAAGTACCCTTAGCAGCAGTAGGTTTCAGTTTTATCAATGTCGAAACAAATTCTTTCGCATTATCGCGAATCTGATCGGCAGTAAACGAAATCTTACCTATAGAGGCATGTACTATACCATTCTTATCGACTTTGAAATCGATTTTTCCTTGTTTTACTTCTTTTACAGCTTTAGCGACATCGGGAGTCACAGTTCCGCTCTTAGGATTAGGCATCAAACCACGAGGGCCTAATACACGTCCCAAAGCGCCGATCTTACCCATGATAGCAGGCATCGTAATGATTACGTCGATATCGGTCCAACCGCCTTTGATCTTCTCGATATATTCGTCCAATCCTACGTAATCGGCTCCGGCTTCCTTAGCGGCAGCTTCGGCATCGGGGGTACAAAGTACCAACACACGCACTTGTTTACCCGTTCCATGAGGCAACGATACGACACCTCTTACCATTTGATTGGCTTTACGAGGATCAACGCCTAAGCGTACATCAATATCAAGCGATGCATCGAATTTGGTATAAGTAATATCTTTTACCAATTGAGATGCCTCGCCGAGTGAGTAGGCCTTCCCTGCTTCAATCTTTGCTAAAGCTAACTTTTGATTTTTTGTCAGTTTACCCATTTCAATTGAAGTTTATTAGTTATTTACCGGGAATTCCCCTTTTACGGTGATACCCATACTTCTCGCTGTACCAGCAACCATTTTCATCGCCGATTCTACCGTAAAACAGTTCAAATCGACCAATTTGTCCTCGGCGATTGCTTTTACCTGTTCCCAAGTAATCTCTCCTACTTTTTTACGGTTAGGCTCCGCAGAACCGCCTTTTACTTTGGCAGCTTCCATAACTTGAATAGCTACGGGAGGAGTCTTAACGACAAAATCGAAAGATTTATCGCTATAATAGGTAATTACGACCGGCAATACTTTACCGGCTTTGTCTTGGGTACGGGCATTGAATTGCTTGCAAAACTCCATGATGTTTATACCCTTAGAACCCAATGCAGGTCCTACGGGAGGAGAGGGGTTTGCTGCACCACCTTTAATCTGTAATTTGATCTGTCCAGCAATTTCTTTAGCCATTGTTTTTAATTTTGATATTATTAAAATACCGAGGGTTCATACAAGCGCGTAACCTCTTGTATTACTCCCGCTCTACTTGCGAATTTTCCAGCTCCAACGGAGTCTTGCGACCAAAAATTTTAACCATTACTTTCAGTTTCTTTTTCTCGTTGTTCACCTCCTCGATAATTCCACTAAATCCGTTAAACGGACCATAGTTTACTTTTACCGTTTCACCGACATGATATACAACGGCCGGTTCGTCACCCACCTCCTGCATCTCATCGACTGCGCCCAACATACGATTAACTTCCGAAGGCCGTAAAGGCTCCGGCTGATTGGATTTTCCACCCAAAAAGTCAATTACGTTCGTTGTATTACGCAAATGATGAACAACCTCACCTACTAAAATGGCTTCGACAAAAACATAACCCGAGTAAAGATTTTTCTCCTTTACCACCTTTTTCCCGTTACGTACGGTGTAAACTTTTTCGGTAGGTATCAAGACCTGAAATACATAATTGCCAAGATCGGTATTCTTGATTTCTGCATCAAGAACTTCTTTGACCTTGTTCTCTTTTCCGCTTATGGCACGCAAAACGTACCAGCCTTTTTTTTCTTCAGACATTGATTTACCTCCCTAATTAAAGACCTCCGTAAATAAGGTGCATGATTTTGTCAATACATTGATCCATTGCAAATATGACTATAGCGATAATAAGGGAAGCAAACATAACCACCACAGCACTATTTGCCAACTCCGACTTGGTAGGCCAAGAAACCTTATGTACCAATTCGTTATAAGAATCTTGGATATCGGCAAGTATTTTCAAATTCTTCATTGTTTCACTAAATTTTGCACGGGTCGAGAGACTCGAACTCCCGACACCTGGTTTTGGAGACCAGTGCTCTACCAACTGAGCTAGACCCGTATAAAATCAGCCCCACAAAGAGGCTGATTTTGTAGTTTTATCAGAACTAACCCTTTATAGAATTAGTCCAAAATATCTGTGATCTGACCAGAACCTACCGTACGACCACCTTCACGGATTGCAAAGCGCAAACCTTTGTCGCAAGCAACCGGGTTGATAAGTTTCACATTGATAGAAACGTGGTCACCGGGCATTACCATTTCTACACCTTCGGGGAGAGTGATTTCGCCCGTTACGTCAAGCGTACGAATGTAGAACTGAGGACGGTAGTGGTTGTGGAAAGGAGTGTGACGACCACCTTCTTCTTTCTTCAAGATATAAACCTGAGCTTTGAATTCAGAGTGAGGTTTAACCTGTCCCGGGTGGCAGATAACCATACCACGTTTGATTTCATTCTTGTCGATACCACGGAGCAACAAACCAACGTTATCACCAGCTTCGCCTTCGTCAAGAATCTTACGGAACATTTCAACACCGGTTACAACCGATTTCTTATCTGCTCCCAAACCGAGGATTTGAACTTCATCACCCACTTTTACGCGACCTGCCTCGATACGACCAGTAGCAACAGTACCACGACCCGTAATAGAGAAGACGTCTTCAACAGGCATCAAGAAAGGTTTATCAACATCGCGCGGAGGCAGAGGAATCCAATTATCGACAGCATCCATCAACTCCATCACTTTCTCTTCCCATTGAGCTTCGCCATTCAACGCGCCCAATGCAGATCCGCGAATAATAGGAGTATTGTCACCGTCATATTCATATGCTGAAAGCAATTCTCTCATTTCCATTTCAACGAGTTCGAGCATCTCTTCATCGTCAACCATATCGCATTTGTTCAAGAACACAACGATACGAGGAACGTTCACCTGACGAGCCAACAAGATATGCTCACGAGTCTGAGGCATAGGACCATCGGTAGCTGCAACTACGATAATAGCACCGTCCATCTGCGCAGCACCAGTTACCATGTTCTTCACATAGTCGGCGTGACCCGGACAGTCTACGTGTGCGTAGTGACGATTTGCAGTTTCATATTCTACGTGAGAGGTATTGATGGTAATACCACGTTCTTTTTCTTCAGGAGCGTTATCGATAGAATCGAAAGAACGCAATTCCGAAAGACCTTTTTTTGCAAGAACCGTAGTGATAGCGGCGGTCAAGGTCGTTTTACCGTGGTCTACGTGACCGATAGTACCAATATTTACGTGCGGTTTGGTACGTTGAAACTGTTCTTTTGCCATAGCTTTGTATTATTTTATAAATGATTAGCTTTCTAAAAATTTGAGCCGATGACGGGACTTGAACCCGTGACCTCTTCCTTACCAAGGAAGTGCTCTACCACTGAGCTACATTGGCATTTATTCTTGGAGCGGAAGACGAGGCTCAAACTCGCGACCCTCAGCTTGGAAGGCTGATGCTCTATCAACTGAGCTACTTCCGCA
>ENA-UESI01000383-UESI01000383.1-human-gut-metagenome-genome-assembly--contig:-NODE-383-length-38060-cov-4.734776_pt1 | contig 38060 bp, 44 predicted proteins | sample MGYA00243005_ERZ508006 | MGnify/ENA primary metagenome ERZ508006 (study PRJEB26167, sample SAMN06115436) | human gut metagenome | host: Homo sapiens | place: China:Shandong | collected 2015-06-10... | reverse complement strand
AGGCGACGAGCAGGGGGCATCTTCTGCATGCTGCTGGCCACGGTCATCTTTACCCTGTCCGGCCCGTGGAACAAGGCCGTGACCAAAAAGGCCGACAGCTTTGCGGTCTGCTTTATCAACCTGTTTGTGGGCGGCGCAGCCCTGTTTGTGCTGGGCACTGCGCTGGGCGGACATCTGGGCAGACTAGACGGCTGCCGGCCGCGGCCCACACTGCTTTCAGGGCGCTGTCTGTTGTAATTGGAAGTCCATGCCGCTCCAGCTTTTCCCGCATACTGTCAGCCCGTTTGATCCTGGATTGGAAGGGGGCCATTGGATCTCCCCGCCCAAGGCTGACCTGGCAGCGCTGGATCATATCCGTGCAGGAGAGAAGCTCCTCAATCTCCAAAAGGATCGTACCTTCGCAGAAAAACTTCCGTTCCGCAGCGGAAATCTCCAGAATAGACTGCTCATAAACAAGCTCCCCCTTGCCATTTATTCCTGAGATGTGAGCAGCAATGAGCACTGCAAAAAACCTCCTTCTCTCAGGGTAAAAATCAGATTCACCTCTTTCGTATCAGAGCGCAGGATCACGTATCCAACGCCTTCCTGATCCGTGGAGGCGTCAATCACAGCCCCGGTGGATACATGAACCTCGGTGCGCCCCAATTCCCGTGACTCTGGGTCCATAAGGCACAGCTGTAGCCCTTCCTGCCTGGAAAGGCCTGACAGGTGGATTTGTCCGCCATCAGCAAGGGGATATTCGGCGCTGGCCCCACCAACGGAGATCCGGACGCCCCCCTCAGAGAGAGGAACCCCATTTCCAGAGCAGAAAGCGGCAGTCAGGTCGAAGAAGTTGCTGTTCACCCCAGCGGATGCCTGAAACGACTCTGTGTCAGTATGCCCTGCGGGGGAGGAAGCGGACCACGCTGCCTCACCGGAGAGCCCATATAACAATAAGCAAAAGGAGGCCAGCAGAACGGGTCCTATGATATTCAGGTGAAATTTCATAAAGGTTTGCCTCCAATCCTCTATAATGCTTTCATGGAAGCATTATAGAGGGAGAACCCAAAAACAACCTTAAATTCAGAAAGAGAAAGATGTGAGGGCTGGTTTTAAACTTGCTTTTAAGTCCTGGCGGTACAATGGGGAACACCTGAGAAAAAGGAGGAGTCCCCCTTGATTGAAGTTGAACACCTTACAAAAGTATATGGGACCCACACGGCCGTGTCTGATCTGAACTTCCAGGTGGATAGCGGACGAATTTACGGCTTTCTGGGTCCCAATGGAGCGGGAAAGTCCACCACGATGAACATCATGGCTGGCTGCCTTTCAGCCACAGAAGGCCGTGTACGCATTGATGGCTACGACATTTTTGAGCAGCCGGGCGAGGCAAAGCGGCGCATCGGGTATCTGCCGGAGCAGCCGCCCCTCTACCTCAGTGAGAGTCCCGTGGAGTATCTGCGGTTTGTGGGGGAGGCGAAAGGCGTGCGAGGCGCAAGGCTGGAACGGCAGCTGGAGGCGGTGGTGGATCAGACTGGTCTGGGACCGGTGGCGCACCGCCGGATCTTCGCACTCTCCAAAGGCTACCGGCAGCGGGTGGGAATCGCCCAGGCCCTGCTGGGCGGCCCGGAGGTCATCATCCTAGATGAGCCTACTGTGGGTTTGGACCCCATTCAGATCATCGAAATCCGGGGCCTGATCCGGGAGCTTGGACAGACTCATACCGTGATTTTCAGCTCCCATATTCTCTCTGAGGTGCAAAATCTCTGCGACCAGATTCTGATCATCTCCAAGGGCCGGCTGGTGGCTTTTGACGATCCGGCCAGTCTGGAGCGTCGGCTGCGCAATTCCAAGGAAATTCTGCTGACAACAGAGGGAGCACCGGAATCTGTGGAGGCAATCCTAACCGGCATGGATGAGATTACAGAATGCCAGGTGGAGACGGGGGAAGACGGTCTGCTCTCTGTCCGTATTCAAACGGAGTGCCAAGACCTTTATCAGGTCTCCCGGGAGCTGTTCTTTGCCTTTGCAGAGCGGGGCCGGCCTCTGCTGGAACTGACGCTCAGGAAGGCCACCCTGGAAGACGTTTTTCTGGAGCTGACGGAGCATGAATCTTCGACCATGCCGGTGGAACCAGCCGTCTCAGAGGAAAGCGAGGCGATAGACCCATGATTGCCATTTGGAAACATGAGCTGAGGAGCTATTTCCACTCCCTTACCGCCTACGTGTTCGGCGCCTTTTTGTTGCTGGTGGTGGGCCTTGGAGCCATGCTCTACAACCTGCAGGCGGCGGTAAGCAACTTTGAGTTCGTTCTTAGTTTCAGCAGCCTGGTCTTTGTAGTCATCGTTCCCATCCTGACTATGCGGGTGATTGCCGAGGAGCGGCGGCAGAAGACAGATCAGCTCCTCTACGCCCTGCCTATCACCACAGCCCAGGTGATCCTGGGCAAGTACCTGGCCCTTCTGGCGGTATATCTCGCCCCTTTGGGAATCATCAGCTTCTATCCTCTGATCTTCGCTCAATTTGGTGAGGTGTATCTTCCCACCGCATACGGCTCCATTCTGGCCTTCTTCCTGCTGGGGGCGGCGCTGATGGCACTGGGGGTCTTTCTCTCCTCCCTCACCGACAACCAGGGGTTCGCGGCAGGCATCAGCGTGGCGGTGATTCTCTTCAACTATTACAGCGTCAGCTTGGCGGAGTATACCTCCTCCACCGCCTTTGGCTCCCTGGTGGCACTGGTGGTGCTGGCGGCGCTGCTGGGGCTTCTGGTCCGCTGCCTGACCGGGAACGAGACGGCGGCCTACGGCACCGCGTTGGTCCTGATTGCTGCGCTGACAGTGGCTTACTTTGTGAACCAGTCCTGGTTTGAAGGGCTGCTGCCCGCCATCATGAAAAAGCTCTCCCTGTTCGAACAGTTCCAGTCCTTTGTCAATGGCGTGTTTGATCTGACGGCCGTGGTGTACTATCTCAGCGTGACAGTCTTTTTCCTGCTGCTCGCGGTGCAGTCCTTAGAGAAACGGAGGTACAACTGATGAAACATGCGCATATCCCGGGTGCCTCCGGCTCTGCCGGAAAAAATGCCTTTCGGGGAGGTACCTATTCCCTGGCCGTCGCCGCGGTAGTACTGGCCATTCTCATCGCGGTTAATGTCTTTGTCAGCGCTCTGCCCGCCGCCAGGACCCAATATGACATGAGTGCCACCAAGCTTTACTCCGTCACCAGCAATACGAAAGTAGTGGTCAATGCCCTGGAGGAGAATGTGACCCTCTACTGGGTGGTACAGTCCGGTGAGGAGGACGCTGTGGTGGAAAATCTCCTGAGCAAGTACGAGAGCCTCTCCGGTCACATCCAGGTGGTAAAGAAAAACCCCGACGTCTACCCCACCTTTGCCCAGCAGTACACAGATGAGGAGGTGCCCAACAACAGCATCATCGTGGAGTGCGGAGACCGCAGCCGCTTTATCAGCTATCATGATATCTATATCCAGGACATGTATGCCTCCTCCTTTGACGGAGAGGGAGCCATCACCTCAGCCATTGACTATGTGGTTCGAGAGGAACTGCCTCAGGTGTACCTGCTGGAGGGTCACGGTGAGGCAGCGCTTCCCGATACTTTCCGGGACCAGATCGAAAAGGACAATCTGGAGACACAAACGCTGTCCCTGCTGACCGCAGATGCAGTGCCGGAGGATGCGGCCTGCCTGATGGTTTACGCACCGTCCAGCGATCTTTCGGAGACAGAGGCGGAGATGCTCTCCGACTATGTTGCCGGCGGCGGGAAGCTGCTGGTTATTGCTGGCCCCACGGAGAGCGGAACATTGGAGAACCTGTATGGACTTCTCAACGATTATGGTGTGGAGAGCGTTGACGGCATCGTGGTGGAGGAGGACCGGGAGCACTACGCCTTCCAGATGCCGTATGTTCTTCTGCCGGATATGGCAGCTAGTCCTGTCACCGATCCCTTGATGGAGGGCAGCTACTATCCCATCCTCCCGATCTCTCAGGGCCTGACGGTCTCAGGTGGGAACAGCCGGGGAACGGTGAGTGCGCTTCTTACCACCTCGGAATCCTCTTTCAGCAAGGCGGCGGGCTATGAGCTGGCCACCTATGAAAAGGAGGAGGGGGACACGGACGGCCCCTTTGCCGTGGCGCTCTCCATAGAGGACAGCGGAGGCGGCGAGATCATCTGGTTTGCCTCCTCCGTGTTTCTGGAGGACCTGTACAACGCCTATTCCTCCGGGGCCAATGTGAATCTGGCCATGAATGCCCTTTCCTCTCTGGTGGGCGAAAGTGAGGCGATGGCCATCCGCAGCAAGTCCCTGGACTACAACTACCTCACCATCAGCGAGTCTACCTCCTCGCTGCTGAAAACCGTGATGATCGGCGTCTGCCCCCTGGCCTATCTGGGAATGGGGGTTGCTGTGATCCTGGTAAGAAGGAGGAATCAAAATGTACCGTGTTAAACGGCTCTACATCCTGGCAGGAGTCCTGGCGCTGACCTGTGCCGCAGCCGTGTGGGCTCTCCACCAGGAGGAGCGCCAGGAACAGATTGCATCCAGCGGGGAGACCGTCTTGGAAATTGATCCGGACACGGTCCGCTCCCTCTCCTGGGAATACGACGGAGAAACCCTGTCTTTCCATCGGGATGGACCTTGGATTTACGACAGCGACGAGGCATTCCCAGTCAGTGGGGACAGCATGCAGGAACTGCTGGAGACATTCCGCTCGTTCCGTGCAGCCTTTGTCATCACGCAGCCGGAGGATTTGAGCCAATACGGGCTGGACAACCCGGTATGCACCATTGAGATGACCACGGAGGACCAGACCTATATGATCCAGCTGGGGGATTACAGCACCATGGACCAACAGCGGTATGTCTCCACCGGGGACGGAAAGGTTTATCTGGCGGTTGCAGACCCACTGGACACTTTTGCCGCAGAGCTCAGCGATTTCATTGAGCATGATGAGACTCCCAACTGGAACCAGGTGACCCGGTTGACCGTTTCCGGCAGCGTGGAGGAGAGCCTCTTCTATCAAAAAGACAACTCCTCCTCATATAGCGCCACAGATGTCTATTTCACCCAGCGGGGAGGAGAGATTCTTCCCCTGGACACAGACCGTGTGGAAAGCTATCTGGACGCGCTTAAGTATCTGGGGCTCACCGATTATGTGACCTACCACGCCACCGATCAGGAACTCTCGGCCTATGGCTTGGACAATCCGGAATTGACCATCACGGCGGAGTATACCTGCGAAAATGAAACGGGTGAGGCCGCATCGGGTACCTTTGTCCTCCACATCAGCCGGGACCCGCAGGAACGGGAGGCAGCCAAGACCGCGGAGAAACCGGAGGATGATTTGTCGGAGATCACTGCCTATGCCAGGGTAGGGGATTCTCAGATTGTATATCAGATCAGCGGAGAGGAATACGAGACCCTAATGGCTGCCTCCTATAATGATCTCCGGCACACCCAGGTATTCTGGGCGGACTTTGATGGGGTCTCTCAGCTGGATATCGCTCTGGATGGCGTGGACTACACCATCACCTCAAAGGGCGACGGTGAGGACCGGCTTTGGTTCTATGGAGATGAAGAGCTAGATATCACAAATCTACAGCGTGCGCTGGAAGGGGTGACAGCGGTGGAATTCACCGACGAAGCCGCCAAATCGCGGCAGGAGATCGAACTTACAGTCCATTTGGACAGCGAAGCCTTCCCGCAAGTTCAGATGCAATTCTACCGGTATGACGGCGCCAGCTGTCTGGCCGTGGTGGATGGAGAGCCGGTGTCCCTAGTGGCTCGCTCTGCAGTGGTGGATCTGATGGAGGCTGTCCGCGCGATTGTTCTGAATGAAACAGAGGTCACTTAAGAGAAATGCATCCGGAATTGCGTTTCCAAAGCGAGGTCTTATGTGGAGAATGCTGATCGCGGGAATGTAGATATGCCAGTGTGCGGGCGCTCTGGACAACAGATCGTCTGCGCGGCGGAAAAAATGCGATTGTTAGAGTGGCCGCTGGTCCTATCATGGATGGAAAGTGGAATAGAGATGTCCCCAAGAACGACATGGTAAAACAGAACTGAGGTTCACTTTGCTTGTGGGTTTCACCCATTCCAAACATGGCTTGTGGATGGAGAAAACGACCGCGGAGCGGCAACTTCATCCCGGTGAGCAGCGCTATCCCCAATATACAAATCTGCGGCCTTATGCAGCAGATTGGACGATGAAAAGCGCCCTATGTTGATTGCAACATAGGGCGCTTGATTATTGGGAGACGGCAAAGGGGCAGAGAGCAAACAAGCGGGAAAGCTGGTCAAAGAGAGGACGACCACGCCTAAATCTATATTCTATTTCCAACAAGAGAAATCGACAAGATTCGACAGCTTTCACAAAGCGAACGCGAGAGACGTCGACATTTGGTACGTTTTTGGAATATTCTTCCTTTTAAAAGGAGGAAAGAAACGATGAAAAGAAAAATCAACCATTGCTTTGCCAGCGCCCTATATCAAGGACGGATCAAGTCTGACATGAAGCAGCAGGCAGTTGCCGATTTTCTCGGCCGCACCAAACGTTGGTATCAGAAAATTGAGAGTGGAGAATCAGAGCCAGATCTCAATGATACACTCCGTTTGATGGCAAAGTTCCAGATCAATGCGGCGGAAATTGTGAAGGAGGCGGATGGCGATGTTCCAGTATCTTCCGATACAAAGTGAAGTGACCTCTCCGGAACTGGGGACGTATCGGGCGTTTGGACTGCGGGTTTTCCAGGTCCAAAACGGAGTGGATGAGGAAGTGATGATTTTGCCGGATATCTCTACCAGCTTTCTCTTTACGCTGCGGCTGGCTGCACTCTTTACCAGAAAACAGCTAGACCCCGCCCACCTGCTGGATGTCATTGCTGATTTCCTGTAGAAACTGCGGCATCAAGATAGCCAGTTATCAAGAGCGCACCGTGGCTGTGGCGGAGCGTTCAGGGACTGTGCATCAAGAAAGCGGACAGCTTGCTGCCCGCTTTCTTGCAGTTTGATTCGCCGTTATTTCCGCGCAATGGCCTTTTTGACAGCCGACACAATATTGGCGGCGCGGAGGCCGTATTCGTCCATGAGAAAGCTCTGAGGGCCTACCTGACCAAAGGTGTCCTGCACACCCACAAATTCCTGCACCGTAGGATGGTTCCGGGCGAGACAGCCCGCGACAGCGCTGCCAAGGCCGCAGGTTACATTGTGGTTTTCCGCGGTGACAATGGCGCCGGTCTCGGCGGCGGCCTTCACCACCAGGGCCTCGTCCAGGGGCTTCCAGGTGAACATATCAATGACCCGCACCGCGATTCCCTCGGACGCCAGGAGCTCCTGGGCCTTGAGAGCCTCGTCCACCAGGATTCCGGAGGCGATGACCGTGGCAGCGTCCTCGCCGCTCTGACGCAGCGTCACACCTTTGCCAATCTCAAATTGAGTGCCGTCCCCATAAACCTGAATCACATCCTTGCGGGGAAACCGGGTATAGGTGACGCCCTTCCGGATACCCGGCAGCTGGCTGACGATGCTTTTGAGCTGAACATAGTCCGCTGCATCCAGCACGGTGGCCTCCGGAATGGAGCAGTACATGGCGCCGTCTTCCAAAGGCATATGGGTGCCGCCGTTATAGGCAGCGGTCACACCGGGGTCGGACCCTAAAACGTGTACGGTCAGTCCAGCGTAGGCGGCAGACATATAGATCTGATCGTAGCAGCGGCGGGAGGAAAAAGTGCCGAAGGAATGGAAAAACACGGTCTTTCCGGCGGCGGCAAGGCCCGCGGACACACCGGCGCCGTTGGCCTCGGCGATTCCGGCTTCGAAGGCACGGTCAGGATAGTTGGCCCGCAGCTGCTTGGTGTTGATGCAGCCCATCAGGTCGCAGTCCACATAGCAGATGGACTTGTCCTGTGCCATCATGTCATTGAGGGTCAAAGCGAGGGCATCCCGGCAGGCGCGGGAATCCTTTTCGTGTTTGCCAATGATTTTGATCTCCATGGTTATGCCCCCTTAAGCGTTTTTGATATCAGCCAGAGCCTGCTCCGCAGCAGCCAGAGCTTCGGCCCAAACATCTTCCTTGGGCTGAGAGGAGTGCTCGCACTTGGGCTCGGCAAAGATGGCGCCCTTGCCCTTGACGGTGTTTAGCACGATGCAGCTGGGCACGCCCTTCCTGGCATAGGCGTTCTGAATGGCGTCATAGATGGCCTTCACATCATGGCCGTTGATCTGCTGCGTGTACAGCCCAAAGGACTCCGCCTTTTTCGCGATATCGCCGTGATCCAGGATATCCCGGGTAGAGCCGTCCAGCTGATAGCCGTTGTTGTCGATGATATAAACGATATTGTCCAGCTTGTGGGCAAAGGCGAAATGGAATGCCTCCCAGACCTGTCCCTCGTCAGCTTCACCGTCACCAATGACGCAAAACACGTGGTTATCCCGGCCGTCAATCCGGTTTGCAAGAGCCGCGCCGGTAGCGGTGGAGACGCCCTGGCCCAGGGAACCGGTGGTCAGGTCCACGCCGGGGGTGAGCTTGCGGTCCGTGTGACTGGGGAACCGGGTGTGCGGCTGATTCAGGGTATAGGCATCCTCCATGGGATAGTAGCCCATCAGACCAAACGTGGCATAGGCCACCGGGCCGGCGTGCCCCTTGGAGAGCACCAGCCAGTCCCGATCCTCCCACCGGGGATTCTTGGGATCAAACCGCATGACCTCTCCGTATAAAACGGCCATCAGGTCTGCTAGGTCCATGGAGCCGCCCACGTGGCCAAAGCCCAAGGAGTGAATAACCCGCAGGGTTTCCAGCCGGATTTCCGCCGCCAGAACCTTGCATTTTTTTTCATTCATGGGGTGTCGCTTCCTTTCCGTTTATAATCAAACGCCAAACCTTATGATTATTTTATCATACCCCAAATCGCGATGCTTCGTCAATGGGCATTCGTCATTTCAAGGAGAAAAATGACGTACTTGGCTGGAGATGAAACCTTCGGTATGGATGAAGTGGGATTTTATAGGGAAGCCTTGATTTATTCACAAATTTCAGATATGATATGTCTAACTTTGTGCAAAAGGAGAAAGGAGCACACAATATGCCGTTTTCGTTTAATTTCGGCGGCTTTAATCCGGGCGATTTCAGCGGGTTTGGAGGATTTCAGGACGAGGGGGCCGCACCCCCGCCAAAAAAGCCCCGCAAACCCCGCAAGGCCATCGGCAACGCCTTCACCAGGACCCTGATCAACCTGGGAGTAACCCTGGTTTTCGCTCTGGTCTATTTTTATGTGGAACTGCCGGCGCTGAACTTCCATGCGGAGGAGTTCTACGTATTCGCATTTTTAATCTGCGCGGTATACTGTATCTGCGCGGTTGTGACCTCCGGCTTTCAGGGGGAGGGAATCAAGGGCTATGTCGGCTTTGTGAAAAAACAGTGCGTCATTCCTTTCCTGGCCTTCATTGCCCTGATCGCCGCTATTGCCATTGGAGCGGTCACATCCTGGGTGGTGCTGCGGGCGGGCAGCTACAGCGAGCTGCTGAGCATTGAGACCGGGGACTTCGCCTCCGAGGTGGATGAGATCAGCTACGATCAGATTCCCATGCTGGACGAGGACTCCGCCGCGCGGCTGGGCAACCGGAAGCTGGGTGAGCTGGCGGACATGGTCTCCCAGTTTGAGATATTGCCCTCCTACACGCAGATCAACTACCAGGGCCGCCCGGTGCGGGTGACATCCTTGGCATACGGAGATATTGTTAAGTGGTTTACAAACCGCTCCGAGGGCCTGCCGGCCTATCTGGTCATCGACATGGTGACTCAGGAGGCGGAGGTGGTCCGCCTGAAGGAGGGAATGAAGTACACAACGGCAGAGCATTTCGGCCGGAATCTGTACCGCCACCTGCGGTTCCACTACCCCACCTATATGTTTGATGAGCCGGTCTTTGAGATCGACGAAGAGGGCACTCCCTACTGGATCTGCTCGCGGATGGTCAAGACCATCGGACTTTTCGGCGGTACAGACATCCGGGGCGCTGTGCTGGTGAATGCTGTCACCGGCGAGAGCGAGTATTATGAGGAGGTTCCCAATTGGGTGGACCACGTGTATGACGCGCAGCTCATTATGGAGCAGTACGATTACTACGGCATGTACCACAACGGTTTCCTCAACTCCTTGTTCGGCCAGCGGGGCGTGACACTGACGACGCCTCTGCACAACTATATTGCCATCGGTGACGATGTCTATATGTACACGGGTGTGACCTCCGTCACCTCGGATCAGTCCAACATCGGCTTCATCCTCTCCAACCAGCGGACGAAGGAGACTCGCTTCTATTCCGTGGCCGGCGCCACGGAGACCTCCGCCCAGGCCAGCGCCCAGAGCCAGGTCCAGCAGATGCGCTATACCGCCACGGAGCCCCTGCTGCTGAATATCGCCGATCAGCCCACCTACTTTATGGCCCTGAAGGGCGAGGACGGCCTGGTGAAGATGTATGCCATGGTCAATGTCCAGCAGTATAACATTGTGGAGACAGGCAGTACCGTGGCGGAGTGCGAGGCCAACTACCGCAAGACCCTGGCAGACAACGGGCTTGTGGACGAGGACGATGCGGATGTGGCTCCCTCTGATCAGGCGGAGGTATCCGGCGTCATTGCGGAGATTCGTTCCGCCGTGCTGGAGGGCAACTCCTACTACTTCCTGCGTTTAGAGGACGGGGAGACGTTCTATGCTGTGAACGCTGCGGAGAATCCCTTGGCTGTAATTTTGAATGTAGGAGATGAGGTGAGCATTCAGTACCACACCGGAGAGGGGAGCAGCATCCTCAGCGGCACCACGGTGAAGAAGGCCGACGGGAGCGGAGAGAGTGCCCCCTTGGTTGTCGCTCCGCCGGATGCGGCAGAGCCTGGGAACCAGGCGGAGCAGCCGGTGGAGGACTACACCGCCGAAGTGCCGGCAGAATAATCTGAAAAGGGGAATCTCCCACTTGGGAGGTTCCCCTTTTGCTGAAAAAAGTTGACAACTTTTTTCAGGTGTCCTATACTGTGCATATTCAAAAAGGAGGGTGAAGCCCATGGAACTGACCTTGAACAGCGCTGTACTAGGCGTGGAAATCACCGGCATCCGCCGCTTTACATATCTGGTGCGAGATACCCCCGGCGCCTGTGCCCTGACTATCGGAGAGCCGGATCAGAACACTCCCGACGCCATCAAGGAGGCCGCCAAGGCCGCCCTGGACGCTAACGACACCCACTATCCCCCCGGCAATGGCTACCCTTACATGCTCCAGGCCATCTCTGATTACGAGGCCAGAGCCCACGGCCTGCGCTACGACCCGGAGGAAATCATTCTGACCATTGGCGCCACCGAGGGACTCTTTATTGGACTCTCCACGATTTTGAACCCCGGAGATGAGGTCATCATCCCCACGCCGGCCTTTGGCCTGTATGAGTCCATTACCCGGTTGCTGCGGGGAGTGCCAGTGAGCCTGCCCACGGAGAAAAACCACTTTCAGATTGATCCGGAGGCCTTGCGCGCGGTGATCACGCCCAAGACAAAGGCCATCGTGCTGACTTCTCCCAACAATCCCACAGGCTGCATCTATACGGAGGAGACGCTCAATGCCGTCCACGAAGTGCTCAAGGACCAGCCGATTTTCGTGTTCTGCGACGATGTGTACCGGGAGCTGGTATATACGGACGGCTACCACAGCTTTGCCGAGTTTCAGGACATGCGGGACCGAATCATCGTGATCCAAAGCTTCTCCAAGCCCTATGCCATGACTGGCTGGCGGCTTGGCTACTGCATGGCGGACACCCCGATCCGGGACCGGAGGCAGATTTTCCACCAGCACGCCGTGGTCTCCGCACCCTCTTACGTTCAGCCCGCCTGCGTGCAGGCACTGAAGACGGACGTGAGCGGTGTCCGGGAGTTGTTCCGCAGGCGCCGGGATGAGGTGTACCGGCGGCTTACGGACATGGGGCTGGAGGTGCAGAAGCCGGAGGGTGCCTTCTATATGTTCATCAACATTGAGAAGTATGGCATGGCATCGGAGGCGTTCTGTACCAAAATGCTCCAGGAGGGGCTTGTTGGACTGATTCCGGGCGTGTACTTTGGGACGGAAGGTTACATGCGCTTGAGCTACTGCTACTCCGATGAAGACCTGAAGGAGGGACTGGATCGGATAGAAAAATTTTTACAAACGGTTTAGGATTTTTTCTTTATGTTTCAAGTGGTCTATTACTATACTGTGTATTGTATGTGAATTAAGAAAACCGCCCGGCAGGGCGGTTTTCTTTTACTTCTCCCAAGACTGAGGAGAAATGTCCTCCAGCACTTCAATGCCGGGACGCTGGCGTTTTAGTTCTTCAAACCTGGATAACGCTTTTATTCTCCCAACGGGCGACCTAAGCCCGGTAACTAATTAAGAAATCATGGTAATCTTTGCGGTTGAGTTTTACGGGGTAAGTGTGCCAGACTTCTACCCCCTTGCCGGCCATGTTATACCCCCACTCACACATGATCAAGCTGGGATGGGGGGAGGCTGGCGGCCCATGCGGAGCCGATAAAACCTATGGAAAAATGTTCCGGGGTTTGGTCTGCAATGGTAAAGCGCCCTCCAATATCGGTTGTTATTGTGTGCGCCCCTTAAAACGCCGAGGTTTACACGCGTTTCCTCTGTTGTCGTGGTTGCTTGGGATGATGCAATCATACACTTGTGTGGGTGCATTTACCGAGTAGAGTCCCGCAAAAAGACACACAAGAATGTTTCCTTCATTTTGTGCAGATTATACACTTGTGTTGGTGCATGAACATGGATATAATCAGTGCATAATCGGAGGTGAGCGCATGGCAAAGCAGCGATATACAGAGGCAAAGAAACAGGCAAATAGGAGATGGGATGAGGCCAACAAGGACCGTTACGCACGGATTTCCCTGGTTGTGCCGGTCGATGTCAAGCCGCAGATCGAGGACGCGGCGAAGGCTGACGGGAAAAGTGTGAATGGTTGGATTCTTGATCTGATTCGCCGTGAATTTTACGGCTGATTTCTGGCGGCGGCGTTGGCGGTGTTATGGGGGATAATAGGGGGTAATAGATAGGGGGTTAAGGGGGAAAGAAAGAGGGGGGAATAAGGGGGAGAAAGAGTGATTCATGCGTATGGTTGTTGGTGATATGGGTTTCTGAGAAAATGCGGACTGCCTGTGATTAAAAAAATAGCAAGTGCATGAAAAACAGAGAAATTGCGAGAAAACAAGAGAAATCCGGATATCAGCAAAACGGCTCAAGGACGTTGGATTTTAAGATGGCATTAAATGCTTTGTTTTATGTTTCAACGCTTTGAGCCGTTTCTGTGCATGTAGTGTGTATTACCGCCCGCTGCGGCGCGCTGATCGTACTCCTCCCGGGGCTGGGTGCGGCGGTGGGTGGTCCTGGGCGAGGATGGAGGTTGGCTGGATGACAGAGTGTGAGAGTCCCCTGGGGGTGCCGGAAAAACAGGGGGCGTTTGCGGAAGACGGGATAGGTTATATCACACACATTCCCCACGCTCTTCACAACCCCGTCGGAAAAGGGGAGGGATATGCAGCAAAAACGGGAGACAATTTTTGTGAAGAAAAACAAAAACAGGTCTTGACTATTCATGAAATGGCTGTCATGCTTTTTGTAGGAACAGGACTAGACTTGTTCCAAATCTCCCATCAATGCCACCCACCTCCTGTGGCTGACACCCCGGAAAGACGGGGGCATGCGGAACATAGGCACCCCCAAAATGGGGAGGTCACAGCAAGCGAAGGGCACGTTGCCCTAAGTGCTAAAGCGGGGCAGGGCCGCGATGTTCCACCAGAGGCCGGGTAGCTCCCGGATGATCTGAGCGTAGCGCAAGTCCTCAGAGAGAATGACAATGCCCGCTGAAAACTGCCCGTTGTGTCCCAGCGGAGAAATGATCTCCCGCACATAGCGCGAAGTGTCGCCGCTCACCGTTCAGGTGTCGGATTGCAACGCGATAGGGTATGACAATTTAAGCGGGAAGCGCACAAAAAGTGGGGATCGAAATTGCTCTACAATCCCCGTTTTTGCTTGTGGAAAACCCGGGAAGTATTGCGGCGCAAAGGATTCTGGGTGGGGATCGGAAAATATATTTTATGCATCTCCTCGCCGCATGAGGCGGGCGGTGGCACCATTCCGACAAGACGGCATTGAAGCGCGAGAAGCTAAGTACATGGAGCTGTGCGCACAGCAACGGCCAGTTAAGCCGGATGTACCATGTGGCTGGTGAAAAGATGCTGGTCGGTCGGAAACCATTGAGCGGTGGCGGAATAAGGTAGATGCTATGGTGACGGGTAGAGTGGAACCTATGATCCTGCTGGCGGTATGGGTATCGTCCCTCGGGTTTGCAGGCCGCAGTAATGCGCGGCGGGCGTTGGATAGCAATCCACTCATGTGAGATGCAAATCCTCACCCGCTCAAACAGGCAACCCAGCCGCTTTAGTGCTGGAGCGGTGCAGGGCTTGGGAACGCTTACGTTTGCACCAGAATAAAGCGCCAGAGATTGGGCCCATCACTCTTGAACTGAGCCTGAGGCCGGCGGACAGCCTGACCAAACCCGCGAGATAGCCGGTACGACCGGCTATATATGCCGCCCCGCAGTTGCGCGAGACGGGGGCGGCTCCAACAAACGAAAGGCGGCGAGTGCGATGGCAAAGAAACCAGAGAACGGAAAGCAGCGGCACAGCACCGCCGCGAAATTTAAGACGGCGGAAGAGCTGCAGGAGCGTCTAGAGCGGTATTTTTCCCAGTGCGATGAGGAGGGAAAGCTGTACACAGAGGCTGGAATGGCTGTGTTTCTTGGAACTGCCGTCAGCACCTTGGACGATTGGTGGAGAGGGCGCAGAAGCGAGCATTTGCAGGAAACCATCCGGATGGCCTATACCAGAATCGCGGAGCAGATTGCCTCTGACCCGCGGTACAGCAACAGGCAGATGGTGTCTTACCGCATTTTCCTGCTGAAGCAGGAGAAATTCGGCGGTTACCAGGACAAGATTGAGGCAAAAAGCGATCTGAACGTAAACGTGAAGATGGGGAAAAACATGGAAGAGAGTGATTTTGCCTGATGGAGCTTTTGATCTGCTTTGCAGCCGGCGGACTTTTGACAATGGCCGGAGTCATTGTCGGGGCCTGGACCGCAGGGAAGAAAAACGAATCCCAGCAGAGCGGCAATCCCACGCCGGTGGAACCGCATGGGGAGGAAGAGAACCGGCTCTCCAAAGCGATGGAGGAGGGCATTCAGAATTTGCTGTCATTCCAGGTCCCCGGACAGGATGGAGGGCGGTAGATGATTGTACAAAACGTCTTTGATCAGGCGATTCACCTGATGGATGCCCAGAACGAGAGCACTGGTTCCACCACCACGGCGGACACGAAGGAGTACGCTTTGAGGACACCCAATATCATCAACACGCTGCTGGACCAGGTCTATCCGTACAGCGGGACCTATCCAAGCGTGGAGGACGGCTCTTCGGAGCGCCCATTTCTGCCCAGTGTTTCCGGTTTGGAGGATGAGCTGGACCTGGACGCCTATATCTGCCGGAACGTCCTCCCATTTGGTCTTGCAGGGCTTTTGCTGACAGAGGAAAATCCCACCCAGGCGAATTTCTTCTGGCAGACGTATCTGGAAAACCTGAACGCGGCAAAAAGCCGCCTGCCGTCCTCCGGGATTGAGAGCGTGGAGGATGTGTACGGAGGCGGTGAAGGCGGCGAAAGCGCCCTGGGATGGGGCGGGATTGAATATGGGGGCTTTGGAAGATGGTAGTCAATGGATGGTTTACCTGCCCCCGCTGCCGGAAAAATTTGCAGCAGGTCCGTGGTAACACGGTGATGCTTGGGGCGCCGATTTACTGCCGGAAGTGCAAGATGGAGTGGTTTCCCAAAATCTACATGGGGAGAGAATTGGAAGATCTCTCCGGGAAAATTGAATCATAAGATAGAGCGCTTGGCGCCAGAGGCTGGAGGAATCCGACCTTTGGCGCTTTCTCTTTTTGCTCACTTTCCCACACCAGGGAGATGAAATACAGCCGCCAGACCAGGCGGAGAAAGCGTGATCAGATGGAAGAGACTTTGAACACCCAGGACCAGACGCCCGAGACCACGGACGGCTTTTTAGAGGGACTGGACGACATGGAGCCCACGGCAGACCAGCCGGAGATCCCATCAGAAACAACACAGGACAGCGCGCCTCATGAAAAGACGAAAGCTGAGAGCGGGGAAGAGCCGCAACCGGCTCAGGAACCGCCCGCAGAAGCCGAGGAAGGGCCGGCAGAGGAGCCCCCGAAAACCTGGACGCTGCAGCATCTGGGCGAGAGTCGGACCGTGAATGAGGCGGAGATGACCGCGCTTGCCCAGAAGGGGCTCGACTACGACAGGCTGCGGGAGAAATACGACGAGTTCAAGCCTGTGATGGACATGTTCAGCCAGTTTGCGAACCGTTCCGGCATGAACACGAGGGACTACATCTCCTACATCCGCCAGGAGGCGAAAAAGTCCGAGGGCATGAGCTCTGAGGAAGCCAAAAGAGCCGTTGAGCTGGAGGACCGGGAGGCGACGGTTGCGGCAAAGGAAGCCGCAGAGGCCGACCAGAGGAAGGCTGTGGAGGCGGCAGAGGAAAAAAAGCGGTCCGATGAGGACCGCCGGATGGCGGATATTCAGGAATTTCAAAACACATTTCCAGAAGCGGCAAAGGCGCCGAAGGACATCCCCGCGGAGGTTTGGGACGGCGTGAGAAACGGGCTCTCCCTGACGGCCAGCTACGCAAGGTGGCAGGTGGAACAGGCAAGAGCCGAAGCCGAACGGTATCAGCACGCCGCGGAAGCCGCGCAGAAAAACCAAAAGAACGCGGAGCGCTCCACCGGAAGCATGAAATCCGCCGGTGAAGAGGGCAACAGCAAGGATGATTTTCTGAGGGGATTTGACTCCTGAACGACGGCGCCCTTTCCGCAGATACGAAAGAGAGGGTCAATATGGCAGTCAATTATACCATCAAGTATGCTGACAAAATCGCGGAGCGATTTCACAAGGCGTCCATCACAGACGCCGCGTGCGGCAACGACTATTCCTTTGTGGGCGCAAAGACGATTCGTGTCTACTCTGTGGACACCGTACCCGAGCAGCCCTATGACCGGAACGCGGCTAATAACCGCTTCGGCACGCCCCAAAACCTGGGAGACACCATCCAGGAGATGACCATGACGCAGGAGCCCTCGTTCACCTTTGTGATTGAGGCGTTGGACAACTCCGACCAAGCCATTGAGAAATCCGCCGGCCGCGCGCTGCGCCGGCAGCTGGACGAGAGGACAGTCCCCGGTATGGACAGATACCGGCTGAAAAAGTGGTGCATGGGAGCCAACATCCAGCACAAACTCACCTCCGCCCCCACAAAATCCAATATTGTGGAGGCCATCATTGACGCCAATGCCAAGATGACGGATGCGTTTGTTCCGCTGGAAAATCGGACGATGTACATTCCCACGGAGTACTACAAGCTCCTCAAGCAGAATCCGGATTTCCTGGCACTGGAGAAGACCGGAAACATGGCGCTCTCCCGCGGCGTTGTGGGCGAGGTGGACGGTGTGAAGGTGATCCCGGTCACCAAGAGCTATCTCCCCAATGGCGTGTACTTCATGATCAAGTTCAAGGGGAGCACCGTGGACCCGGTGAAGATGCAGCAGTATGACGTGCTGACCAAGGTGCAGGGCTTTTCCGGGCCTGTGGTGCAGGGGGTTACCTACTATGATGCGTTTGTCCTGGGCACCAAAGGTGACGGAATTGCGGTTTGCGGAAGTGCGGACGCAATTTTGGATGCGCCAGCGATCAGCGTTTCCACCCATGTGGCGACGATCACGGGAGCCAGCGGAAAGAATTATCTGTACACGCTGGACGGCACCAATCCCCGCTATAGCCACACCGCGGCGGCCTATCCCTCCGGCGGCGTCACGCTGTCCGAGGGACAGACGATGCGCTGCATCCAGGTCAAAGATGGCTGTGTCGGCATGGAGGGAACGAAGGACTACGAGTAAGCATACGGGCCCCCGCAAGGGGGCCTTTCCCCTATTTCCGAAGAGGTGAGCGCATGGCTGGAAAATACAGAAACCACAGCGGGATGATTTCCGTGGACTTGGGAGAACTGAATCCCAAACAAAAGCTCTTTTGTCAGGCCAGAACCCGGTATGTGGGCTATGGCGGGGCAAGAGGCGGCGGAAAGAGCCACGTGTTGAGAATCAAAGCCTTTGGCGGTGCGCTGACCTATCCGGGAATCCGGATTTTGATTGTGCGGCGGGAATACCCGGAGCTGGAGCAGACCATGATTCTGCCCATGCGAAAGCTGATCCCGCAGGAGGTCGCGGTCTATAACGGCTCCATGCATATGTTTTTCTTCGCCAACGGTTCCACGATCAAGTTTGGACATTATGGAGCGAGCGATGACGACGAGTATCAGGGCCAGGAATATGACTGGATTTTCATGGACGAGGCCACGCAGTTTACGGAGAGCCAGTTCCGCACCTTGGGCGCGTGTCTGCGCGGCGCGACGAATATCCCCCGCCGGATGTACCTGACCTGCAACCCCGGCGGCATCGGGCACCTTTGGGTAAAACGGCTGTTCGTCTCCAGGCAGTACCGGGACGGCGAAACGGCGGAGGACTATACCTTCATTCACGCGACGGTGGACGATAACCCCCAGCTGCTGGCGGCGTCTCCGGAGTATGTACAGATGCTGGACCTGCTGCCGGACAACGTGCGCAATGCCTGGAGGTTTGGCGACTGGGACGCCCTGTCCGGGTCCTTCTTCCCGGAGTTTACAAAGAAAACTCATGTGATGGAACCGTTTTGGCGGATTCCAGCGGAGTGGAGGAAATACCGGGCCTTTGACTATGGCCTTGATATGTTCGCCTGTCTCTGGATTGCGGTGGATTTTGACGGGCGCTGCTATGTATACCGGGAATTGCAGCAGTCCGGTGTGATCGTCTCAGAGGCCGCGAAGCTGATGCTGGACGCGACGCCGCCGTGGGAACACATCGAGTTCACGATTGCGCCGCCGGACATGTGGAACCGGCAAAAGGACAGCGGCCGCAGCATGGCAGAGCTGTTCATGGAGAACGGCGTGGGCATCATCCGTGGCAGCAACAACCGGGTACAGGGCTGGATGGCTGTGAAGGAGCTGCTCAAGCCCCTGTCAGGGCCGCAGGACCGCCCCGGGCTGCTGGTGACCAGCAACTGTCAAGCCCTCATCTCCCATATCGCCGCCATCCAGCACGACGAGAAGAACCCGTCAGACTGCGCGGTGCAGCCCCATGAGATCACGCATATCTGCGACGCCATCCGGTATTTCTGTGTTACCAGGACATTGGGCGCGGAACGGGTGGAGTCCCCTGTGCCGGAGGATTTTGAGGATTCCGGTATGACGGATTACGACGACGAGATGACCGGCGGAGAGATGCCGGAGGATTATCTGGAGTACGGAGGTGGTTGAGCTTGGCGCAGATGGCAGCGGGCAGCAATATCACGATCATGCGGATAAAGGAGTTCCTAGGTCTCAATGAGAATCAGGACGGCGACACCAAAATCCGTGTTGGAGAGATGTCCGAAATGCGGAACTTCTCCATTACCAAGGACAGCCACTTGCAGATTAGGCCGGGTACCCACACACTGCTGCATTTGCGGACCGCCTGGGATGCCTGGGCAGAGGACCAGGAATCTCCTGTCGAGGCGCCGGTTTTCTGCGGCGCTTGGTATGGGATGGTCAACAAGGCCTATCACCTGCTGTGCGCCTTTGGCGGAGCTATTTTTGACGTGAACATCCTGACGGAGGCCGTCACCGCAGTAGGGGCCTGTACCCAGGATGAAACTACCACCTTCTTTGGATTTGACGAGAAAGTATACCTCTTGAACGGGCACGAATACATGAGCTGGGGCGCCGGGGAGGACGAGACGTTTTCCGAGGTGGAGGGCTATGTCCCGGTCATCCAGACGGCAACGGAACCGGGCGGGAGCGGGACGCTGCTGGAGAATGTAAACCGGCTGACGGGCAAGCGACGGGTCAAGTTTTCCCCGGACGGAACGGCCAAAGATTTTTTCCTGCCAGAAAAGGAGATTGACAGCGTGATCTCCGTGACGGGAACGGAGGTCACTTATACGGTGGACACGGCGGCCGGAAAGATGACGTTTGCAACGGCACCGGAAAAGGGCACCAACACCGTGACCGTGACCTATAAAAAGGGAGATGGAGCGCGGGCGGAAGTTACCTCCATGCATTTCTCCGAGCTCTATAACGGCTCTTTGGACAGCCGGGTATTCCTGTACGGGGACGGCAGCAACAAGACAATTTACAGCGGCATTGACGGGGACACGGGCCTTGCCACGGCGGAGTACTTCCCGGACCTCTATGAGGCCGCCATCGGAGACAGCAACACCCCCATCACAGCGCTGGTTCGACATTATGCAAGATTGATGGCTTTTAAACGGGACAGCGCGTGGTCTTTGCAATACAGCACCACCGTGCTGGACAACGGAATTACCGCGCCGGCATTTTATGTGCTCCCGGTAAACCGCCAGATCGGAAACGACGCCCCGGGACAGGTCCGCCTTCTGGAAAATAACCCCCTGACCCTGGACGGCGGCAGCATTTATCAGTGGCGCTCCACCTCCTCCAGCGGGAACATCACCGACAGTGAGCAAAACGCGACCCGTATATCGGACCGGATTGCCGCTACCATCAGTGGTTTTGATCTGGAGAAAACCAAAACCTTCAACCGGAAATATCATCACGAGTATTGGTTTTTTTGGAAGGAAACCGCATTGATTCTGAACTACTCCAACAATACCTGGTACACCTACACCAACATGCCATTTGTCTCTATGCTGGAGGTGGACCAGAGGACCTTCGGCTTTACGCAGGAGGGCAAGATCAAGGAGGTGTCCCGGTCCTATCGCAACGACGACGGCGAAGAAATCAGCGCCTATGCCGCCACCGGCGCGATGGATTTTGACCGGGACTGGCAGCTCAAGTACTCCCCTGTGATCTTTGTAGCCATCAAGCCGGAGAATAACGCGAGAATCACCGTCACCGCCGAGAGCAACCGCCGGAGCGACTACCCGGACAAGGTGGTTGCAGCGTCCTTCGCCTCCTTTACCAATGTGGATTTCAATCACTGGTCCTTTCTGACGAACCGGAAGCCCCAGGTAGAACGATTAAAGCTCAAGGTCAAAAAGGCAACATTCTACCGATTGATTTTCAAGAGCGACAGCGCTTCCGCAACCGCGACGGTGCTTGAAACGGATGTGCAGCTGCGCTATGCCGGAAACGTGAAATAAGAGGAAAACACACATGGAAAAGTATCGTCCCACACCGGAAAAGGTGTCAAATGAATATGAGGCCGGCCTTCAATTCAACAACGGCATTTCGTTTTATGACTGCGTGAATGTCAACGAAAACTTCTTCATTGGAAAGCAGTGGGAGGGCGTCCGGTCCAACGGCCTGCCGACGCCGGTTTTCAATTTCTTAAAGCGTGTGGTGCTGTTCTCTGTCGCCAATGTGTCCACGGACAATTTAAAACTCCACGCAAAGCCCCTTCCATCCAGCGGCAAGATTTCCGGACAGAGCGCCGAAATGCTGACGGACCTCTTGAACGAGCAGTTTTCCGGTATTTTTGAGTTCAACAAAATGGGCTCCTGCATTCGGGAGTTCTGCCGGAATGCCGCGGTGGACGGAGACGGCTGCCTTTATACCTATTGGGACCCCGATGTGGAGACCGGACAGCCCAGCAGAGGCGCAATCAAGACGGAAGTCCTGCCAAACACACAGGTTCTGTTTGGAAATCCCAACAGCCGGGAGGTGCAATCTCAGCCGTACATCCTCATCGAGCGGCGGATGCTGGTGCGGGAGGCCAGGAGACGGGCAGAGGCCAGCGGCGTCAGCCGGGAGGAACGAGAGGGAATCGCAGCGGACACCAAGCAGAGCGGCGATCCCCGCATGGATAACCTGGGCGGCAGCAAGGTTACGGTTCTGCTGAGACTTTGGAGAGATGAGAAGAGTGGGACCATCCACGGCTATGAATGCACGCGGGACCGGGAAATCAAGCCGGAGTGGGACCTTGGCATCAAGCTGTACCCAATCACCTGGATGAATTGGGACTATGTACAGGATTGCTACCATGGTCAGGCCATGATTACCGGGCTGATTCCCAACCAGATTTTTGTCAACAAGCTCTTTGCCATGTCCATGATCTCCCTCATGATGCTGGCCTATCCCAAAATCATGTACGACAAGACAAAGGTCCCCAAGTGGAATAACCGAGTCGGCGCGGCAATCGGAGTGAACGGAAGCGTAGAAAACGTGGCGAAGATCATCGACCCGGCCACCATCTCCCCGCAGATTTCCCAGTTCATCGACATCGCCATCTCCTACACGCAGAAATTCCTTGGAGCTTCCGACGTCGCCCTGGGCGATACCAGGCCGGACAACACCTCCGCCATTATCGCGCTGCAGCGGGCGGCCTCCACACCAATGGAGCTGACCAAACAGACCCTGCTGCAGTGTATCGAGGACCTAGGCAGGATTTACATGGAGTTCATGGGTGAATATTACGGGGAGCGATATATAGAGATCAACATCAATCCCACGATGAAGATGTCGGCTCTGTTTGATTTTGAGGCTTTGAAGGACCTTTACTTCACGGTGGAATTGGATGTAGGCGCGTCCTCCTACTGGAGCGAAATCGCCTCCATGCAGACGCTGGATAACCTGCTGATGCAGGACAAGATTGATACGATTGAGTATTTGAAGCGCCTGCCCGCCGGTCAGATTACGGACCGGGAAACCCTGATTGCCGTATTGGAGGCCAGCCGGCAGCAGCAGATGGCCGCGCAGATGGGCGCTATGGGCGTCCCGGTCTCCGGCCAGGCCCCAGGACCGACAGATGAGGCGCAGCCGCCTTTGCGGGGCGGCCCCGGATATGGGGCATTGCAGAGGGCCATCAATCAAACTGGAGAAATTCCCACGGAGAGAGGAGCGTAACACATGGATTTTACACCGCTGGAAAAGGACATGAATATTATCTCCGCATTGGATGACGAGCCCAATGATGTGGGAGGGCTGACCGCCACGGAGCTGAAAGCCAAATTTGACGAGGGCGGAAACGCCATCAAGGACTATCTGAACAACACCGTGATTCCGGAAGTGAAAGCTGCTCTTGGAGACAAGGCGGGTAAAGATGAGCTTCAGGGCCTTGTTCTGGGCCAGATTCCGGACGGGACCATTACGGAGGACAAGCTGAGCGAAGAGCTGAAAGAACAAATTGGCTCTATGGCTCCCGCTTCCGATGTGTTCACGAAAGAAGAGACGCTCAGACCTGAGACGGCGGCTTTGCTGAAAGCTGTGCTTACGCCAGATGAGGCATTCCAGTATCTAATAAAAGCACCATTTTCACTTGAAAACAGAGTTTTAAAAATTATACAGACATCTCAAAATTGGACAGCCCCTGCAAATATTTTGAAAAATGAAATATTGGTTATTTGTATTGGCGGCGGAGGAGGCGGTGGCGGAGGTGGTGCCGCTGGTAGTTCGAATTCCTACTATGGCGGCGGAGGAGGCGGAGGTGGAAGCGGATATTTTTCGATGCAACGCCTGACCGTTACACCAGCTGAAGAATATCCAGTTGTGATTGGTGCAGGTGGAAGTGCCGGGTTGAGCACATACAACAACAGCGGTACATCTACTGCAGGTGGTGCAGGAGGCACAACGAGCTTTGGGACTGTCATATCCGCTGCGGGAGGAAATGGAGGAAATCCAGGTATTTCAGAAAGCTATGGCGGTGCAGGTGGCGCAGGATGCGCTGGTGGAGGCGGTGGCGCTGGAAGTTCTGGTGCTGCGGGCGGTAATGGAGGAATAGGAACATATGGAGGAGGCGGAGGCGGCGGGGGCTCCGGAAACGGGAGCGGTGCCTGTGGTACACGTGGCACGTCCACTCGTGGCGGGCAAGGAGGAAATGGCGGCATTAGTACCTCAACCGGTGCGGGTGGTACTGGGTCCCCTTCTTCTATTTATACAGGGTTGTTAATGGAGCTTGCTCCGCTGATATACCTAACGCCCCAAAACAGCCGCGGAACATCTGGCGCTGCTGGTACTAGATCATCTGGCAACAACAGTGCAGGTGGAGCCGGTGGTGGCGGTTACGGAGGAGGAACCGGCGGCGCGGGTGCATCAACCAGCTCGTCTCATTGCTCCGGCGGAGGCGGAGGAGGCGGCGGTGTATATGGAGGCATCGGGAAAGACGGATTGGCAAACTTCGCTTATTATACTACTGGCGGAGGCGGAGGAGGCGGTGGCGGTTTTGGACCGGAAAATTATGGAGCCGGAGGCAACGGTGGAGGGCACTACACGAATGGAGCGGCCGGCACTCTGGGAGCGTGTTTGATACTGTACTATGAGGAGCGTAGCGAATCATGATTTATCGTATTTTGCAGCAGGCTGAAATTGTCAACACAATTGAGGCGGATGAATTATTTGTTGCACAGTACTGCGCCCAAAATGGCTATGCATATGAGCTTGAGGAGAGAGCGGAGTCAGAGACAGAACCGGAACCTGCGCCTCCGGAACCGACAGCGGAGGACATTGCCCTGGATATGCTGGCAGACCACGAGGAACGCCTGTGTATGCTGGAACTCACCACCCTATGATGTGAAAGGAGAAACCCTATGTCTACAGTATACAATCTTTGCAAGCTGTTGATTGACCGGGGCCGGACGGAAGGCCTGCAGGAGAAGATGGATGTGTATCTGGCGGCGGACAGGCTGACCCCGGAGGAGTACAGCGTCCTCAGTGAAATGCTGGCGGCGGAGGTGGCTGAGTAAGGAGGTCCCCATGGACGAAAAATGTGTAAGAGACCCCAGGCATGATTGTTTCGGCCTGGAAGCAGCCGCCAGATTGGAGGGACGCATCAAGGCGTTGGAGGACTGGCAGCGGGACTCCAAAAAGTTCCATAACTCGTTTTATGACTGGCAAAGAGAACAGATTGAATGGCAGGCCAGACTTGATGAACGTCTGAAAAGCATGGAGAAGGACATCAAAAAGTCTGTAGAGTGGCAGGAAAGCCAGCAAAGCGCCCCCAAAAAAAGGTGGGACGCCATTGTGGACAAGTCCGTTTGGGCGGTTCTGGCGGCAGTGATTGCGTTTATTCTGGCCCGAATCGGGCTGTAAAAAAGAAAGGAAATACATATGATGAACAAGACCATCAACGACATCATGGAGCAGTACAAGGCCGGTAAGATCACCCCGGAGGAGGCCAACGCGAAGCTGAAGGAGGCTGGCGCGAACTTTTCTCTGGACCCGAACAAGAACCCTGGCGGCGGCTGGACAAAGGAAGAGATGGAGGAGGGCTTTACTCCCGCTCCCGTTGAAACTCCCTGGTGGGCCTCCATGCACACCTTTGCCGGCGCAGTCGCATGGCAGGAGGAGATCGACAAGTACATCCCCGAACAGGATATGGTGTACAACCGGCCCAAGTATCATGGCGTGGACGTGGTGAAGGGCGCTCTGCGCTACATGTACGCGGAGGACGGGGCCTGCAAGTATCAGCCCAAGTCTATGGCGGACTACGACAAGGACCACGGCAGAAACTAATTGAAAAGCCGCCCATCCAGGCGGCGAAGATTGACCCTGCATTTCCGCAGGGTCTGCCGGGGCCAGTACCTTTGGGCCTCGGTTGACACAAAGCGGCGCTTTTGGTAGAATGAACCTGCCCTGAAAAGGGCCCTGGGCGCTGTTGTATACGGCGGTTAGCCACTTCCCTGTAGAGGGGAGGTGATGCGATTGTGGGACGCCTTCTGGCGAAAATCCTTTGGATTTTAGTGTGCGTGGTCTTTACGGCCTACATACTGACCATAAAAGCGTGTTAACCGCCCGGCTGCCACCGAGCGGTTAACTAGGAAACTTTTTAACCCTTGAGGGCTAACCGTCTTTCAACAGCGCCCTTGTATTTTCATTATACCAAATGAAGCCGCTTTGTCAAGCACGACAGGGCGGCTTTTGCGCTGCCCGGAAAGGAGCAGTTTATGGAGCTTTTGAGAAAGCGGCTGGCGAACCTGCTGGCGGTGAAGTCCATCGTGACGTTGATCCTGACGGCGGTGTTCGCGTATCTCTCCGTCAGCGATCACGTGACTACAGATCAGTTTCTGACGGTGTTCACGGTAGTAATCGCGTTCTATTTCGGTACCCAGGCAGAGAAGCGAAGCGCAGAGAAAGCGGAAGCCACAGCCAACCCTGGCACGGACCAAGCAGGCGGTGAGGCCGCTTGAGCTATGTTTTGAAGGAGCGGTTAGCCAACCCCGGGAACTATGGCGGTTCCCGGGCTGTCAATCAGATCAAATACCTGGTGTTCCACTACACCGGAAACGACGGGGACCAAGCGGCCAACAACGCCGCCTATTTTCAAAACAATATCGTGCAGGCCAGCGCCCACTACTTTGTGGACGATACCACGGTCTGGCGCTCTGTGCCTGATCTGAAGGTGGCCTGGGCGGTGGGCGGTAAGAAGTACGCCGACGCCGACAAGACCGGCGGCGGGACGATGTATGGGATGATCACCAACACCAACAGCATCAGCATTGAGATGTGCGATACCATCCGCAACGGCATTTATCAGGCCAGCGAAGCAACCCTGGCAAATGCCGCCGCCCTGGGCCGGGAGCTGATGGAAAAGTACGGCATCCCGCTGAGAAATGTGTACCGCCACTTCGACGTGACAGGAAAACACTGTCCGTCGTATCTGGTGAATGCCCAGAAGTGGGCGGAGTTCAAGAAGAGATTGGAGGGAAAGACCATGGACAATACACCATCTCCCGCCCACAAGGAGGGCGTGGAGTGGGCCGTGGAGAACGGCATCCTGCGGGGAAATGCGGAGGGAGATTTGATGCTCTCCCAAAGCGTGACCCGGGAGCAGATGTGTACCATGCTGTGCAGGCTGGCAAAGAAACAGAGAAGAACATAAAGAATCCCCCGGAGAGTCAATAAGGCTCTTCGGGGGAAGATATGTTCCGAAAAATGATCAGCTATCTTTTTCGTTGTTAAGTGATTCGGACTGAGCTTTTAGCGCATCTTCAACCATTTGCGCAATATTCATCGGGCTTCTCCATCGGGGCAGTCAATAAACCTTAGCGGATTCTGGAAACTCCCCACAATATGTGCTATACTGACGAAAACACTGCGCAGGGGGGGCACGACCATGACCGACGCCGAACATAGAGCAGCGGCGAAGAAGTTTGCCATATACTGGACAGGCAAAGGCGACGAAAAGCGGGAGGTCTAGTGATTCTGGCCTGATCGCTTGCGGAATGTCTACGGTGTGTCCGAACTGATGAAGATGCATCGGAAGCTGACGGAGAAAGGATGAACTTGGGGGTACGTATTCATGGATGAAAGAGTAATAAAGCATTATTGGCACTATTTTTGCTCATTATGTGAACAGTTGGACAAAACACGGCAATATGTAGAACATCATGCAATGTCTGACTCAAACAACCCGCATTTTGAAAATGGGAAAACATACTCCAATGAATTCATGAAAATACTATTGGCAACGGCGTCTGAATTTGAAACGGTCGGCAAGCTGTTGTGTAAAGAAATTGATTCGCAGCTCCCTACATGTGGAAATATCGTAAAGATTTCTGATACAATTCTCAAAAAATTTCCAAATATAGGAAAAACTCAAGTGTTTTCAGACTATGCAACGTTTTTGCCTCTTGCAAATTGGAAAATAGAGCCTGATAAATACGGAAATTCAACTGTTTGTGGATTGGAATGGTGGAGAATTTATACAGAGTTAAAACATAGCAGGTATGTGTCTTTTCCAAAGGCTAATTTAGAGAATTGTATTTATGCGTTGGCATCGTTACTCGTGCTAGAATTATATTTGGCTATGCAAGCATTGGGGTCTGTCAGCTCACTATCGGGTCGTTGCCCATATTTTCATTTTCGATACGGTCACGAACAGCTTTGGGTTCGATGCCCGGACAATCTTCCTGATTTCGGTTAAAAGTTGCAGTGAAAAAAGAGACCTCGCCTATTTCAAAATAGACGAGATCTCTTTTTTTGGTTTTGGCCGTCAGTAAGAATTACTTAATAACATTGCTTGCGAGGCGGCTTTTTTTCGTATATAATGAGGATAAATGAATCATAAGCGAGAGCGCTTGGCGCCGAAGGACTGGAGAAATCCAGCCTTTCGGCGCTTTTATTTTTGCAAAGGAGTGATCAGACATGGCAAGCACCTGGACAAAAGAGGAGATGGAGCAGGGCTTCACGGAGTCCTCCAAGCCCCATAAGGTATACCCAAACACACCGGACATGTCCAAGCGGCCGGACCTCGCCGGCCAGACGGTGGAACAGACCACGACCAGCGGAAAGTACAAGGTTACATACGATGAATCGGGCTATGCGGTCAAGGGAACCAACACCTCCCACCAGCTGTTCAACGACTCCGGAAGCGGCGGGGGTGGTTCTTCGGGTGGAAGCCACAGCCGCGGCGGCAGCGTTTCGGACTTGTCTGAATATCTCAACGCGATGTATGCCGCGAACACACAGGCCCAGCTTGCAGCGCTGCAGTCCGCCTATGAACAAAACCTCGCGGGCCTGCAGGCCAATGCGGAGAAGATTCCTGTCACCTACCAGGCCGCCCGAAATGAAGCAGCCAGTCAAAATGAAATCGCGCGGCAGGCGTTTAACGAGTATGCCAACGCCCGGGGGCTGAATACCGGCACCTCTGGGCAGGCAGCGCTCGCAAACTCCGCGACGCTGCAAGGCAATCTCTCCGACATTTCCACACAGGAGTCCAATGCGCTGGCGGAGAACGCCTTACAGCAGCAGCTTCTTGCCGTGGAGTACCGGAACGCGGCGGCCCAGGCTCAGGCCCAGGGTAACGCGCAGTTAGCCCAGGCGCTGTACAGCGAGTATGTCCGGCAGGACGACGCCTCCATGCAGCTTGCCCAGCTCGCCCAGGAGCAGGCAAATTGGGAGGCGCAATTCAACACCGCAAACAATCAGTGGAATCAGCAGTATCAGGCCTCGCAGCAGCAGTATCAGGATAGCCTTGCCGCGCAAAACCGGGAGTACGCGTATAACCTGGCGATGACCATGCTAGGCGCCGGAATTATGCCTGATAACGCTACACTCACCCAGGCTGGGATTTCCTCCTCGGACGCCCTCTCCATGCGGATGGCCGCGCTGCAGGGAGGTTCTTCCGGCAGCAGGTCTTCCTCTTCTGGTAGAACAACGCCCAGCAGAAGCTCCCAGCAAATCACGACGCCGAATGACCTGGTTGAGATGAATCCGGATCATTACCGGGCTTTTGCGCAGTCCGTAGTGGCCCAGCTGAACGGTGGGAAGGAAAATGCCGCACTTGGAAACGTCACATCCAGATGGAACGAGCTTTCCAGTGCGCAGCGGCAGGGAATTCAATCCCTTCTTTCCAAGTACGGCTACCAATATAACCCATAAAAGAGGAGGCCTCACATGGGCACATTTACGAATACCAAGACAGGGAAAACGATTTATTACAATGCAGACCCGGAGAGAAGCCGTCCCGTTGTGACCACGGAGCGGAAACAGGAAGCGCAGCAGCGATATAATCAATACCGTACCGCCGCAAAGAACGGCGCCGATCTCCTCAGCATCATGCGTCGTTCCGCCACAGAAGATAGGTTCAAGCAGGAGGCGCAGCGGGGCGTTGACGAGATTTTATCGTCGCGGACCGGCGCTGTCATTCGAGGCGCCGCAAAGAGTACGGCGTCCGGATTTGCCAATACTGCGGGGACCGCGCTGGACGCCCTGCGGCAGGCGGACATCAACGCCTCTCAGGAAAGCCAGAGGGCTCGTCAGGAGCTGGAAAACGCCAGACGCTACCGGGAGATGGTTTCGGCCGGAAGGTTCGCGGACGGCAGGACGATGGAGGACGGGGACCGGGAACGCCTCCTCCGTCTTGCGGAATTGGCGGAACAGCGCGCCGGCGTCTACACGGAGAGCGCAGCTGCGCAGCATGAGCCGCTATCTCAGGCCGTTCAGCGCATCCAAGGCGGCGCGGACCGGCTGAGCGCATCTTCTCAGGGGGACATTGCCGCCGCCAAAGAAGGTCTTGGCCGGGCGGGACAGTTTGCGGTAGATGTGGGCGTGGCTGGGACACAACTTCTAGGGGATATTTTGGCCGGCTCCGTGACAGGCGGCGGCGCTCTTTTGCCGATGGCGGTCCGAAGCTTTGGTTCCTCCGCGCAGACGGCCAGACAGTCCGGTGCGGACCTGGGGCAGCAGCTTCTATACGGCACGGGCAGCGCCGCGCTGTCCGTTGCCACAGAGAAAATCTCAAACGTAGCCGCGCCGTTTAAGGCCGCATTCGGCGCTGGCGTTTTGGATGACGCACTCTCCCGGCTTCCTGCAAAGCTGTCACAGTCCGCGGCAGGCCAAACCGTGCTCTCTGCTATCGGTGAGGGCGGGGAGGAAGTGGTGGAAGACCTGGTGCAGCCGCTTCTTCAACGAATCACCTATGACGGTGAAGCTCTCTCCCAGTACCAGAACCCGGAGTTTCTTTCAGACACATTATATGACGGGCTGATAGGTGCGGCGCTGGGCGGCGTCGGCGGCGCCGCAGACGCGGCCGTGAACAGAATAGGCCCCACGGCGGCACAGGAGGGCGCAGGAGCGTTTGGCGTGGGTGCCCCTGGGACGCAGAATGGCGCGCAGGGCGTCCTGGGGCAAAACAAGCCCCCCCCAGAGGGGGGGATGGTAAATGAAAACGGTCTGCATGCTTTTTCTGAGCAGGAACGTATCAATCTGTCCAGTGGAAAGAAAAACAAAGTGATTTCCACATTCAGCGAAGCGGTTTCCTTTGTGAAAAACGCACTTTCCAACAGGCAGAATGTGGACCGGGCATATCTTGGTAAAGTTCCTGATTCCGTGGCACGTACAATCCGACAGAATACCGGCTTGGATATTCGTGGATTTGGCGTTATGATGAACGGGAACGATATTCGACACATGATCAAGAACCATGGGGACATTCTGACTGAGCAAGCAAGAGGACAGGTTGCAGTTACGGCAGATGACATTGCCCGGATTCCTGAAATTCTTGCTGCCCCTGACCGCGTGTATCTGTCTGACGAAACAGACACAAAAGGCCGAAAAACCCTTATTTTTGAAAAGCAGATTGGGGATCAGTATATCTCCATCCAGGGAGTTTCGGATGGGAAGCGCGTATTGCAGACAGACACGCTCTATATAAGAAAAGGAAGACCTCGCACGACACGGGACACAATGCCCGGCACCGAAAGTGCCGTCCCTGTGATTAACGCCCAAGGCGAACCGTCGCAAAAGCCTTCCTCTATTGATGTTACCATACCACAGGACGCGGAATATGTCAATTCCGTGGACCCGCTTTTGCGGTGGATGCTGGGCAGCCGGCCCACGGCGGCACAGGAGGGCGCAGGAGCGTTTGGCCGGGACAGCGGGGGCGCGGGTGCCCCTGGGGCGCAAGATGGCGCACATGGCATCCTGGGGCAAAACAAGACCGCCCCCGAGGTGGGGACGGCGGTAAAAGCCGATACCAGCCTGTTTGACAGGAGCATTTTGTCGAACCTGACGGAGGCACGGCGGTATTTCGCAGAGTATGCCAAGAGCCATTTCCCCAAAACCGTGATAAATGCGCAAACCGGGAAAACCATTGGCATTTCAAGAATCGGGATTGACAAATTTTTAAGCGGCAGAATCAACCATGAAAAATATGCAAGTGGATTCCACATTCCGGAACTAGTAGAACGGGCTACACTGATTAGCCAGGCAAAGAACTACCATCCGGAGACAGTTGAAAGTATTCCGACATTCGAGTACTATGACAGCCCTGTTGAAATTGATGGAAAACAATACAATGCCCACATCCGCGTGAAAAACACAAATGTGGGCGATAAGTATTATGGGCACACCGTCAGCGAGGTAACAGATATAGAAATAGAGCCGTCGGCGCGGATTCCTTCATCAGAACTTCTGACAGGACAACCCGTAAATGCCATTGACGGCTCTATGGGGGCGCCCGGTGAGCGTGCCAATCAAACCAGCCTTGCTACCAATGGCAGCGCCGGGACACAATCTCAGGCGTCGGTTGAGGGTACGCGTCCCCTCAATCCTGATTCTATCATAGCACCGGGGGCGGAACATGTCAATCCGCCGGATGGATTAGGGGCGGATGCCACCCCGGTTCAGAGCGGTTCTGAGGGCATGACAAAGGGGCCTATCCAGGTTGGGCGCGTGACGACCATCCAAAGCCCCTATCAGGGAACCAGGCCGGTGCAGGCGCAAAAAAGTGCCGCCCCTGTCACGGTGGACAGCGGCAGCGTGGAGAGGGCGGCAAATCGAATAGATGGTGCGCGGAATCTGGAAAACAGTCCATTCCGGCGCGGATTCAAGGCCACGCTGAAAGAGGCCTATAAATCCATCTTCCAGCCCGTGAAAGGTGTTGAGGTATCAGGCGTTACCTTCGATGGACAGCCATACACCGTGGACATTAACAGCAACGTTCCAGGCAAGGTCATCAGCGACCCGAATTTGACGGCGGAAAAATTGGCGCTGCTGGACATTCTGCCGGAGGTGGTCCGAAATGGCGAGTATGTGGGCAGCGGGGAATATATCCAGCACGGGAGCAAAGCAAAACACTCTGTCCGGTATGACTATTTTGAAACGCCTGTTATCATTAACGGCAGATCATATATTGCAGCTTTCAGCGTGGATGTGGAGCCAAATGTAAACAATTATCGGACACACCGGTTAATAGAAATGGACCTGAGAGAATCCCCGTCTCTTGACACAGGAAAAGCACCTGCCGCGGCGGAAATTCAATCAGGTCCGGTTGAGGGTACGCGTCCCCTCAATCCTGATTCTACTATAGCACCGGGGGCGGAACATGTCAATCCGCCGGAGGTCCCGGACGCCTTGCAATCCGGTCCGGATGCTGATATGATGACTACAACACCACAATGAGAGGATGCCTATGGAACAAAAGCGAGAGAAGAGAGTCGTGAATCCTTCCTCCGAAGATGGGGCGAGGGCTCTGGCAGAGGCTTTACAGTCGTTGAAAGGGGACCATACGCCTGCGCCTACCGACGAGTTTCGGGAGTTCAAGAACTTGCGGGACAAGTTCGAGAAAGCCTTCGGGCCGGACTGGTAAACGCTGAGATTGTCGATGGCTTTGTCTATCTCAACGCAGACGGCAGGAGCGTCAGACGCCCCATCCGGGAGGCCGCCTCCATCGGCGGGATGGTGTTTATCAACAACCACACCACGATTCCGCCTCTGGAAACCGCCGGGCATGAGACCTACCATGCCCGGAAGGGAACGTCTGCAAGGGAGGCCTATACGGATATCCTGCGGGACCACCTGAACTATGCCAGCCCCGCGTTTCGAGAGTACCAGCAGATCATCGCAGACGCGTATTTTGAAGGAGATATCGACCTGGAGGATGGAGCGCAGCTCCAGAAGTTCGAGGAAGAGCTGTTCGCCTATATCAGCGGGCATCTCAGCGACGGCAGCCATGAAAAGATGCTCCGCCCGATGCTCCGGGACTACGACGCGATCCGGGCGGCATGGGAGCGGTTCAGAAAAGACGGCGCGGACGGCCTGGGCGCGGCGGACGCCGCAAACTCCGTTGGCGCTGCCGCAGCTGGCTTTACAGGTGATACGGAGCGGGGCTTTTCCCGCAACGTTGCTACCGATCAGAATATGGACCCGGAAATCAGGGAGAGCTTTCAGGAAGATCCTGAGATGGATTTCCGGCTTGGGAACCAGAAAACGCTTGCGAAAGCGCAGGCGATTTTCAATGCCGGGTTTGAAGGCGCCCGGTCCACCTTGGAACAGGCCATCGGACAGGCGCAGGCGGGGCGGAAGCTGCCTCCAGAGATGGTTCCTCTGTCCCGCATGGTTGCAAATCAGCTTGCCAGAAACGGGGATGTGTACGGCGCCAGAAAGATTTTGAGCGATATTTCCGTTGAGCTGACGGAGGCGGGCCAGCTGGGGCAGGCCGCAGCCATTTTGCGGGGGACTGATGCCGCAACAAAGGTACAGACAATCGAGGGCCTTGTAAAGCGCATGAACGAGAAGTTCGGCTCCCCCAAACAGCAGATCACTGTGAATGACGCGCTCATCCAGAAATACACGCAGGCGCGGACGGACAGTTGGAGCGCACTTTTGAACCGGAACGAATGTCCACCTATACACAGGAGGGGCAGCAGCTTCCAACAGATTTTCAGTATGAACTTGGAAGCGCATCTTCCAGAACTCCCGGCTGGGACTACCAGCAAATCCCCTATATCGACGCATGGGGCCGCACAGAGGAAACCGGAGACTTTTTTGAAAGGCTGGTTCACAACACACTCAATCCCTCTTACATCTCCCGAATCGACTTGGATGCTGTGGAGCAGGAGCTTCAGCGGGTCTATGACGCCACCGGCGAGAGCGTGTTCCCATCCAGAGCGGATAAGGCCATCACATCCGGCGGCAAGGAAAAAAATCTCACAGCGGAAGAGTACACCAGCTACGCAAAGGACCTTGGGCAGACCCGGTATCGGTATGCACAGGACGCCATGCGGAGCAGCGCCTACCGCGGCATGAGCAGTGAGGACAAGGCGGATTACATCAAAATCATGTATCAGGTGGCAGATGCACAGGCCAAGAAGAAAGTATGGAGCAGCTACCAGTACGGCAGTGAGATGGAGTCCTACGCGGAAGCGGAGGCCGCCGGTATCTCCGCCGCAGATTTCTATGTGGCGAAGAACACCCTGAACAGCATCCGGTCCGACAAGGACAAGAATGGAGAGTCCATCAACGGCACGAGAAAGCCGAAGGTGATCGACGCCATCAACGAGATGGACCTCGCGCCGGAGGAAAAGGACTGGCTGTTCCTCCGGGAGTATGACAGCGACAGCGCCAAGCGAGAAGTGTGGCGGCTGCCGTGGAACTAAAGAGAAGCCCCTCCCGGCGGGAGGGGCTTTTTCTTATGCGGTGGGGTACAGGAGGCGGAAGGTCTCCCTGCCCTTTGGGGTAATCAAGGTTTGAGTGCCGCTCCACTGGGTCTTGCCGTTGAAGCACTCCTTGGTTTCAAACAGGCCGTTGTTCTTGTCCTCGTAGGGCATGAGCTTTCCCTTCTTATCCCGGTAGATGTACTTCCTATCCAGCAGGAAGCGGACGAACTTCCTAGGCGGGACACCCAGCTCCTTTGCAGTCTCCCGGAAGCTGGTGAGGGTGTTGCGCTCCACCAGCTCGTCGAAGTAGTCCGCCTTGGGCTTCATGATCTGGTTGTCCACGGTGAGGGCGGAGTTGAGGGCGCGGACCTGTTTCAGCTCCTGTTCGGCGTACCGCAGGGCACGGGACATGACCTTCTCCGGGCTGTTCCAGTCCCGCTCCAGGGCCAGAAAATATTGCCGGGCGAGCTTGCCCTTCTCATTGCGCTGGATCATGCAAATTTCTTTCGCCATGTCGATAGAGAGAACAGCGTCTTGTGCCGGGCGCCCTCCGGTACTTTCGCTCAAAAATGAGCAAAAGTCCTCACCCTCCTTGAAGCCATATTCGCACATGCGGGGAAACCAGTCCTTGAAGTGCGTTCCGACTTCCAAAAACTCGTGCAGCTCCCGGGCGGAGACTGCGGGCTGGTCGTTGTGATAGGTGATCTTGATCAGTTCATTCATTGTGATACCTCCATTAAGTTGTGCCAGCGGTCTTGATCTGGCTGCGCAGGTCCCCGATTGCTGAGAAAATGGCATCGTAAGCCGGGATGTAGATGCTCTGCAATCGACCGGAAATGGAGGCGAGGATGCAAGCGGCATCGTGGCTTCCCGCATTCACAGCGGTATGGATATCGCTCTCCATGCCCTCCTGGGTCAACTGCATCAGCGCAAGAATCGAATGCAGCGAAACTTCGACCTCTTTCATGGTAATTGTGTTGTTCATACTGGCTCCTCCATAAATTTTTCTTGATTGGAGGTCCCTCTGGTGGTATCATAGATTTACCGGCGGGGAGACCTCCGGGCGCCGGAGCGTACACCGTCTTTGCAGGACAGGGTGTGCGCTCCTTTCCGTTATTTGCCCAAAATCAGGTGGACGCCCTGCATGATGGCGTCCGTTCTCGAAACGCCTAACTTTTCAGCGCACTCCTTGATTTCTTTTGCCTCGGCCTCTGTAAGCCTGATGTTTAGACTAACATTCCGGCTTGCTTCTGCCTTGGGTGGGCGTCCTGTTCGGGGGGGCATTGTATCACCTCACTTTTGCCCTTGCATAAATAACATGTGCGCGCAAAAGTCAAGAAGAACATACACAGTAAGACAGGAAACACTTGCGGTTCTAGGAAAGAAAATAATTTTCTTTAAGGATTGCTAAATCCTGCCAATCGGTGTATGCTTTGGGCGAGGGAGGGAATTTTGTGCAATACTACACTTATAAATGCCCCTATTGCAATACAGTTGTGAGCCGGGAGAATACTTTGACGAAGGATTCGTCTGGCTGCCCGTTAAGGGTTTGCCCAAACTGCGGGAAAACGTACGTTGATACGAATTGTAAGGAACCAGCACTTCACCCATACAAGCCATTTGGACTGACCGCATGTGCTGTAACGGCAATCGTTGGGGCCTTGTTTGCTGCATTCGGCGTTTTGCTTTTGATTTTTGCGATTGGGTGCTTTTCTGGATGGTATTCAATCGCTTCTGTCCATGTGTGGATTTCGGCAGCTCTTGGCGGAGCATACGGCATTTTCAGTTTTCTGTTCAGGAAAAAACATTTAGATGAAGAAAACGCTCAGAAATTGAAGGCATGGCAGGAATCGGACGCAAGATTGCAAAACCCTGAGTATGCGCGTACCTTAAAAAGTGCCGGATTTAAGGTTCCTACAAAATATCTCGATGCTTGATAGTGGGCGGGGCGGTTGCCCCGCCTTTCTCATTCCTCCCGGTATTCGATGTACTTCTTGAATGGAGCTGACTTGTTGGTGCCGGAGCGGTCCATGACAGCGCGGATGCCGGTTGTCTGCGGGGATTGACTTTTTTACTCATGCTGTCCGCCCTCCCCGTCGTGGATGGAGCCCTCCATCTCAATCAAAAATGCCGCATTACAAGCCAGATGCCACAGGTGAGGCAGGCCGCTTTCCGGATCGCACTTCTCACCCTTGAGATAGGACAGCCAGTGCCGGTACAAAGCATCCTGATATCGCTGCGGCTCCACCTGCCGCCAATTCTCCGGGTCGTGGTACTTTTCATTTCCGTACATGCGGACCGCCGTCACAGCCTCGATCAGAGACACAGGAACCAGAGTAGGACGAGGCTTCCCCGCGTCGGCTTTGGCCTGCTGGTCATCTTCATGGACCCATTTGTTGGTAATCATAACTTCGTTCATTCCGCACCTTCGATGATCTCGTCAAGGGTGATAGTTTCTCCGAGGCGGAGAGATGGGAACATACCTGCTTTTGCATTAACCATAGTTACGTTATGGCTGTTGCAGATCCACATGATATCGCCTGCGTATTTTTTGATACTGTGGGCGTCTTCCAAGAGCCGAAGAATATCTTTTGCATCCTCCACCTCCTGCTCCGTCCAGCGGGGCTTTTCTTCTAAGTCCCAACCCTCCGGCCTATGTAGTTTACATTCCGGCCCATCCATAAACCTGCACTGTTCGCAGTCTCGCCCTGTGCAAAATTCCTGTGCTTCCCCCATCGTCCAGTCCTTCAGCGGCTTGTCCATGTTGGTCTCCTCCTTCCAGGCGCAGGTGGCGCAGCTTTTATTCATTGGCGGTCTCTTTTCGCTTGCCACGGCTGCAAAATTCGTCTGCGCTCACTATCCGGCTCAGCCCTGCTCTGTTCGCACAGTAATGATCGTTTATACTCCACTCTCGGAAAAATTTGCACTCCCAGCAGTAGCACCCGCCCGCCGCATGGATAGCGTCGATGGGTCTATATATTGTTTCATGCGTCCCAAAGTAACGTCGCGGTATTTATGGATGATGGCTGCGATAATGTCCGTACCGCCCGTACTTCCGTTG
>ENA-UESI01000380-UESI01000380.1-human-gut-metagenome-genome-assembly--contig:-NODE-380-length-38230-cov-6.457579_pt1 | contig 38230 bp, 38 predicted proteins | sample MGYA00243005_ERZ508006 | MGnify/ENA primary metagenome ERZ508006 (study PRJEB26167, sample SAMN06115436) | human gut metagenome | host: Homo sapiens | place: China:Shandong | collected 2015-06-10... | reverse complement strand
TGCAAATTCAAGAGTTCCAAAAGACTGTGCCATATCTGGCACGACATATTTCATTTCCATATTGTTTTACCTCGTTTCTTTCTATATTTGATAAGTTTTTTAATTGTGATTTCTTATTCTGGCGGTTTGGGAAGTACCAGCAATCCCCCAGATAGTAAAGGGTAAAATCAATGCTTACGCACCCTTGACTATCCGTGTTCTTGCAGGTAAGTAGCAGACAAGCCAGAATAAGCGGAAGTCTGCCGTTTGACAGCTTCGGCGGAGAGCGTGATTTTTCTTTCCTCATACCGTTACCGCCTTATGATTTCTTCATTTTACGGCGTTTGTAGAAGAAGATACCTGCCAGCCCAGCACCAGAAGTTAAAAGAAGTGCAAGCAGTCCGTAAAGGTTTGTGTTATCGCCCGTTTTGGGACTGTCGCTAGGTCGGTGTGGCTTCTCTGGTGTCGGCGGTGTTTCGGGTTTCTCTGGTTCTTCTGGGACTTCTGGTTTTTCCTTAAAGGTAATCGTCTGTCCCTCGTCCTCAATGTCTTTATGCTCGGTAACTTTCTTCGGCTCGTCTGGATTGCTTAAATCGTACAATTCTTCAAAAGTTACAAGCTGTTTGCCGTCAAGAGAAGTAGCGTCAAAGGTAAAGGCAACTTCCACTTTCATAGTTTCGCTGTCAGCGGTAAATGTATAATCACTTTCCACACGTTTTCCGTCGATAAGAAGCTCTGCATTTTCTTCTTTCAACATCTGCCAGCCTACAAGTTTGTACTGTGTACCGACTTCTAAGCCCTCTAAGGTTACGGTATCAATGATTGTTACCTCTTTTCCAGCTTCAAGTTCTTTGTTGCCGTCCTTATCCGTAGCAGTCGTATGAATTTTGATGATACGTTCTGTAATAAGTACCGTCTGCCCGTCGTCCTCAATGTCTTTGTGTTCCGCAACTTTTACAGGTTCTTTTGGATTGCTCAAATCATACAATTCTTCAAAGGTAACAAGGTTCTTGCCACCTAAAGCAGACGCATTGAATGTATAAGAAATTTCCACTTTCATTTCTTCATCATCAGCGATAAAGGTATAATCGTTTTCTACACGTTTCCCGTCAATGACAAGCTCGGCGTTTTCTTCCTTTAACATCTGCCAGCCTTTGAGCTGATATTTTGTGCCTTTGGTAAGTCCGTCTAATTTGACAGTATCAACGATTGTAACCTCTTTTCCTGCAAGGATTGTCTTTTCGCCGTCCTTGCTGGTCGCTGTGGTATGGATAGAGATTTCTTTTTCGTATTCATCAGTCAAAGTCCCTAAATCAATCACAAGGTTATTTCTTGATACCACGATTTCAAAAGGTGGGATAAGTTTAAAACCTTTGTTGCTGTCGCATTTCATTTCTTCAATGATGTAAGTATCATAAGGCAATGCACCCTTGCTGTCGTCTGGTTCAGAAGTTCCAAACCACACACCGTCCTCGCTGGTCTTGCCTGCGTTGGTATTGTGCTTATGAGAAGCCCAGTCAGCAGAAGTGGAGAATTGCCCGTTATCATCAGTTACTACAACATGACTTTCTCCCGTCGTCTTGCTTGTGATCCGAAACGGAACATCAGCAAGACGCTTGTGTGTGCCTGCACCGATTTTTACGCCCTCAATATCCCCACGCTTAATCTGATTGTAGATAGAATGAGATTCGTCGGTTAAGTCCACGATTTTTCCATTTTCTGTGATTGTAAAATCAATCGGTTTTACACCGTCAGTTAAGTAACCGTCGGGAGCTTCACTTTCAACGATACGGAAGTTTCCATAAGGTAAAAGGTCAGAAGAAGTAGAAGCGACACCCTCAAGGTCTGTATGGATTGTTTTTACCACTTCATTTTTCTTGTATAGCTTGCCCTCAACCAAAACAGAATTATCATTTAAGGAAATGATGTCAAAGGCAGTATCTTTCAAAGTGGCACTTCCTTGTGGCTTCGTATCGCCCGTTTCTAAATCTCGTTTCTGAATTTTCACACCGCCACGGATAATCTTATCTGATACGGAAAACTGGTTACTTCCAGATAATACGGCAAGGTCGCCGTCCTCGGTAATCTGTGTTACATATAAGCCCTTAATCTGTTCGGACTTATCGCCAGCCTGCATATATGCACCATCAAGCAAGTAACCGTTTGGAGCTTTTGTTTCCTCAACGGTTAGTGTTCCTAAAGGAAGAACCGCTTTGCCGTCCTGCATATAGAAACTGTCGCCAGATACCTTGTAAGCGTCCCCTAATTTTGTGATGTAATGGGTTGTCCCGTCGCTGTCTGTTTCGGCGATTGTCTTTGTAACCCATGTACGAGTAGCTTCGGCAGGGAGATTGTCTTTGTTATAGAAGCCAGCATAATACTTCCATGTAAATTCCGCACCTGCTAGAGAAGCGTTCCCCTGCGGATTGTCTTTCTGTGTTTCCATATCAATCTTGAAAAGCTCAATCAAAGTGTCCGTTACTTTTGGTATATCTGATACTTTCAAGGTCGCTGTCTTTCCAGCTTCAACCTTTAAGGAATATACAGTTTTATCTACTTTATATCCTGCTGGTGCAGAAAGTTCCTTGATATAAACTGTGCCAGCCTTTACCTCTACAACATCTGTATTTCCGTTTTCATCAGTCGTAAGGGTGGCAAGCTGTTTCGTGCAGTCCTTATCAGAAAAGACACCATAGGTCGCACCAGCGACAGAGTAATTCCCGTTACCGTCTGTAATACTGGTATTACTGGAAGTCTTTTGCAGTTTCGCATTTCCGACATTTAATTTCGCCCAGAATTGCCCCAATTCCTGCCCCTCGCCAGAGTAGATATAACCGCCACATTCATAGCGTCCTTTGTTTTCTTTAACAAAGGCTTTTGCACCAGAGAAAACTTCGTCCTGCGTAGCTTTTGGAATTTCATCATAAGAAGCTCGCACGTTGTCGCATTGCCAGCCAAGATGTACGCTCAATCTCTGCCAGACCACACATTGTTCCAACAGATAGACTTGCTTGTAGTTCAATTCCTTGTGAGTTTCGCCATACTGTTTGACATACTCTAAGGATAACGCCACATCTGAAATCTGGTCGGCACTCATGCGTGAGCTTGCGTCAGCTCTGGTCTTGTAGCCATTCTTAAAATCTGTATTGATGTCGATACAATAGGCAGTTTCGCCCTCGACTTTCATATAACCCTCATTGAATGTCGAACCGATAGAACCGTCATTCATTACTTTTTCAATGATACCGACACGCTCTGCACTTTCCGTCCAGTATTGCTTACTTTCTGCATGGACGGGTGTAGTCGGTAAAGCAGTAACGACAGTTGCAAGAGCTAAGAAGCCCGTACACAATCGTTTCCATGTCTTTTTCATAAATCTAATGCTCCTTTCATTTTAGGTAATAAAATAGCCGTCCAATAAGAACGGCTGGAAATAGAAAAGGAACGTCATTTTAGGCGTTCCATAGTCTATGAAATATTCAATTTTTTGTTGTTTCAATACGGATGTGCTGTACCATATCTTTGCATATCTAAGAAAACTTGCGTATCAAGGCTCATTCTTTAGTAGTAAATAAGTAGTAAATTGATGTGTTTGTTTTCTTGAAAATGCTGATAGATACTGTGTTTTAGCGGATAATCAGATTTTTATTGTGTTTTTTATATAAATACGTATATCAAAGCAGCTTTGAATTTTAAAATCGGCTTCTCAATTAAAAATATATAAAAATGACCGAAAGCAGAGATTATTTTCCGCTTTCGGTCAAAATTTTGGTCGGAGTGAAGGGACTCGAACCCCCGACATCCTGCTCCCAAACGAACCTATAAGGGCAATTTCCGCTAAAAATAACTTTTTCCGCCCCTTTCCGCTCGGAAAACCGCACTCTTCGGCGCTCTTATCTCCACTGTTTCCGAGTGCTCCGAAACGGTAGGTGGTCTGTTATGTGGTCAGCAGGGATTTCCGTGGAATCATATGCCCGCCTCGCCTCTCGCGTTTACTCGAGAGGCGACCGCTTTTTATACGGTTATTATAACTCTGAACAGCACCTGATTCAAGTCAAAATTTGCACCGCAGTAGACAAAGAAAAAGGGAATTACGGAAAAGCAAGGAGAAAATTAAAAACTTGCAACAAAAAGTTGATAAATGCTGAAATCGCAGTATTTTTCTGCCGAAAACTGTTGATGTTTGGAGTAGAGTGTGTTATAATGATTTTCAATGATACAATGTACTAACTATAACTATTTATGAGGTGTAATACAATGGCCGCAAGCTATAAAAAATTGTTCAAGCTTCTGATCGACCGTGATATGAAAAAGAAAGAGCTCGCCGAAAAAGCTGGCATCAGCATAGCCACCATCACCAAGATGGGCAAAGACGGCGCAGTAGTCTCCAGTGACGTCCTCGTAAAGATCTGTACCGCGCTTGAGTGTACTATGGACGATATAGTTGAGATAGTAAATGAAAAGTGATAGGAGTTTGAATATGAAAAACAATATTGTTATACCGACCTATGCTCAGTTGATTGAAAATACTTTTATTGCATTGAAGGAACTCGGGGGATCCGGAAAGAATACAGAAATCAACGATAAGGTCGCGCAGTTAATGAATCTTCCGGATGACGTTTTGGATGTTCCGCATCTTAACAGCAGTAGTATGTCCGAAGTGAATTATAGGTGTGCGTGGGCAAGAACACTTTTGAAGAATCATGGTGCGATAGAAAACAGTGCAAGAAGTGTTTGGGCTATTACTGCTGCTTTTGCATCCGTGGAAACTGTCGATGGAGACTACATAGAGAAGAATTGCAAAAAGCCGTCTCAAACTAAAAATGTGCCTGCAGAGGTGCAAATGGAAAACGCAGGTGTAGAGATTCCTGAAGAAGTAAGATCTTGGAGAAGGAAACTGCAAGATGTAATTCAAAATATGGATCCGTATGGATTTGAACGATTGACTCAAAGGTTACTTCGCGAATGTGGGTTTACACAGGTTGAAGTTACGAAAAAGTCGGGCGACGGCGGAATTGACGGTACCGGCAAATTGAAAATCAATGGTATTTTCAGCTTTAATATAGCTTTTCAATGCAAGCGTTATCACGGAGTGGTCGGCGCCGGTGATATACGAGATTTTCGTGGATCACTAACTACCAATATTGAAAAAGGCGTATTTATATCGACAGGCTCTTTTTCTAAAGCAGCTATAGAGGAAGCTGCAGCTCCCGGAAAGCAACAAATAGATTTGATTGATGGCGAAGAATTCATCACTAAACTTGCCGAATTCGGTATCGGAGTTCATGAGATTAAAGACTACGAAATTGATGAAGATTATTTCGCAAAAATCTGAGGTTTTCTCTGGACTTTTTGAAACGGTTGGATATAATTGTGGTTGCAAAAAAGGAGTAGCACATCATGGATAATCATACCCCCGAACAGCGGCGCAAAAACATGAAAGCTGTGAAGAATAAGGATTCCGAAATAGAACGGTTGCTTCGCAAAGAATTATGGTCTCGCGGATTGCGCTATAGGAAAAATTACAAGAAAATCATAGGCAAACCCGATATCGTATTTGTAGGTAAAAAAGTCGCAGTTTTCTGCGACAGCGAATTCTGGCACGGTTATGATTGGGAAAACAAAAAGAACGAAATTCAATCTCGTCGAGAATTTTGGATACCTAAGATCGAACGCAATATGCAAAGAGATATCGAAGTAACTCAAACACTTGAAAATGAAGGCTGGACTGTGTTACGCTTCTGGGGTAATGATATCAAAAAGAAAACTAAAGAATGTGCTGATATAATCGAAAGGGCGGTAACAGCTAAAATGAAAGTATTCAGATCGATCGACCTGTTTGCGGGTATTGGTGGAATTCGTTTAGGATTCGAAAGAGCTTTTAAAAATCAGATAGAAACAGTATTTGTCAGCGAATGGGATGAATATGCTCAAAAGACATACAGAGCAAACTTTGAAGATGATTTTGAAATAGCCGGCGATATAACGAAGATAGATGAAAGCGATGTTCCCAAATTTGATATATGCTTAGCAGGATTTCCATGTCAGGCATTCAGCTTGGCGGGAAAAAGACAAGGCTTTGACGACAATTATAAAGGTTTATGTAGAGGAACTCTATTCTTGGATGTGGCAAGAATTTGTGAACATCATCATCCGAGTGTAATATTCTGCGAGAATGTAAAAGGACTTGTGATCCATGACAGAGGAAGAACTCTGCAAATCATCAAAAAAACTTTCACCGACCTCGGATATACGGTGTTTACGAATAATGATACAACACTTAACAGTAAAAATTTTGGTGTGCCTCAAAACAGAGAAAGAATCTATATTGTGGCATTTAGAAATGATATTGCACCTGAAAAATTCGAGTTTCCCCAAGGAAACGATGATACCAAAAGAATTAAAGATATTATTGAAGAAAATCCTGTTCCCGCAAAATATTACCTCAGCGATGTATACTTGGAGACGCTTCGCCGACATAAAGCCAGACATGAAGCCAAAGGGAACGGCTTCGGATATGAAGTGAGAGGGATGGAAGATATCGCAGGTGCTATTGTGTGTGGAGGAATGGGCAGAGAAAGAAATCTGATAGTCGATAACCGCCAAACAAATTTAACACCTACTACCCACATCAAGGGTGAAGTAAACAGAGAAGGTATACGCAAAATGACTCCTCGTGAATGGGCAAGATTGCAAGGCTTCCCCGATACCTTCAAGCTTCCGCTTGCCGATGTACACCTGTATAAACAATTCGGCAACAGCGTTACCGTTAATGTAATAGAAGCGATTGCCGAGAAAATCAAGGAGGTGCTTGATAATGCCACTGACAGGAAATAAAGGTGAGTGGAGTGAAATATATGTTTTCCTCCGTCTGCTGGCCACAGGTAAGCTTTTTGCGGCAGATGCCGATTTAAACAAAATCAACGGAACATTCTATAATATACTCAATATAATCAGAAACGAAAACGGACAGCAACTGGAGTTTCATGTTGACAGTAACAGGGGCCGTGTTTCTGTTGTAGACAGTGATACAAACATTGTACTGATTTCTTTGCCTTTTGGAGATTTTGAAAAAGCTGCCGATGAACTCTATAGTGAAATTATTGCTGCTAAGTCTCCGTCTTTCTCTGTTATTGCAACCGAGACTTTTTTGAATAATATTCGTGTATACAGTCTAAAAGCAAAATCTACGGACAAATCCGATATCAGAACCAAAGTTCATGATATAAACACTGGTATCGATATTGTGCAAGGGTTCAGCATTAAGTCCAGACTCGGAAGTCCTTCCACGTTAATCAATGCAGGAAAAACGACTAACTTTATTTATGAAGTTACAGGACCGATGACAGATTCAATAATGAAAGATTTCAACTCTTGCTCTAAGTTGTTCAAGAATCGTTTTGCCGTTTTAAATGCAAACAAATGTGATATTTCATATTTTTGCATGGAAAATAGCACATTTGAGAACAATTTATTGTTGCTTGACGGTAACTTACCGGAAATTTGTGCTGAAATGCTTAAGGCTTTTTTCTCGTTGGGGATCACAACAGTAAAAGATGCAATTTCTCATTTAACTGCAACCAATCCCTTAAATTATAACCTTTCGGCCGGACATCCGTTCTACAGCTATAAGTTTAAAAAGTTATTGACGGAGTGTGCGCTTGGTATGCTACCATCCAAGACCTGGGATGGCACTGCCGATGCTACGGGAGGATACATAATTGTTAGAGAAGACGGTGAGGTTTTATGCTACCATTTGTTTAACCGCAATGAGTTTGAAAATTATCTTTTGAACAATACAAAATTTGAGACGGGAAGTACAAGCCGTCATGGATTCGGATCTATCTATAAAGATAACGGAAAATATTATCTTAAACTGAACTTGCAAGTGAGGTTCATTAAGTAATGGACAAGGTCAAGGTCGGAAGTTTATTTTCTGGAATCGGCGGTATAGATTTAGGGTTTGAGCAAGCAGGATTTGAGATTGCGTGGGCTAACGATTTTGATGCTGCGGCATGCAAGACCTACCGAAACAACTTTCCGAGCACTATTCTTATCGAGGACGATGTTCGAAATATCAATCCGTGCGCACTGTCAGATATTGACGTACTTGTTGCAGGATTTCCGTGCCAGCCGTTTTCCGTAATGGGCTATCGACGCGGCTTCAATGATCCACGCGGCAATTTGTTTTTTGAAATTGCACGTTTTATTGATGTTAAGCGACCGAAAGTGGTTTTTCTGGAGAATGTTAAAAATCTTATGGAACATGACAACGGGAAAACATTTTTGGTTATTTACAACGCTCTTGCACAATTTGGTTATTCCGTAAAATACAAAGTAATCAATGCAACCGATGTGAACATCCCGCAAAATCGTGCCCGTATTTTTATTGTTGCTTTCCGTGATATCGAGGATTGTGATAAGTTTTCATTCCCCCAATATGCTCCGTTAGAAGCAACAATTGACGATGTTATCGATCGAAGTATAAAGCACGATGATATTTATTATTACGGCTCTGAAAGCCGATATTTTAAAGCGCTCAATACAAAAATCGTCGATAAGACGGGAATTTACAGAATCGATGACAGCGGTATCGCAACACGCAAATGGGAGATATGTCCTACACTTAAAGCCAACATGGGAACATATCATGACCGAGTGCCGATCATCCGTGATGATTTCGGCATTCGTATGCTGACGCCGATGGAGTGCCTGGCTTTTCAGGGATATCCCAAGAAATATACATTCAAAGGAGTTTCTCTGAAAAGCGCATATAAGCAATGCGGAAATACAGTATGTGTTCCGATTATAAAAAGCATAGCAGCAAAATTGTTTGAGTTGATGTAGGAGGTAATTATGGCAGGCGCAAAGAAAAGAATGTTGGATTACTTGTTAGAACATATAGGAGAAGAAGTAGATCGTGAGACGCTGAGAGATATCGCAGTGATTTCGGACTGGGCCAGATCTTTGCGCTTATTACGTCAAGAAGGATACGATTTAGAGACTACAAGAAACGGATATATTCTTCATTCCGGGGAACCTTCCGGAACCGGTAATGTCAGGGCAACTATATCTCCGAAGTTAAGATATAGAATTTTGATGCGTGACAACAGCATTTGTCAGCGTTGCGGAGCGAAAGCATCAGACGGTGTTAAATTGCATGTAGATCATAAAATTCCGGTCGAATTCGGTGGAGATAATTCCGAATCAAATTTATGGACATTATGCGAGCCGTGTAACGAAGGTAAAAAAGCATATTTTCAAGATTTGGATACCGAACTGATTGCAGAGGTTTTACGTGAAAAAGGTGCCCGTAACAGACTGATTAAGTTGTTTTCTCGCAATCCAGGTAAAGAATTTGACGTCACATTCCTTTCTATCATTTGTACAGGAAATAGAGACTGGACACGTGCGATTCGAAATATCAGACAAAATGAAGGTATGAATATTGTTCATATCCGGAAAAGTATTGATTGTCCTAATGGTGGATATGTTTATTTGCCTTAAATCTGTTGTTTTGGTTCATGTAAAAAGTCTCGCAACAAGTATTTAGGATTTATAATTATGGTAAACAATTAATGCATGATCCGATATCCCTTGCAGGAAAGTCGGTGGATGCTACGAAAGAGGATTGGCAAGCGGTAAAGGATTTGCTTGATACATTGCTTGCCCACAAGGATCGCTGTGTCGGTATGGCGGCGAATATGATCGGCGTTAAGAAGCGTATCATCGCATTTCTTGACAAGAGCGGACGAGTTCCTACATACACGGTGATGCTCAATTCCGAAATCATTAACATTAAAAAGAATGGTGCGTATAACGCCGAGGAAAGTCGTCTTTCTCTTCTCGGCGGCCCACGTCCATGCAAACGTTATAAATCTATAAAGGTCAAGTATCAAACCTTGGAACTACAAACCCGCATCAAGACCTATACCAACTGGACGGTACAAATCATTCAGCATGATATAGACCATAGCAACGGCGTTTTGATTTAATTAGTATATAAATGCAAACATAATCAGTATTATGAAGGTTGGTCAAATATGAATGCAAATGAAATTTTTCAAAATATGATTGGTAGTGAATTGGAAGGGCTCGTTGTAAAATATACTCCGTACAATGAGAACTTTGATGTTCATCCTTATCGTCAAAGCATAACAACAGATTTTGAAAAACAGTTCGCTGATTTGTTGTTCGATAGTATTATTTTTTATGCATTCGAAAAAGAAGAGATTGAAAAAGATTATATAAAAGGAAGATTTAAAGATCTCAGAAAAGCATCAAGGGCGGCATATGAGATGCGTGTACCTAAAACGGAAAAAGAATGTGATGGGTTATTTGGGGAATTAGCTCTTGATAGTTTTCTGAAGTGCTTTTTCCCCAATATGGAAATGCTATATTCAAGAGTTAAGTATTTGGAAAGATACCCTAGAAAAGGCGCAGATGATAAACGTTCTGGACATGAAGTTAGAGGATATGATGGGTTGCTGTTTTCTTGTGAAGATGATAAGAAATATATGTGGGTTGGGCAAGTGAAAACGGGAAGCTGGAAATATTGTCTAGATGATATAAAAAAGGATATCAATAAAAGTATCTTAGAACACTATTTTTCAAGTGCAATGATGATATTGGCAGATATAATGAAGGCTGTAAGTTGTCGATCAAAAAATCTGTTAAAGATAATTGATGATCTAAATGACTTAATTTTAGAGCATTCTGCTGATAAACCGCTATTACATTCTAAAATAGTTACCTATTTCAAAGAAGAAAATATCACAATAAGGGTACCGTGTCTTATTATTGCTGATGAAAAGAGTTATTCGGGCGAAAAAACATTGTTAGAAATAATAAAGACCAAAGTTAAAGATTCCTTTGATGATTTTAATATCGCTAATGATGCTGGACTGAACATTGAAGTGCTTTTGTTAGTTTTCCCTGTTCAAAACATAGGCAAAATTAGAAGTGAGTTTTTAGGAGTAAGAACAAAGAGATGAAAGATATAAAGTTATTAGCAAAACAACTTTTGTCGCTCAGTAATAAAGGCGAGTATGATGAGAATACTATAATCCAAATGAAGAATTTGATTTGCTATTTGTCTGAGTATAAGAGCAATTACCAATGTTCAGAAGAAGATAAAAAGCGAATTGACTATATAATTTATAATGCTTGCGTCAAAATGCGAACATTCGGATATAATAGATTGAACGGATTTGAAAATGAAAACTTTATTGATGATGATTTATCAGGAGTTAAAGATAAGGCTATTTTAAATTATTATAGTACGGATACAGGATTTGTTTTGGACCGTTTACAGAAAGATGTATTAGATGCTTTTGAAAGTAATAATCAAAAATTGTTTTTAAGCGCACCTACATCTTTTGGTAAAACGTTTTTATTAAAACAAATCATATATAATAATTATAAAAAATACAACAATATAGTAATTGTTTTACCAACCGTTGCGTTGTTAATGGAAGTTACCGAAGATTTAAATTTATTTCTAAGAGATTCAAAAATATCTTACCATATATATAATTCGATTTATCGCGATTTGCAGATTTCAGAAAAGAATATTTTCGTTTTGACACCAGAAAGAGTGTTGCGATTGTTAGCAATATTCCCGGATATAGATGTTGATTTTTTCTTTTATGATGAGATATATAAAATTGATGAGGACATTACGGTTGAGGGCGATGATGATTCTCCTAGTAGTATTACAATGAATGATAACCCATATCAAAGTGTAAGGGCTTCCAACCACAGAGCATGTGCGTTTAGATTGGCGCTTTACTATCTTTTGGAAAAATCAAATGCATGCTATATTAGCGGACCATTTATTAAAATTGACAAATTAAAGTCCGGCTTTAAAAATATGCTTTCGCAATATACTATCGGAACGATGGAAGCTCATTTCGAACCAACATTAAAAAATAAAATTGATTTTCATAGTCAAACTTTTAGAATACAGTCTCCCATTGAAAACCAAGTAATAAAAACAACTGAAAAAGATAAATTTAACAAATTGCATTTTGTTGTGAAAAAATTAAATGTCACCAAACAAAATCCTGCTATAGTATACTGTTTATATCCTAGTCACACAGAAAAGCATGCTAGAAAATATTGCGAAAAACTACCGATAGATGACAACAAATTAATTAATATGTTTGTTGATCATGTGTCACGTAATTTTAACTGTAAATATGGTAGAGGAAAAAACTCTATTGAAACATGGGACTTTATATATGCATTAAAGCGCGGTATCGGGATACACAATGGAAAGTTTCCTAAATATTTTCAAAGAGAAATAATGTCTTTGTTTAATCAAAAACAAATGCCATTACTGTTTTGTACATCTACGATAGTAGAGGGTGTTAATACTAATGCAAAAACAGTTATAGTATATCACAACCCTTCTGGCGAAAACGATGCAGGAAAACGCTTCCTACTACTAAACATTAATGGGCGCGCCGGCAGGTATTTGCGACATTTTGTTGGTAATATTGTTTATTTAAATCGAGAATGCTTAAAAATCGAGTCTAGCGAACATATAAGTTTGGATTTTAAACTATTTAGTGATGAAGTGTTGTTAGGCGATGTTGATTTAGAAAATGTTGAAAACGAGCATTTATCTTCGACAAATCTTGAAAGAAAAAAACGCATCGAATTAGATCGAGACCTTCTCCCTGATAAAGTTTTTTCTCAAAATAGATTGATTGAGCGTGTCAAACAAGAGAAGATATTAAGAGAAATATGTTCTAGCGTTGGAAGATTTAATGGTATCGAAAAAGCAAATATAATGCAGTTTATAAACGACGGCTATTTTGATGCAATTCTCGAAATTTGGGCTAAAGTAGGTGAAATTAAAGACACACAAATTCTTGGAATAAAATTTTTCTCGAAAAAATATGCAGAGGATGGTTACTTAGGCGTTTTAAAATACAAATTTGATAGACCGCAGGAACACTCATTAGATAATGAGAATTCGGAGAGCAAGTTTGTTAATGATACATACAGAACTGTTTTTAGAGATGTTAAAGATACTATCGAGTATCAACTCCCGCGCATTTTAAGCTTATTTGAAACATTAATAAATCGTGCTTTTGAAATAAAAGGCATTTCGAGAACAGAACCCTTAGATTTAAGCAAGATTATTAGATATTTTGAAGTCGGAGCCAAAACACTTCTAGGAACTGATATGATTGAAAAAGGTGTTCCCATAATTACAGTCAGGAAACTAGAAAAAAGAGCGATTGAGGGAGATACACTAGAAGAACAAAAAGATTTTTTCAGCTCACGTTATTTAAAATTTACAATGTTTCTTGATGCATATGAAAAAGAAATGATTAACAGGTATCGAAATGGTATCTAAAATATTGCTGGACTTCTGCGCCTTTCTGTGGTACTGTTGTGTACTGCAAAGGAGGTGCGGATATGGCACAGATGAGTTTAGAAGAATTGTACCGCGGAGAAGGCGCGGGAGAAAAGTACGGCATTATGGGAGAAGTGATGAAAGACTTCTTCCAAAATGGGCGTCCGTCGGAGTACGATGAGCGGACTTGGCTTGAAATGCTGCTTGTAAAGCACACGCTGATTGCGGCAGAGAAAATGAAAAATGAGGGCGACACGGTGTCGGGTTTGACCGATGATGTGCCGCCCTCTTCTTATGTGGGGTGGAATGAAAATGACAACGCTTGAAGATCTGTACTACGGCAATATCGTTCCGCACGAACACAGTTTTAAGCGCGAGAGTGCTTACAGTGAAGTGTTGAGCTATGTTATTCGGCATCAGGACAGCTTGATACCGACGCTCACGGTTCAGCAGAAAGAAATCTTTGAAAAGCTCAAAGACTGCGAGGCGGAACTGCACGGTATGAATGAGCGCGAAGCGTTTATCAGCGGCTTTAAGCTCGCGGCGAGAATCATGACCGAAGTGTTGTGTAAACCGTCAGAGGATTGAATTTGCAGAAACAAGGCCGAGCCGATTTCGCGGTTTGGCCTTGCGATTTTCAGTTCGACACAGCACGGTTAAAATCTGCACCGCAGAAAACAAAGAAAACAGTATTCCCGCAAAAGCGCCGGAATATACACTGTTGGCGCAAAAAACTTGACAGAATTTTTCCGGTATGTTATACTGCAAGTAAAGAAAGCAACCGACAATTGAATACACATATTTCTGTTTTGAGTTTCAGACTCGCACTTACATAATCACCGATGCAAATACGCATCGTGATTTGAAGTGCGGGTCTTTTTGTTTTGCAAAACAGCACTCCTCTACATAACACGGCGAAAAACCGTGTGAATTTAACAGGAGGAAAAACCAATGAAAGAATCTGTTTACACCGCTTATGAGGATCTGCCACTGTTCCTTAATGCTGAAACGGTAGCCAAGCTCCTCGGCATCTCCATCTCAAGCAGCTACGAGCTGATGCACGAGAAAGGATTTCCGTCGTTGCGTATCGGCTCACGGCTCATCGTACCGAAAGAAAAATTCCGCGCATGGGTCGAAGAAAAGACGGGAGGCAGCATTTGAAATTCACCCGATATCCAAAGCGTGATGCGATCCGGGATTATTTTCCTCTGCCGAATGAAATTTTCAGCTTTGGTCTCAGCACCGGTGAGATCGCAGTGTATGCGTATCTGATGTACTGCGAGGACAGGAAAACATTTCAGTGCCATCCGAGCTACAAAACGATTGGCAACGCTGTCGGTATGAGCAAAAACACCGTCAAGAAATATGTGGACAGTCTGATTGAAAAGCAACTGATTACTGCAGAGCCGACCTCTGTGTACACGCAAAAAGGCGAAAAGCGTAACGGCAATTTGCTCTATACCATCCGCCCGATTGCGGAAGCATTAGAGCAGTATTACGAGCAACAGCTGATACGGCTACACGAAGAAAATCGGCGTCAGGCAGCTTTGAAAAAACTCGCCGAATTTGACCGCAAACATGGAAAATCGGCGGTATAACGGCAGTTTTACGCTCCGTACGAAAATAAGCAGGAGAAAGCCGAGGGGTTGCACGGCAATCCCTCGGCGGCTCACAGCGGACGGCAACGCCGACCGCATAAGGGTTTGTACGGCTTTTACAATCCGGTTACGAAACCGCAATTTAGGGGTTGCTCGAATTTTAACCTCGCTGATTTAGGGGTTGCGAATTTTACCGCAAATTTAGATGGATATTCCGCCATGTATGTGGTATTGTGTTGTGCTGCAAGGAGGTGATACCATGGCAAAACGAAGACCGTCGGGAGACGGTATGGTGCGCAAGCGCGAAGATGGAAGATGGGAAGGCCGCATCGTTGTCGGTCACAAAAAGAACGGCGATCCGATTCACCGCTATGTGCTTGCCCGAACACAAAAGGAGCTGACCGAAAAGCTCCACGACTGCATCGCGATGTACCGCGACGCCGACCTCACCGAGGATTCAAATATGACGCTCGGCGAATGGCTCGACCGATGGATCAATGAATATATGATCTTCACGATTCGCGAGAGCACGCTTGATTCTTACAAAGCGATGATTAAAAATCAAATCAAACCGTATCTCGGAGACAGACCTTTGTCGGCGCTGACCACGCAGGAACTTCAAAAATTCTATAACACCGTCAAAAAGAAAGGTCGTGTGAAACCAGACAAGCTGCACGGTACAGAGCTTGCCGACAGTATGGTGCGCGGTATTCATATGATGCTGCACGAAGCGCTGGATATGGCGGTGCGCCTACGGCTGATTGTTAAAAATCCAACGGTCGGCACAACGATTCCCAAAAACAATTATCCGCCGAAGCAGATACTCAATGACGAACAGCTTGACAGATTTATGAAACGCATTCGGCAGGATGAGCGGTGGTACGATTTCTTCTACACCGAGTTGACAACAGGTCTTCGCCGAGGTGAAATCTGCGGACTGAAGTGGGAGGACTTCGATGCGGAAAACGGAAAGCTGAAAGTGAGGCGCTCGGTTGCTAAAAGGAAAGGCGGCGGATTGAATATCGGCGAAACCAAAACCGAGACGGGAACGCGCACGATTGTCCTGCCGCCGAGCACTGCGGAACTTCTGCGGAAGCGAAAAGAAACGGCAGTCAGCGAATGGTTATTCCCGAATATCTATGAGCCCGAAAAACCGATGCACCCCGACTATGCTTACCACCGATTAAAAACACTGTTAAAACAGGCTGAGCTTCCGCTGATTCGGTTCCACGATCTGCGCCACACCTTCGCCACTCACGCGCTGGCGGGCGGCGTGGATGCGAAAACCCTGTCGGGAATCCTCGGGCATACCAACGCCAGCTTTACGCTGGACACCTACACCCATGTGACCACCGATATGCAGAGAAACGCTTCCGCTATCGTGGGGAGCTTTATGGATGAGATTATGCTTGAAGGAGATGATACCAATCGCTAAAAAAAGAAAAAATGGTGAGGGCACATTACGCCTGCGTAAAGACGGTCGGTGGGAAGGAAGAATTGTTGTCGGGTACAATGAGAAAAGCCTGCCTATTACAAAATGCGTAACGGCGAAAACAAAAACAGAATGTTCCACTAAGCTCGAAGCGCTGAAAGAACAGTACGGACGCTCTTCCGACAGAATCAAGGCGGATATGCCGTTCGGGGATTGGATTGCCTTCTGGTATCAGACCTACTGCCGGCACACTCTCCGCATTACCACAAGAACCGACTATGAAAACCGCATTTACAATCATATCATTCCCGAAATCGGAAAAATTCCGCTGAACAGGCTGTCACAGTCGGATTTACAGCAATTCTACGCAAAAGAAAAGACAGACGGAAGAAAACTGCACGCAAAAACCTACGGAAAGGGGCTTTCGGACAGAACGATAAGGGGGATACATGCCAACTGCCGCACAGCTTTACAGCGGGCGGTACAGGACGGTTTGATACGAACAAATCCCGCTGTCTGCTGTAAACTGCCGCCGAAAAAAGCGCGGGAGATGCAGGTGCTGACGCAAAATGAGATTCTGCGGTTTCTGCATCAGGCAAAGGAAGAGGGATATTATGAGCTTTTTCTGCTGGAGCTCGGCACGGGAATGCGGCGCGGTGAAATATTGGCGCTCAAATGGAGCGACCTCGACTTCGCAACAGGAGAGCTTCGCATTGGACGACAGGTATATATAATCAAGGCAGAGGTGATTATATCGGCGCCGAAAACAAAAGCCTCGATACGCACCGTTATTCTGCCGCCGTCACTCATCAAAACTCTCGCAGTGTATAAAGAAACGGTGGATTCGGAATGGATGTTTCCGTCACCGACGGATAACGGCAGACCGAGAAATCCGTCATCGGTTAGAAAACGGTTACAACTGATCTTGGAACGGGCAGGCTGTAAAAAGGTGCGCTTTCACGATTTGCGTCACCCGTATGTCAAGCCCACGACAAAAAAATTTATAACTTTTTTGAAGTTTTTCGGGCAGCTTCATAGCTGCCCATAGCTGTTTCAAATGGGTGTTCACGGTTATACCTCCTTTTCGGATTCCTTAGTTTCTAAGAAATCCCGTGTTGTATATTCAATCTCAATCCGATCTCCTGGAAAGACGTAAACTTTGTTGATAAGCCGGTCAATCAGAGCTTTTGTCAGCATGTTGGCGTTTCCGACTTCCTGCACAATTTCCTGTTGTTTCAGCTTAATCTCATAATCACTTTTTATCTGCTTTGTCTGTGCAGTAATGACAGCATGAACATTTTTGGCTTGTACCAGTTCCGTGTCATAAACCCCTTTTCGTGTTCGATAGGTTTCCAAATCAATCTCTCCGAGTGCATACTGCTCATAAAGATGCCGCTTGCTGTCTTGAATAGAACGGAGTTTTTCTTCATGTTCGGCCTGCTGGACTGTCTGCAAATCCAATTTATCCTTATTGCTATCAATTCCCAATGCCGGACACATTTGAGCCCGAATTGTTTCAAATACAACCTGCTCCAGATCTGCCATCTTTATGCGCACACCATGACAAGGAAGCGTTTCAGCCACCTCGGAATGACGGCAATAAAACCACGCACCATTTCGTAGAGACATTGCATGATCGCAGCATCCGCAGAACACCTTACCACGGAGCAGATAATCACGCGGCTTTTTATTTGACAGAGAGAAACGCTTAATTGAAGCATTGGCTTTTTCAAATAGATCCACACTTACAATAGCCGGATGATGGTTCGGTATTTTGAACCACTCACTTTCATCCTTTAACTGTGTATGTCGGCTGCCAATCTCTTTTACCTTTCTCTTGCCAATTACATAGGTACCGATATATCTTTGATCTTCTAAAATACGCAGAACCGTTGATGTACTCCAAACGCCGTTTGTTCGGGAAACATTGTAATAGGCCTTGCCTTTAAGTTTGCGATATTCCCCAGGGGTTGGGATATTCATGGCATACAATTTTCTTGTGATCTCGGCTGCGGTGTTGCCTTCAGACGCCCATTGAAATATCATCTGCACATTCGGGGCAACATCCTCGTCCGGTTCCATACGTCCGTCTGCACTCTTGCGATAGCCGTAAGGACAGATGACACTCTGATATTCCCCACGACGCATCTTTGCGTATTTTGCACTTTTGGTTTTCATGGACATATCCCGGCTATAACACTCGCTGATAAGATACTTGAAAGCAATATCAATCCCTCCGGTATCACCTTTGAAATTAGCTGTGTCAAAATCATCACTGACGGAAATAAAACGGGTGTGATAAAGAGGAAATACCCGCTCAATAAAATAGCCGGTTTCAATGCTGTTACGTCCAAATCGGGAAAGGTCTTTTACAATAATACAGTTGATTTTTCCGGCCTGAACCATTGTTAAAAGTTCCTGCACCGCCGGACGCTCAAAGTTTGTCCCCGTATGACCATTGTCAATAAATTCCAAAATCTCGCTGTCATCCCATTCCGGCAGAGACATAGCTTTTTCACGAAGAATCAGTTTTTGATTTGGTATGCTCAAACTTTCAGTTTTGAAATCTTCCACAGAAAGACGGATATAAAGGGCAATCACATAGTTGCGCACGGTTCCACCGCCTTTCCCTGAAATTCATTTTTGAAACGGAAGGTCACATGAATATTCCGCTCGTGGTCTATCTCAATTCGTTCAATGAGCCGTTCGATCAGTTCTGCAGTCAGTACGTGATCCTGTGCCAGTGTTTTTGCATCCTTTTCCATTGCACGGTATCTGGCAAGCTGGTTGTCCAGAGAGTCCATAGATTTTTCAAATACTTCAATCTCACCAGACAGAGCATTGATAGCATGTTCATAATCCGCTTTCAATTCAAAGTATTCGTCATTTGTCAAAATACCCTGCACAAAATTTTCATATAGGCCACGGATCAGCCGGCGTATTTTTTCAATTTCCTGCCGTTTGGCCGACATCTGAATTTTCAGCTTATCTTTTTCCTGTTTTTGTCTTGCCTCCAACTGAAAGAGTGGCAGCGACATTCCCAGCGCAACTGTCAGCTCTTTTTCAAGAATAGCCGTAACAGTAGAAATCAGTTCTTTCTCTTGTATCATCGCACCTTTGCAGCTATCTTTTTCTACCCGGCTGTTTGTAAGGCAGTGGAACCAGTAAGTGTCGGGTCCTTTCCGGCGCTCGGCGCGTTGCCTGTGAAGGTTTCTGCCACAATCAGCACAGAACACTTTACCTTTGAAAATGTTTGGTGTGTAGGGACGTTTTGGAGTTGCTTTGCTTTCTTCACAGATCTGTTTTCTGTATTCCTGAACTGCATGAAACAATTCATGGCTGATGATCGGTTCATGGGTGCATTTTGCAATAATCAGATTATCTTCTCCAGCCTTGACCTGCTGATGATCTACAATCTTTGTTTTTCCTTGAACCAGATCGCCTGTATAAACTTCGCTTTCTAAGATTTTCATCACTGTACGGGTCTGCCATTTGCCGCTTCCGATCAGGCCCGGACTGGTAATCTCGCCAGTGGTCTTTTTATAATGGCTCGGTGCCGGAATTCCCATCTCATTTAGGTTGCGGACAATCCGGTTCAGTGCCACATGCTCATGTGCCCATTCAAAAATCTGTTTTACCACAGGGGCAGTATTTTCATCAATCAGAAGTTTATGGCAATTATCAGGGTCTTTCCTGTAACCGTAAGGTGCCCGTGCGCCAATATAGTCGCCGTCTTTCATAGCCTGCCGCGCTTGTGCTTTGATTTTTCGTCCAATGTCCAGAGCATAGGCTTCATTGATCATATTTTTCAAAGGCAGCATGATACCGCCATGAAGATTTCCGGAATCCGCTGTGTCAAACTGATCCGTAACAGCAATGAAGCGAACATTATGAGCATGGAAATACTGTTCGATATAATAACCTGTGTCAATAGAATTTCGCCCTAATCGGGAAAGATCCTTAACAATCACACAGTTAATGTGGCCTGCTTCAATATCAGATAGCATTTGCTGAAATCCAGGGCGGTGAAAATTTGTCCCTGTCGCTCCGTTGTCGATATAGGTATCATACACAACGAAGTCCGGTTTATCTGAAAGAAAGTCATTCAGTACCAACTTTTGATTTTCTACTGAGCAGCCCCGCTTTTTGTTATCCTCCACAGAAAGACGGATATACAGAGCCACATGTACATATAAAGATGGTGCCGGCATAGGTGCCGCCGTCTGTTTTCTGCTTTTTCTTGCCATTTAGCCCACCATCCTTTCTTCATTTTTTGTAGCAATCTGTTCCGCCAAAGAGATTGCTTTCTGATATTCATCTTGGTAATTAAATTCAATATGCAGTTCATCTTTACCCATTACCCGTATGCTTCGGATAAGCTGCATGACTGCCCGGCGGTCAATATCCTCCATAGTAGAAAATCTCATAAAATGGTTGATCCAACGATTTCGTTCGCTTCGGTTTTCCAATACATCTGTAAGTTTATCGTTCCATTCAGCGATTGCCTTTTGGAACAGTTCAATATCTGCATTGTATTTTTGCTTATAAGAGAGAAATTCTTCCTTTGTCAGAATTCCACTCACCAGATTTTCATAGAGTTTTGCCTTAAAGCCCTCGGTCTGTGCTACACGCTTTTCATTTACTCTGATCTGTGCGGCATATTCCTGTGCCAATTCCCGGTTGATCCGTTCCTGACTGATACTGGACAGCAGGGCATCCAGAGAAGCAACATTTTCAATATGTCCTTTCAAACTGTCCTGCACACATTCAATCAGATCCGACTCTTTCAGCATGACCGACGATGTGCAGCCATTCTTTTTGCCGGTCGGGCAGTAATAATAGTGATACTCTTTATCTTTATAGCGGTTCGTCTTGCGGGTCATACGGCAGCCACAGCAGCCGCAGATCAAAATACCGGAAAAAAGGTAAACCTTATCCGATTTGGGAGAAGTCCTTGTGTCAATCCTGCGGAGCCGTTGCACCAGATCAAAATCGTGCTTTTGTATGATCGCTTCATGGGTTCCCTCCACACGAATCCATTCCGAAGAAGGTTTGTCCTCACGCTCTTTTAATTTGAAATGGGGCGTTGTCTGTTTGCCTTGGACCAGTGTTCCGGTGTAAGTTTCATCCTGCAAAATACGGATGATTGTAGTTGCAGACCATTTGCAATCCTTTCGGTCTGTATAGCCACCTTTTGCATGAGGCATTCCGTGATTGCGCTTATACGCCAAAGGTGAAAGAATTCCTAATCGGTTCAGTTCATCCGCTATATGGGAAGCGCTGAATCCTTCCAGCCGTTTTCTGAAAATATCCCGCACAACATTGGCAGCATATTCGTCTACTTCCAGGCTCTTGTGTTTATCGCCGACTTTCACATAACCATAGATGGTAAAAGCACCTACAAAATCCCCGCTGCGCCGTTTTACTTCCAGGGCACTCCGTGTCTTAACGGAAATATCTCGACAGTAAGCCTCATTCATAATGTTTTTGACAGAAACCGTGAGATCATCGGCAGCGTCATTTTCCGTGTCCACATTATCGTTAATTGCGATAAAACGCACTCCATAGGCTGGAAATACCCTGCGCATATAACGGCCTGTTTCTATGTACTCACGACCTAAGCGGGAGAGGTCTTTGACAATCACGCAGTTAGCTTCGCCTTGTTCGATCATCCGCATCATTTCCTGAAATGCCGGGCGATCAAATAAAACGCCACTATAACCATCGTCAATTTTTTCTGCCACAACCTCAATTTCCGGGTGTCGGGCTATGTAATCATCAATCAGGCGCCGCTGATTGGCAACGCTGTCACTTTCTACTGTTTTGTCATCCGTATAAGAAAGACGGATGTACTTAATCGCTTTGTAAACCTGCATAAAAAAACACTCCTTTCGTTGCACAGAAAAATCCCCGCAATTCAAGAAGTGTGGTTATGCCATATTCAATTCCTTTTCCGATTCTTATTCTACCATGCTTTTACGGAAAAGTCAGCCCCTTTCTTAAAATTGCGCCTATCGTAAAATACCCTTGATACATTCTTCCAGGGTAGCACCTTCAGCAGAAAAGCTGGCCTGTACAGTAAAACGGCCACACTTAAAATGGTATGGATTTTTTATCTGCTGAACAAATTCTGCAATCCGTTCATCATGGGAAAGTTCTTTGTTGACAGAAACATCCCGAATGTCTACCAGCGTACCCACTTCACTGACAATGGTGTTCATTTCCATAGTATCAACTCCCTTCTGAAAACTGTGTTATCAAAACCACATGAATAGGTCGGATCTACGGTTGTTACACACATAAATCCGGCCCATTATATCTGATTTCGATTTTACTGCCGTATTTGCCACGCACCCCGGCAAGTCCTTCTGTTATAAGGACGGGGCTGTTACAGGCTGCGGGTAGCGTCACCGCATCATAGTCCCACATACGCCGCCGCTTTGCCAGAGCAAGCAAACGCCGCAGGAACTCTCCCCAAGTCTTTAGGAAGCTGTGAAGAAGTACCATTATGATCTGCGTCGTTATCGCGTCCGGCCTGCCACAGCCGGTTTCGTAGGTTGCGTTTATCGCTCGGACAGCCTGGATTCATCACCTCCTTAGGCTGCCTGTCACCGCGCCGCCCCATCTGCCGCTCGGAACACAGAATGAAGTACCTGTAACAGCGTATATTCGGTTGTCAAGGAACAAGCAAGGGGCATGGCAGACAAATTGATATTACAGTTGGGGTGGGAGGATATATATGCTTCCTTACCACACCCGTCCAGCTTGTCCCGCCGAATATGTCCCTCTATTATTCAGTACATTTTTCAGGCAAAACAGGGCGGGGTAAGCTAAATTTTTTCAAAATATTTTTTTAACTGGTGCAGACCACGGTTAATGCTCTTGCGAACAGAAGAAGCATCTGTTCCTTCAGCTCTTGCAATGTCCGCCTTACTCATGCCAAGAAAAAAGTGTGCATAGATCCGTTGGCGCTGCTTTACCGGAAGTTTGGAAAGACCTTTATAAATCAACTCCGTCATTTGACGCTGTTCCCAAATTTCTGCCGGGTTAAGAGGCTTTTGCGATATCTCACGCTCAATACCTTCGTCTCGATCCAGGGAGTAAAATGCTTTATAGCGGTATGTACGAATCCGATAGGCTTCTTCCAACAACATATATTCCCGAAGCAACAAAGCAACTTCATCCGGCACCTCAACGATCATGTCCTGTGTATAATACGGGTAATAATCCCGAAGATTGATTTTCTTCATAGTAATTTCCTCCAATTTCGATGTTTGAGTTGATGGCAAAAATCGAAATCAGAGGGTGGGCTGCGGCAGTGATAGATTTTTCGTTTTTTTCCGCTTAAAAAAAGGGTACAAAAAAGCGCGCCCGTACAAAGAACAGGCGCGCCAAAGCAGCAGTATGAAATTTCTCCGGGAGGTTGACAGCGAAAATGCTCAAATTTTGTCGAAACCAAAAACGCCGCAATCCATACGAGTTGGATTACGACGTATAGGTGACTGAATGTAAAGCAGTTTATCTGCGGATCTGTGTTGCATAGACGCATAGGCATTTCCTCCCATCAAGGAGGAACCTGAATCGGCTGCTTGATACCTCCTTGGGAGAAAATTATATCGTTTATGTATCCTGTATCAGTCCGCAGACATTCGCTTTTTACTCTTTATATTCGCAATTTTCTACATATTCTGCTCTTAGAATATATGCTGCAAAAAGCAAGCCCACAAGGGAAAACAACACCTTGTGGGCTCATGTTATAGATGTTCAAATTTATAGCCGATCCCGGCGACACTCTCAATATAGTTTGGAAGATCCGGTTCAAAGCGCAATTTCTTACGCAACTTACTTATATGATTATGAATCGCTTTTCTCGAATAGAAATCACAATCTTCTTTCCAAACCAAATCGGTAATCAGTTCGTAAGTAAAAACACGTTTGGGGTTGGCAATGAGTAATGCCAGTATATCAAACTCCTTACTTGTCAGGTTGATAATCCGTTCACGAACCCTGACAGTACGGTGTTCCAGGCATAGATAAAGCTCGCCTTCTTGTATTTCTGTCAGAGGATTTTTCTCTGCTGCGGAAGAAGTGTGACAGGAATTGAATACTGTTCCATGACAGACTCCTTGCTCCAAAATATATTGCATTAGAGCATTCTTTTGTTCCTCGTTAAGAAGCAGAAATAACTTTTCGCCAATCTGTTTGCCGGATTCTTCTATATCAAAAACAGCTAATGTCCCATCACGTCACCATCCCTTTTTTCTAACTACTTTTTTCTTCTTAGTGACAGTCAATGTGCTGGGTTCTTTCTTTTTATTTGCAAGAATAATCACAGAAATCAAGAAAGTCAAAACTATTGTGATGAAAGCAGGGAAAATGTGATAAGTATAACCATATTCCGCACCACAAGTAGGGTCTACTAAAATCATGCTTGCTTTAATCGGATAATAATTTAACAGTGTTCCTTCAAAAGTTCCGAAATATCCATACACAAATGCTAACGCAACCCCACCCAAAAAATTGTTTACCGAACAACAGAATAGTAAAATAATCGGCAAAACTGAAATGTAAATTCCTAAATTTGCTCCGGTAACACGAATAAACATATTGAGCAGATTGCCAAAATGCACTCCTGGAAATCCAGCAATAACATTGATTACTAATGCTAGCACGCATCCTATAAAGCTAAAGCAGATTGTCAACAACAATAGGACAAGTAGTTTTCCTGAAAGTAACTGTTTATATGAAATAGGAATTGTTGATATATTCTTCATCGTATCGTCTGTATATTCCCTTGTTATAATATAACCTGCTATCAGTGCAATGATAATCGGAAAAAACAAGGTACAGTTACTAATCATAACTTGCTGCATAAAATAGTCAAATGTCCATGTCTGTCCACCGTTGGCTGTGGAATAAAACAGTGACAGCAGCGGCGAAAGCACTGTCATAATAATTCCGGCTTTTATTACAGAATAGCGTTTTAGTTTTAAAAATTCCGTTTTTATTATCTTTCCCATATCATTTACCTCGTCCATTTTTTATAAAAGCGAATGATCAACCACAACGAAAGTATAACAGTAATTGCCAGAATAAAAATTGTATGGAAGGTGGTTGGTACAATCGCATAGGCTTCCGGCAAAAGATTGTCTTTTTGCAAATGATCCATCATTAAGCCGCTTGTCCAGTTCATAACACATATAACTGGGAAAGAATTTAAGAAAGTAATTTTTGCAGCACTTATAGATGTTCCAATCGTCCCCAGTATGCCCCAGTTAAAAATAGAATAAAAAAACGCAAGCAGGATAGAAAGCAAAAAACTTTTGTTAAAACAAATAATTAAAAATACAATCGGCAAAGAAGCTGCTACGATAAGAACTCCAAAAATAAGGCTCATAAATATCTTATAAGTCATACCATAAACCATTCCTACATGAAACAGTTTACAAAACAACGCAACAGATAATGTGCTTGTCAGACAAAACGCAATGCTAAAAATAAAGAGCATAGAAATTTTTGCCATAATGAGTTGTGTATTTGTAACAGGAATTGTTCTAAGGTTTTTGGAAGTATCGCAATCTCTTTCTATAAAAAACAAAATAGCGGCAATGATACCAATTAGACATGGAAGCAAAAAAACCAATCCATATCCCAACATCATTGTATAAACATAATCAAATCGGGTTTGAAGATAATGTTCCGTTGTATCTGCACCTGTTCCCGCCTTTGCCATATATGCCAAAATCAACGGAAAAAATAACGATAATGACATCAGTGCGTATAATAATCTTTTTCGCTTTAATTTCCAAAATTCGCATTTGATCAGTTTAAGCAATTCCCTCGCCTCCCGTCACACGCTTGAAGTAATCTTCAAGACTTTCTTCACAAGTATGCGCCTCCGATACCTCCAATCCATTTTCAACAAAGGCAGTTACAATTTTCCCCACAGGTAGATCAAGGTTGTGCAGGCGCAGATTGTGGTCATCCTGTATAGAGAAATGGTTTTCACGGAAATTGCGTTCCAAAATTCTTGCCGCCTGTGCAGTATCAGAGAGCGTAAACCGGATATGCTTACTGCTTTTTTGCTCCAGCTCAGCAAGACTTTCTTCTTCCAGCAATGCACCGTGGTCGATAATTCCAATATCGTCAGCCAGCAAGGAAATCTCCGAAAGAATGTGACTGGAAATCAAAATCGTTTTTCCCTTTGCGTCGCAAAGCTCCCGAATAAAGGAGCGTACCTCCGCAATACCGATGGGATCAAGACCGTTGATCGGCTCATCCAAAATCAAAAGTTCTGGATCGTGCATAACGGCAAGGGCGATGGCAAGCCGCTGCTTCATACCAAGAGAATACTGTGAAAAGAGCTTTTTATCTTTGTAGGGCAGTCCTACCAAATCCAGAGCGTCTTTGATGGCATGATTGTTTGGTACGCCCCGCAGAGTAGCAAAGATACGCAAGTTCTCTGTGCCGGTCAGATTTGGATAAAAACCGGGGGACTCAATCAAGCTGCCGATACGGGGCAGCAATTTCTTTTCATTCCCCTGCAAGGGTTTTCCCCAGATTTTGACCTCCCCGGAAGTCGGATTTGTTAAGCCCAACAGCATTTTCATGGTAGTAGTTTTTCCGGCTCCGTTTCTGCCCAGCAGACCATAAATTCTCCCACGCATCACATGGATATTTAAGTCAGCCACACTCTTTTGTGAACCGTATTGCTTCGTCAGATTTTTCGTTTCAATGATGTAATTTGTGTCCATATTCAAAACCTCCTGTTCTGTAAAGTATTCTATCACGCCAACCTTGCATTAACCTTGCCGCAACCTTGCATTAACCTTGCAATTTGAAATCCGGCAAAATGACAAAGGTTCCCGCCATAAAGACGGGAACCCACTTAAATTTCCAAAGGAAAAAACAACATAAATTCAGTTCCTTTTCCCGGCAAACTTTCAACTGTTATGCTTCCACCCATCTTTTCTACAAGCTGATGGACAATAGAAAGACCAAGACCGCTGCCTTTTTCAGACCGACCTTTATCACACTTATAAAGCCGTTCAAAAATGTGTTTCAAATCTTCTTTCTCAATTCCTACACCATTATCCGCCAGCAGCAGCCTCATGTTATTTCCCTGCTTTGACAGGGCAATTTTAATTTTGTCCGCATGGCTGTGAGCGATTACATTTTGAATGAGATTATTGATAATCCTCATATAGCTGTCCGTATCCAATCTTACCCGGACAGGCTGTTCGAGAATATCAATGTCATAATCGACCTGCTTATCTTCAAAAATCGGTATCCAGTCGATCAGGATATTTCTTGTCAGCTCTGCGGCCTCAATAGGATGGATTTCCAAAGCAAACTCGTTGGAATTTAACTTGAACCAGTCAAAGAGTACATCAATATATTCTTTCAAATCATGGGCTTTCCGGCGGGCGATTTCGATATAATCATCCCGGTCTTTCCCTGTAACAAGCCCTTTATGTGCAGCGTCAAGATAGCCGATGAGGGTTGTAAGGGGTGTCCGAACATCGTGGGAAAGGCTCGTCATAAGCTGGCGGTTGGTTTCCTCTGCCTGCCGGACAATCGAAAGTCTGCTTTCATAGGACACAACGATCTCATTGATTTCATAGGCAAGAGGTGCTATCAGTTCATTTGTTGCAGACAAAATACGCCGATTGCCATTTCCATTTTTCACATCAACCAGCGCATCGGTCATTTCTGCTATTTGCTTTTTTACGCGACGAATGAGAAGGATGGAGGTTAGCACAGCTACAATAGCAATCACAACGGACAGGAAAACGATGATCTTCATACCAGCTATACCTCCTTATTAAAGCGGTAGCCAATCCCTTTGACCGTTTGAATATACTTTGGACTGGAAGGATTGACTTCTAATTTTTTACGAAGCCGGCTGATGATCGCCATAATGTTGCTGTCATCATAGAAATATTCTTCGCCCCAAACTTCCTCATAAATCTGCTGTTTTGTCAAAATTTTTCCTTGATGTTTTGCACAGTACAGGAGCAGATCAAATTCCTTTGGTGGAAGTTCAAAAGTGCCGGTTTCCGTCGTAACAGAACGATTTTCAAGGTCAATTTGCAACCCATCAAAATCCAGTTTTTGCATAGTTCCCGTTTGCTGATTAAAGCGGGTGTAGCGGCGAATGAGGGACGCAATACGGGCAATCAGTTCGTCCATATCAAACGGCTTTGTTAGATAATCGTCCGCTCCGGCCCGTAAGCCCCGCACTTTAGAAGCGCTGTCATTTTTGGATGTGAACATCAAAATCGGCAGGCTGTTCTCTTTGCGGATTTCTTCCAGCGTTTCAAAGCCATCCATACCGGGCATCATCACATCTAGCACCACAAGCTGGTATTCTTGCTCTTTTAATTTCTGCAAGCCCTCTTTTCCGGTATTACAAAAATCGGCTTCTATATGTTCTGATTGTACGCTGTGTTTAATCAAAGCGCACAGTTCTCTGTCATCATCTATAATCAAAATTTTATTCATGGCGCAATTCTCTCCCTTGTTTTGTCCGACCATCAATCGGCTTTTCTGCAGTTTTGGGAATCAGCCAAATACCGGCCATCTTTACTGCTCCAGAAATACGTTCACCAGCACAATAATAATTTACTCTACGAGGTGTCACGCCCCACTTCTCGGCGGCCTCTTTTAATGTCATATATTCCATATCGCACCTCCATAGAATCTATTATAGTTCTTTAGCTCGAATAATACAACCTTCAATATTAAGCGTTCGGAAGTGGATGTTAATTAAAGCCACAAGAAAATCTCGTGGCTTTAGCTTACAAATGTTCAAATTTATAGCCGATTCCGGCGACACTCTCAATATAGTTTGGAAGATCTGGTTCAAAGCGCAACTTCTTACGCAGCTTACTTATATGATTATGAATCGCTTTTCTCGAATAGAAATCACAATCCTCTTTCCAAACCAAATCGGTAATCAGTTCGTAAGTAAAAACACGTTTGGGATTGGCAATGAGCAATGCCAGTATATCAAACTCTTTACTTGTCAGGTTGATAATCCGTTCACGAACCCTAACAGTACGATGTTCCAGGCATAGATAAAGCTCGCCTTCTTGTATTTCTGTCAGAGGATTTTTCTCTATTATGGAAGAAGTGTGACAGGAAATGAGTGCCGATCCATGACAGACTTCTTGTTCTAAAATATATTGCATCAGAGCATTCTTTTGTTCCTCGTCAAGAAGTAAGAATAACTTTTCTCCAATCTGCTTTCCAGATTCTTCTATATCCAAAACAGCTAATGTCCCATCACATCACCATCCTTAAACCATTTGTATCTTAACGTTACATAGAAGTGCTAATATACCCAAGAATAATAGTTTTGTTAAATATGTTTTTTCTGTCGCTTAGATACAAGCAGATAAAACAAGAACCAAAGAACACAATGGAGAGTGAGAATAACGATGTCCTTAACCGCTGTTGATGCAGTTCCATTTGCCAAATCCATAATGCCCTCAAAGGTGGCGCTGGACGGAATCAGATAGCAAATGTAGGAAAGGACTTTGTTTCCTGCACCGACCAGATAATTCAGGATTGGAACTGCCATAAATACGATCATCACGATTTTAATATAGACCACGCCTACCATCATGCCATCGGAGAGTTTGCCTACAAACAAACCGATCAGAGCCGACACAAATGCGGAAAGGACGATCAATGCCAGCATGACCGCCGCCCCTGTGAAAGAGAGCCGGAAGCAGATGGCCGCCGTAAGAATAGCGGACAGGCAGCCGAATACAAAACCCACAAAGATTTTCTGCATCATGTACTGCCTGTGCGTCATAGGCAGGATTTCATTGATCAGCGCAACGCCATCCTCTTTTTCGGAAATAATGTTCATGGCATTAAAGGTACAGCCCATGAACATTGCCACGATCAGCGTAATGGCAATAAAGATATTCTGATAACCCGCCATCATATCCGGGCGCTCCAATACCTGCACACTGGCCTGTGCCGCCCATTCCCTCTGCTCGTAAAGAGCCGGGAGCGTGTTGGCTGTCTGCTGAAACATATCCAGTTCATCGCCGGAAAGGATTGTCTGGATGCTGCCGTTAGACATTTCCACACCAATCAGGTTTGTTGACGGTTCATTGATGGCCTCAATCAGTTCTTCCTGTGTGGGATAAACTGTGACAGTACCATATCGTTCCAGCCATGTGTTGACTTCCGAAGTGGTGGCCTTTGCCGTTACTCCAAAATGAAATTCCCCCAATGAAGAAAGGTCAATGGAGCCGACAAAATTCAATGCCACAGCGACCACGATAGGCAGGAGAAATGACATGATACAGAACTTGTCTTTTCGGACACTTTTCAGTTGATAGAGCAGTCCTTTCATGGTCAGCCCTCCTTTCCCATTTCCTTGCGGAACGCAGCTTCTACAAGGAGAAAGAGTAAAATGATTGCGCCTATCGCACCGGCATAGTAGACCGGGTTTGTAGTCGGGACACCGAAAAAGGCGTTTTTCAGTCCCATATATACATGGTAAAACGGGTGGTAATCGATCCACGCCATCTTTACGGAAGTATTTGCCGCCAGAAATACCGGCGTAGCCGCAAAGAGCGCAATTACCAGATACGCCAGTGAAAATTGCTTAAAGTCCCGCAGAAGCATGGTACAGCCGAAGCCTGCCAGTGCCATAATCAAGGAGAGGATAGCGGTCTGCACCAGCACCGCAGGCAAAACCGACATCCCGTCCAACCCCACATTGAACAGAACCATTAAGGCCGCAAAAACCAGATCGGTAATCAGAAAGAGCATGATTTTGGAGCATACAAACAGGCTCTTATGCAGCGGCATAATGGCATGGACGCGGATCACTCCCATCTGCTTTTCCTTAAACAGCACCGAAGCAATCCCCAAAAATCCAACGGCTACAATCTCAATAAAGAGAAGTTCACAGGTGATCTCCCGGCGCTGCTTCATTTCAGGGCTGTTGCTGCCGACGGTTTTTGCTGTATCATTCCCATCTGGGGAAAGCAGGGACAACGCATAGTCTGTTCTGTGTCTGTCTGCTTTTTCGGTGGCCGCATAGAACAGAACATGGGGTGTCTTTCCGCTGGCGTCAATCCCGACACCGTTCGTATCACTGGCAAGGGCATTATTCAGTTCTTCCAAAGAGGACACGGGCCGAACGAGGGAGGAAACCTCTGTCTGCATCCCAGCCGGATCATACAGATACACATTGTAGAGCTGGGCGTCCATGAATTTCACATAGCCGAAATTGATGAACAGCGTGTATAAAACAAGGGAACCCAGCGCCACCAGAAAGAATTTCCCGGACATCATCATCCGGCAGTCTTTTTTGAACAGAGAACAAAGGCTTTTCCACATTAAGACAGCCCCCTTCCCGTGTACTGGATAAAGACATCTTCCAGTGTCGGCTCCTGCGAATGGATGCTGATGATTTCATCATAGGCGAAAGGAATACCGGCTTTCAGTTCAGGCGCTTCTATGGTCTGCTCCTTTCGCTTGCCCTGATAAAGATAGGAAACCACAATGCGGTGATTGCTGTTTTTCTCTTTCAGATTTTGGGGCGTGTCCAGCGCAACGATATTTCCATTCGTGATAAACGCTACACGGTCACAGAGTAGGTCAGCGTCCAGCATATTGTGTGTTGTGAGAAATACCGTTGTGCCTTTTTGCCGTTCTTCCTCGATGATTTTTCTAAAAAGGACAGCGCCGGCGGGATCAAGGCCGCTGGTGGGTTCGTCCAGAAATAAAAGTTTCGGATTGCTGATCAAAGCTCTCGCCATGCTTACACGCTGCCGCATCCCTTTGGAGTAGGAGGACACCGGCTTATTGAGAAAGTCTTTCTTAAATTCCAGTTCTTCCAGCAGTTCTTTTACATCCCGCAGTTGTTCTTTGGGATAAAAGGACGCAAAATAGTTCAGATTATCCACTGCGCTTAAATTAGCGTACAGATAAGGAAACTCAAACAGGACGCCGATCTGCTGAAAAAACTCCTGCGTCTGCACGGTTCTCAAATCCTTTCCGAATAGGGAAACCTCGCCGCCATGCCCTTTTAAGATGCCGGTCAATATCTTTTGGGTGGTGGACTTCCCGGAACCATTCGGCCCCAAAAATCCGAAAATCTCCCCATCTGCCACAGAAAAATTCAAGCCATGTAACGCCTGCTTATCCTTTCCGTAGGAAAAAGTCAGGTTTTTAACCTCGATCATCTTCATCACCCCATTTTCCGATCTGGTTCTTTTTCTTCTCCTGTTCCCGTTTGCTCCACCATTTCATAAACTTTACCTTGAACGGGATGCAGATCACCAGCGCCACAACAATCAAAAGCCACCAGTACCATTCCATACCTAAAAACATAATCGCTACCTCCTTTATCTGGAGGGTCATTCCCTCCTTGTGGGATAAAGGTACGAAAATGCGTTGAAGTCGGTGTGAGGTCGCTGTGAAGTTGGTGTGAAATCTTACCGGCAGAAGAAAAGGCCCTGATCTCCATTTGGAAACCAGAGCCTATGAGAGAATATGAATTTGTTATTTTACTGTGGGGAGGGAGAAATAAAAGGCCACGCCCCCCGGCTGATTTTCTGCGCCATAGTGTAGGTGCTGCATGGACAAGACCTGTGCAACAATGGCAAGGCCCAGCCCGGAACCGCTGTATTTGGAATTTTTATCACGATAAAATTTCGACCATATCTTTGACAGGCTTTCTTCCGGGATAGGCGCCCCCTGATTGAAGATAGAGAAGTTCAAAAGGCCGTCTTTTTCAAGCAGGGACAATCTCAAAATCCCGCCCGGCCTGTTATTTCGTTTGGCATTGACGATCAGATTATTCAAGACCTGTTCCATCCGCCCTTTGTCTGTATTGACATAGACAGGATGCTCCGGCAGTTCATATTCCAAAACAAAATCTGCGTCCGGGGTGTCGATCAGCAGCCGTCCTGCCACCGTTTCCAAAAAGTCTACAAAGTCGAACCGCTCCGGGCGGAGCTGGGTAGCCCCATTTTCCAATGCAGACAGATCAAGCAGCGTAGTGATTAAGCGGCTCATGCGTTCTGTTTCCGTTATGATGACCTCGGAATACTTTTGCCGTTTTGCTTCGTCCGTTTCGTCTTGCAATCCCTCGGCATAGGCCCGGATCACGCCCAGCGGAGTTTTCATTTCATGGGAGAGGTTGTCCACCAGTTCTTTACGCTCGGCAAGCAGTCTTTTTTTCTGCTCAACATCCTGCTCTAATTTCCGGTTGGCACCTTCCAGAGAAGAAAACGCCTGTTGCAGATTTTCAGCCATCTTGTTCAGGCTCTCCGCAAGTTCTCCAAATTCATCATGGCTTTCCACATGGCAGGGATGGGAAAAATTAAGCTCTGCCATGTTCCGGGCAGCTTCATTCAGTTCCGAAACCGGCTTTGTGATAAAGCGAGCCATTAGTAGGTCAATGGCACAGACCAGAACCACCACAAAAGCCAGCCAGATCACAAAGGAAATATCTGTGTCCATCGGCAGTTTGGTGGACAGTACATAAGAAATAATCAGGACAACGCCGATCAGTTTGGAGGCCAGCAGGATCTTCTTCCGTATGGTAAAGATGTTCATGTTTTCCTTGATTTTCATACGCTCACCTCGAATTTGTAGCCGGAACGGATCAGGGTGACAATATGCTTGCCCTCATCGCCCAATTTCTGCCGCAAGGTTTTGATATGGGTATCGACCGTCCGTGTTGTTCCCTCAAAGTCGTAGCCCCAAATCCGGTTAAGAAGCTGTTCTCTGCTGAATATCTGGCCGGGATTGCCCATGAAGAAATACAGCAGTTCATATTCCTTGTGGGTTAAATTGATTTCCTGTCCATCTACAAAGACCTTATGAGATGTGGGGATGATCGTAATTTTTCCGGCGTTCACAGAATCGGTAGGTGTGATAGAGGAACGGCGCAGCAAAGCGCCCACCTTTGCCAGTAACACTTTTGGGCTGAATGGTTTGGTAATATAGTCATCAGCTCCCAGCTCATAGCCTTTCAGTTTATCTTCTTCCTCACTTTTCGCAGTTAGCATGATAATAGGGAGGTTGCTCATTTCTCTTGCCATCTTGCAGACGGAAAAACCGTCAAGGTGGGGCATCATCACATCCAGTATCATTAAGTCCATAGGATTGTTTTTCAAGATCATTAGTGCGTCCACGCCATCGTCAGCCGTAAAGCAGGTGTGGCCGCCTCGCTGCATATACTCGGCAATAATGCTCTGCATATTTTTTTCATCTTCCACGATTAAAATATTTGCCATAGAGAGGGGCCTCCTTTCACTTTTTCTTATATCGTCGATCAACCGGTCTTTCTGCCTCTTTTGGTATCAGCCAAACACCGGCCATCTTCACAGCGCCGGGGATGCGACCCTCGGTGCAATAGTAGTTAATCATTCGGGGAGAGATACCCCATTTCTCGCTTGTCTCTTTTAGAGTCATGTAGTCCATATAGTGTCCCTCCAATATGGATTATTATATTTCTTTTGCTCGAAGAATACAACATCCCATATTAAGTGTTTGGAAATAAATATTAAAAACTAAAGCCACAAGATAAAAAATCTCATGGCTTTAGCTTACAAGTGTTCAAATTTATAGCCAATCCCGGCGACACTCTCAATATAGTTTGGAAGATCCGGTTCAAAACGCAATTTCTTACGCAACTTACTTATATGATTATGAATGGCTTTTCTCGAATAGAAATCACAATCCTCTTTCCAAACCAAATCGGTAATTAGTTCGTAAGTAAAAACACGTTTGGGATTGGCAATGAGCAATGCCAGTATATCAAACTCTTTACTTGTCAGGTTGATAATCTGTTCACGAACCCTGACAGTGCGGTGCTCCAGGCATAGATAAAGCTCGCCTTCCTGTATTTCTGTTAGAGGATTCTTCTTTGCTGCGGAGGAAGTGTGACAGGAATTGAATACCGTTCCATGACAGACTCCTTGTTCCAAAATATATTGCATTAGAGCATTTTTTTGTTCCTCGTTAAGAAGCAGAAATAACTTTTCTCCGATCTGCTTTCCGGATTCTTCTATATCAAAAACAGCTAATGTCCCATTATATCATCACCTCCGTAAAATTTTCATTCCACAAAGAACAAAACCCGCCGGATCAGCTCCGGGATATTTACCGGGGCGGTGATATAGTCGTTCACGCCCTCATGCTGGTATTCATATTCCGTGGCAAGGTCGTTGTTCTCGGTGAGGATAAAGAACGGCAGAAGCCGGACAGGGGGATTCTTCATTTGGAACATCCCCGCCACCCGCCGCAGCGTATGAAACAGCTCCATTGCTGTGCCGTCCGGCAGTTCCAGATCACACAAGATCAGTTCTATTTCCTTATCCTCAAAAATCCGGCGCTTGGCCTCCCCAATCGAGGGAATCAAAATCAGGTCAAAGCCCTTTTGCAGCATAGCAGCCCGCAGCACTTCGGCGCTGGTATCTTCTGCATAGACAAAGAGCAGCTTGTGAAAAGTCGGGGCCTTTTCGCCGGATAACTGCCGGTAGGCGTATTCCACCAGCTTATCTTGCAGCAGCAGCCCTTTCATTTTGTCCATGCACAGCGTCGCGCCCCGGCGCATAGCCTCTTGTTCGTAGTCGTCCTTGTCATGGCAGGACGCCAGAATAAAAGGCAGCTCCTTATCTGCGGCCCGCACCTCGTCCAGAAAGTCCATGCCGGAACCGTCCGGCAGGTCGAGATCACAGCAGACCACCAGCGGCATTTCCTCTTGGATGGCGGCCCGCGCTTCTTTCAGAGTGGAAGCCGTTTTCACAGGGTAGCCCCGGTGCTGTAAGTATTTTTGCAGACACCATGTATAGGTGTCGCTGTCGTCAATCAGCAGTATCTTTTTCATGTGTCCTCACCCCCAATATTGATTTACCACAAGCATAAACTACAAATGTTACACAAATGTCCGAGGTGCCTTTGATTTCGACAGAAAAACAGGCTGAATTGTTACAAAGCTCGGACATTTCAAAAATTTTTTGAGAAATGGCGAAAAAAGCGGGGCAGCACACGCCGCCCCGCCGATCCCATACGGTTATTCCATCGCCCGCATTTGTTCAATCAGGGATTGTTTTTTCTGTCTGCGGATTGTCCAAACAGACAAGATCAGTTCCATTCCGAACAATACCAGAATGAACAGCCCCATTTCCAAAACCGGGAATTGATATGGCACTACTTTTCCGTGTAGGGTAGCGCTGCCCATTTCTCTGCTTACGACGACAGAAATAGGAAGTCCGACAATCAGGATTGCCAATGTTGCAAAGAACGCATAGCATAGGCCCTCGCAGATATTCATTTTGCATAGCTGTTTTTGGGTCAGGCCAATGGAACGCAAAACACTGTTTTCCTGTTTTCTGGACATCTGATTAGAGAGGGTCGTGTTAATCAGGTTGATAACACCAAAGAGGAATACCAGCCATGAAAGAACCTGCATACTACCAAACGCCACAGAATTTTGTGATTTTTCAGCCGCAATCGCTGTATCTATTTCGTCTAAAGCAAGGTTACTATGTTCGGCTACAATATTTTTCAGTTCAGCTTTTACAGTTTCGTCTTTTTTCGGATCGCTTACAATGCTCCATGAGTAATCAAAAGTAGTAATTTCTGGGTGCAGTTCGCAGAATAAATCTTTTGGAGCAAAGAAAACCGAACCATCTGTATGAGAGCGTCCATGTCCGAAAATCACAGGCATTTTTGAAGCGGAAAACATTCCCGATATTGTAACAGGAATGGATTGCTTACCATCCACAGAAGAAAATTCAACGGTGGAACCGACGCCCATATCTTCAAAATGAGCTGCAATCTTGTCGTGAATTACAATACTATGAGAATCTGTCGGCATCGTTCCCGCTGTCAATGCAGCCTCAACCATAGCATAATTCTGGTCGGTCAGCGTATCACATATTCCCGAATTTTGGTTAGCATCTGTTTTAATGCTGGTATAGAGAGACTGTCTAGCTACGATTATATCCGTGACACCATCAATAGATAAAACTTCCTGTTTTAGTTCCTCATTCAGCGGATTACCTTTTACCAACATTTCTTCCGATAGATCTTGGAGATAGATTTTGTAATCACTGTCTGGAAAATATAGTCTTGCAATTTGTTCTGGTGAGCGTACTAAAACAATGGAGGATACCACCATCAGCAAAATTCCGCCGATACTCAAAGATGCAACTATACTAATTGTCTTTTTTCGGTCACGCTTAAAATTCGCAATTCCCATTGAAACAGGATTGAGTTTGATGTTCTTTTTCCGGCTGCGGATGGCCTTTTGCGCCGGGGTAAAACGGACGGCTTCAATGGGGGAAATCCCTGCCGCAATCTTCACCGGCTTACGGATGGAAATAGATACCATGAGCCAACTGCTTATAAGCGTCAAAATAACCGTTGCCACATAGGAAACAGCGTTAAAGCCCTTGGAAAACAGAAGAAAACCGCCGCATATGCCCAGCACTGTGCCAATCAGAATCCCGATACTGCCGAGTTTGCGTCCCTCGTTCTTTACAATCCGCTTGATTTGCTTTGGTGTCGCACCAATCGTCCGAAGCTGCCCGTAGCTTTGGATTTTGTCATTGATGGAGATACGGAAGATACTCTGGATCACAATATAGCCGCCAATCAGAACAAGGGCAATCACACCTGCCATCAGTGCAAAATCAAAGGATTTAGAAGCATAGGCAAAATACTTACTGTTCATTTTGGGCATAGGAAGCTGATATTCCTCTGCAATCTCCCTGCAATAAGAGGTCATCAGTTCCTCACCCAACTGATCGCTGTTTTTGAAATGGGCATAGGCGCGATAGCCAGCCGGGTCAAACCCATTCC
>ENA-UESI01000374-UESI01000374.1-human-gut-metagenome-genome-assembly--contig:-NODE-374-length-38481-cov-11.335694_pt1 | contig 38481 bp, 33 predicted proteins | sample MGYA00243005_ERZ508006 | MGnify/ENA primary metagenome ERZ508006 (study PRJEB26167, sample SAMN06115436) | human gut metagenome | host: Homo sapiens | place: China:Shandong | collected 2015-06-10... | reverse complement strand
GTATTCGCCTTACGATATTACATCGACTCGTAAGTTGCGTTTGCTGGCGGTTCAACCCGAAGTACGGTGGTGGCCGGGAGCGGTTATGAATGGTCATTTCATAGGGTTGCATACTCATGTGGCGGGGTTCAATGTCGCCATAAACGATAAGGCGCGTTATCAAGATCCTAACCATGCGCTTTGGGGTATGGGGCTGAGCTATGGATATGCCTTTTCATGGGGAAAGGACAATCGGTGGGGAATAGAGTTTAACATAGGAGTCGGTTTTGCCGAGTACGATTATGATGCCTATCGTAATCGCAGAAATGGCGCTTTATTTAAATCCGGTTCCGATGTCTATTGGGGAGTTACGCGTGCAGGAGTAAATCTGTCGTATAAATGGTCTTTCGCTCGTAGGAATAAGAAAAACAGATAGGAATAGAGATGAAAGAGTACGGTTTTCATATCATAGCGTTTGTTTGCATTGTGTCGTTATTCGTAACGGCATGTGACAAAACGATCCATCAATATCCCGAGTCGGAGAAAACATGGGTAATGGTGGAACTGAATGCCGATCGTACACCTCCTGTGTATTATAAAGAATTGACGTATGATGCTGAGGGTGAATCTTCGATAAATGATTTAGAACCTGTCCTTTCGGGAAATTACACAGCCGATGAGCGATTGTGTTTGCGCTTTGTTGTCGAGCTGTATAAAATGCCGGGGGCGACGGACGATGTGAATAAAGGCAATCTGGTAGAACGCTGTGAAATATCGGTAGAAAGATTGACAGACGCTCCGCAAGATACATTGTATTTCTGTTTGGCAGATGGAAATTATAAAGTGTTGGCATGGGCCGATTATGTGCCGAAGGAAGAGCCTGCCGACTGGCATTTCAGTACCGATAAACTCGATGCCGTTAGGGCGAATGTATCTCATAAACCGTTGGATAATCATCATAAAAATTCGGCTGCCGGGAATTGTGATTTTATAGTCGATTCGAGCCGAGATGATAAAGCAGGTCCGGTTAGGTTGTCGGGAAATGAGGCTTCTGGGGCAGCTGTCGATGGTCGTATGGTTTCGGTATATATGGAGCGAGCCTCTGGCCGTTTTCGGTTATGGGCTACCGATTTACAAGAGTTTAGAAAGAAAAGGAGTGCTGTGGACGATTTGCATATTAAAATCATATACAAGCAATATGTCAGTGTCGGATATAATGTGGGAACAGAAATGCCCAATGCTTTTGTCGAGACTCGTACAATGGAAACCGCTCCCACGACACTGACCGATGATGGAACGCTTCTTTTGGCTTATGATTATGTGCTTGCTTCGGATCGTCGGGAAGATCACGTGTTGGTAGATGTCTTTGTATACGATGGGAATGGGAAAGAAATAAATCACTACCAGAATATCGACGTGCCCCTTTATCGCAATAGAGAGACCGTTATTAAGGGGCCGTTTTTGACAAAGACCATAGGAAGCGGCGATATCGGTATTGACGATGATTTCGATAATGAACATGTTGTGGTGATACCCGATTGAGAATATATTTTTAACCATTTTATATTATTTCATCATGAAAAAGAGTTATTATTTTTTAGCGGGAATGGCTTTGTTGGGGCTGATGACAGGCTGTTCCAATGAATTGGACGAACCCGGGGCGAACCCGAACGGCGACGCAGTGCGTATCATGTTCGAAGCTCCCGAAGCCTTGCAGGTGACACGTGCGGTGACCGGTACGAATAGTGCACAAGGAGGATTGACAAACGTAGATTGGAGTAAGTACGATCTTCGTTATCAGGTGGCTGTTTATTCCGAAGATGGTGCGACATTGCTCGTTGCACCCCAGACTCAGGTAGTCGATACCTATGGACCTGTTTCCTTCGAATTTCGTCTTACGCCGAACAATACCTACAAATTTGTAGCGTGGGCCGATTTTGTAAAACAAGGAGAAACGTCCGATTTGCATTATAACACGTCCGATTTTACCGATATTTCGATAAAAGATGAGCTTGATGCTCAATTGAACGACGAGAGTAGAGATGCCTATTTCTTTATGAAAAATATCTCGGTGACACAAACGTTCGGTGAAACCATGACTTTGAAACGCCCGTTTGCAAAACTTCGTGTGATTACCACCGATTGGGCATCCGAAGGCATGGAGATGCCCGATAATTTCAAGGTCGCTTATCACGATTGTGTACGATTCTCTGCTTTAAATGCCGTTACCGGCGAGGCTGTCGGTAGCGCCGATGCCGAAAGTTCGAAGGTTTATACCGCAGCGATTATGCAAGATGAAACAGGTGATAAATTTTATGAAGGGGGATATGATGCTACTGCGAATAACCGTACGTTGGTAGTCGACTATCTCATTACCGGCGACGAGCAACGTGCCATACATTTCAGTTTGGAGATGTTGAAAGGAACAGCCCCGGTCGTTACAAAAGATTTTACAACCAATATACCCGTACAAAGGAATTATCTCACTACGATTTTGGGAAATCTGTTGACTGTGGGCGGAACGATAGATGTTGATATTCAGGAAGGTTTCAAGAACGAATGGATCGAGGGCGAAGAATGGTGGAACCCGGAGGAAATCACACCTTCTCAACCGGCTTACGATGAACAGACCAATACCTATTCGGTCTATACGAGAGAAGAGTTTGCTTGGCTGCCTACTCATATCGATGATATGCTTGCGGCTACCCCCGGTTTTACCTTGCGTATCTGCAACGATATAGATATGAGCGGTGTCGAGTGGAGCCCGATTTATCCCGGTTCCAGCGGTAGGACATATACGGTCGACGGACAAGGTCACACGTTGCGCAATTTTTCCATGAGCGGGAAGTTCGGGGCGGTCTATGAGTATAAGCTGGGTTCATTTGTTTTGGGTAGATATAATGCATATACCGGCGTATGGGGCAAATTCGACGGAATCATGAAGAACCTTACTTTCGAAAATATAACGATCAATGGTCTTGCCCATGCGGAGTTCCCGGTAAAAGATGTAGACGGAGAACCCGTCGATCACAGCAAAGAGTTCTCTTATTTTGCAGGGTGTATCGGTTATACCGGAGGTAATCAGTGGAGTATGAACAGCAAGTTCGAGAATGTACACGTCAGACACATACAGATTAAGTCGTCTGCCACTCCTTCTCAAAATCTCGGTGGTCTGGTCGGTTGGATTGGTTCAGGCGGAGGAAGTGCCGGGAATAGAGTTGCCGCTCTAAAAAACTGTTCTGCGACAGATGTACACCTCACGGGATATCAGGCCGGCGGTCTTGTCGGACAAGTGTTGGGCGATCGAGGCGTATCGTTTGATGATTGTCAGACGGAAAATGTCTATATACGTTATTCGAGTATTTCGTCATCATCAGGTTTTATAGGGAATATTGGCGACGGTGGAATTAACATCAGTTGGTCGGCAGCCATAGAAATCAATAATTGCAACCCGGCTCAAAACGTTTATTACATCAATGACAGAACCGGGGAGCCCAATACCACTTATAAACCTCAGAGTCCTTTCTACGGGCGCAAAAACAAGGTCGATGTGGTGACGATTACTCCGGAGGAAACGACAGAACCGTAACGATCATCGGGAACAATTTTGTAACAGAATATTATTGTTTGGTAGAATCCAATATAGAAAATGGGGCTGTGTCAAGACATCGACACAGCCCCATTAAAAAAATGACAGTTTCTGACCGCGCATACAGGACTCCTCCGAGCGAAAGGGTTAGAAGCTATTTGAATTAATATTTTTCCTCCCTGCGCGTGTCATATCCCGTAATGCTGGGACACGGCAGGAGTGAAGTGAAAAATCGATCTTTATTTCAGAAATGAGGAATACCGCTTGCCTCTCTCAGAATCGCCCTTTATTGGGCTTTCCTCTCTGTATTGTCGCCATACTTCCTCTTCCTTTACTCGCAAAATGCGAATAGGTTTGGTCCTATTATTTGGTCATTAGTTTTAAAACGATATACCCCCCGAATATTTGCAGAAGCATGCCGGGAATGCCTATTCGAAAATCTTGTATGGCGGTGAAAAAATTACCTGCAATAGCCCATTCTACAAGGCTCCCTGCTACTTGATAGGAGAGTACGACTCCCGTTAAGATGAGTAGAGAGACTTTCCCGAATCGATATGCGGCATATCCGGCGGCTGTGGCCAACAATATCGATTTGGAGAGAATCGCGGGTAGGACTTCGGGTAAAGGCATCCCGAACAGCATGGAGTTTATGAGGGGCGAGAGTACTGCCGTGAGCAACCCCACGCGCCACCCGTATTTATAGGCTCCGATAAGCGTGAAGAAATAGATGGGCAATAGCATGGGGCCACCCAGATGAATCGTATGACACAATTGGGGAAGAAGAATATTCCCCGCTATGAACAGGGCGGAAAAACCGTAGGTTCTCGCATTGTTATACTCTAAGGAATAGAGTTTTGCCGTGGTCGTTTGCATAGTCGTTTATTATTTATTGTTGTTAATCCAGTTTTACCGGTTCGTATTTTTGACTGCCCAAACCTATTTGTTCACCGTATTCCAACGTATGCATGCCGTGACGGGAATCGATACGTTCGATGAGGTGGATTTTTCCGTGGTCTTCCGATGCTCTCACCAAATCGGTACAAGCCTTGTCGAGAGCGACCGGGTCGAGTGATGCGAGGATACCTATGTCGCCCATTTTCGGATCTTCGGGGGAGGCATCGCAGTCGCAATCCACAGATAGGTTATTGGCTACACTTATATAAATGATTTTCTCACCGCAATGTTCAGCCACCGATTTGGCGGCTTCGGCCATCGACTCCAAGAAATCGTCTTGTGCAGGCAGGTTTTCCCACGGGTTCCCTTTGGTTTTCCCGGCAGAATGTATCCATGCTTTTCCGGTAGATGAAGCGATGCCGATGGACATGTTTTTTATCGCTCCGCCGAATCCTCCCATAGCATGGCCTTTGAAATGAGAGAGGATTATGGTAAAGTCGTAGTTCGGGTAATGGGCTCCCACATAATTCTCTTTAAGGTGCTTACCGCCGTGTACGGGTAGGGCTGTTTCTCCTTCCGAATCCATGATGTCGACAGGGGCGATAGCCGTGAAACCGTGGTCGGCAGCAGCTTTCAGATGACTTTCTGTGTCGGCTCTTCCACCCCCGTAGGCCGTGTTGCATTCGACGATCGTCCCGTTCACCTTCTGTACGAGGTCTTTGATAAGAGCCGGTTGTAAGAAGTTATGACCACCCGGTTCTCCGGTAGATAGTTTTACTGCGACTTTTCCGGTCGCTTTGCGGTTCAACGCTTCGTATATTTTCACCAAGTTTTCGGAAGAAATCTCTTTGAACATGTATACTTTGGGCGTTTCATTGTCCTTCTTGGAAAGTTGAGTTTCCGAATTTTGTGCGCGGGTGTTACAGCTTATCCCTATAAGGGCGGATAAGAAAGCGCATAGGGCGATATTGATGTACTTTTTCATATATGTGTGTGAATGAAAGAAATTAAAATTTTACGTTTATACCGGCCATGATTGTAGCTTTGGGCATGGGGTATCCGGCATTTATTTCGTATCGTTGTGCCAAGAGGTTTTCTCCACGTGCCCAAATGTCGAACCATTCGGTGACTTTGAATGACCCGTTGATGTTCCATAGTACGAAATCTTCGGTTTGAACATGGTCTACGTCTGTGTAGAGATTGGCTACATATTGGAGCCCGGTGGAGACAGTCCAGCGATTTTTGGAGAACATGGCTCCGGCGTAGAACTTATGTTCGGGTGCGCCGAGTACCGGATTGTCCATGTGCAGATAGCTGTAATTGGTTTCGACCGACCAATGGGGGTGAATACGGTAAGCAGCTTCCGCTTCGACTCCGGTGTTGTCTATTTTCCCGGTGTTCATGTTCAAGGGTGTCGCTCCCGCACGAGGCACGGCGACGATCAGATTTTTCCCGTCGATATAAAAAACGTTGATACCATACGACAGCCTTCCGTCGAGTAGACGTTGGGCGAAGGCCAGTTCGTAATTCCACATGGACTCTGGTCGAAGATCGGGGTTTTTGGGAGGGAACATATACATTTCCCGTATGGTAGGATAGCGAAATCCTTTGCCTGCACTTGCTTTCAATTCGATGGAGCCGGGTAAATGGAACGATAATCCCGCTTGTGGAATCCATTCCGTACCGATATGCGAATGGTGGTCGATACGGATACCGGCATCGAGGGTGAGCCAATGGCTGATGTCTTGCCGAAAATCGATATAACCGGCTATTTCGTGCTGTACCTTATCGACGATGTGTTCACGTTCTCCGTTTCGTTCACCTTCGACGTAACGGTTTTGTGCTTTGCCACCGAAGCGGTAGTAGTCAACTCCGGCAGTCAGGCGGTTGCCGGTAAAAAGCTGTGCGCTTTGATACCACGATATGCCCATCATGTCGTCGTGCGAGTCGAACCGGTATGGTTTGGGGTTATTCTTGTCATCGGGGTTGGCGGTATAACCGTCGTTGATCCAATGGTCTCCCCAGTTGTAGAAAAAGCTCACAGCTCCCGATGTGCGTTCGTAGCGGTTTTCTACGGCAACCGAGGTCATACCGCGGGTGATACTTTGGTCTGCGTCGATCATCGGGTCGGTTACCTCACCCGGTTGCGAAGCGTTGAAGTGGGTGACATTTACGTCGCCGCGGATATTCCAATAGGGAGAAAATTCATAACCCAGTTTGGCATATCCCCCGTATTGCTCGAATCCCATATTTCGGCGATGTCCGTCGGTTCGGTTGTACGAACCGCTTATCAGGCTGGTAAATCCGCCTTTTCGAATGCGGTTCGTGACTTCGCTCTGTAAAGTGTTGAACGAACCGTATCCTAAGTTGAGGTTGGTTTTTACTCCCTCTTCATGTAATTGGCGGGTAACGATGTTGATAACGCCCCCCATGGCGTTCGAGCCGTACAATACCGAGGCCGGTCCGCGCAAGACTTCCACTCGTTCGGCCATTAGCGATTGGTAAGCATCGGCGATAGGGTGTCCCATTAGTCCCATGTATTGGGGGTGTCCGTCGATGAGAACCATCAAGCGACCCGATCCGCTGCCTATTCCCCGTAACGACATGCCACCGGCCGCACCTCCCGATACACCGTAACCCATGATACCTCTGGCTGTGATGAATAGTCCGGGTACTTGTTGGGTAAGTATAGGGAGAATCGACGGTTGCATGCTCTGCTCGATTTGTTTACGGTCTATGACGGAAATCGTCATGGGCAGATGACGAATATCTGTCTCATTGCGAGTGCCGGTAACGACCACTTCATGGATTTGTATCGGGTCGATCAGTTTTCCATTTGAGGTTTTCGTTATATTTGGCAACGAGTCGGTTTGAGCCGATGCCGTTATTTCTCCTAATGCAAAAAATAAAAGTAAAAGTTTTGTCCTCATGCGTTTATATATTCTTCATCGTGTTCATGAAATCGTCTATCTCTGCGAGACAATCTTCCGGAGTTTCCAAATTTTTACAACGACTCTCCAACGGACACCAGCCGGTTCGGGTACGGTTGATAATGTATTCTGTCTCGATTTTGTATTCGGGTTCTATGCCGTGAGATTGAAATAAGGAGAGTGCCGGCCGACTGATGACACCGGCGAACACTTCTTTTACGCCTCCCAAGATCATCAAGGCCGCTGCGGCCTTTCCTATGACTTTGTCGGCAATGAATGATCCGTTGAGAAAATCCGGTTCTTCTTTCAATAATCGGTAAATATCTTTTACGCCTCGTTCGTGAAACAAGCGTATTTCGTGATTATTGCAAATAATGCAGGAACATTGTTCGGCAAAGAGCCGATTGATGATTTCTTGTTTTTTTTCGGTAGTCATTTTTATTACTGTGTTTAGAACCCGAACCGTTGAGCTGCCTGATGCATGGACTCTATGATTTTAACTCCGAACGGGCAACGGACTTCGCATGCGCCGCATTCGACACATTCCGAGGCATGGTGTGTGAGTGCCTTGTAATGTTCTCGCACGGTTTCGGGTATTTCTCCTTGTGCAACAGTTAAGTTATAAAATTTGTTCACGGCGGCAATATCTATTTTTGAAGTACAAGGTGCGCAATGACCGCAATACATGCAATGACCCTTCCACGAGAATTTCTCCAAGCCGGTCATTACGGCGGTATAGTCGCGTTCTTGTGGAGTGGCATGGCTCCAAGCGACTGCCTCGGCGATTTCTTCCCTACTTTTGCAGCCTACCATGACGGCTGCCACACCCGGACGCGTCAGTGCATATTCGATGGCCTGCACGGGTGTCATGGCCCGGCCGAAGGGGGAATTTTCTTTATTCAATAAGTCGCCTCCGCCATAAACTTTCATTACGTCGATACCCACGCCTTCCCTTTCGCACAAGGTATAGAATTGTTCCCGAACCGGGTCTATATTCTGCAAAGCGTTGGTATAACTTTCTTCTGCCCACAGCGTGTCGACATCTTCGTTGGGAGGTAGCAGGTCGTAACAGGGATTGATGGAAAATAAAACGACATCTATCAGCCCCGTTTTGACCGCCATGCTCGCCACGGTCGGATTGTGGCTGCTCATGCCGATGGCCCGTATCTTTCCCTCGGCTTTCAACCGTTGCGCGATTTCGATGATTTCATGATCGAATACCGTGTGAAAGTCTTTTTCGGCATCCACGTAATGTATCATACCGATGTCGAGATAATCGGTGCGCAGTTGTTTCAAAAGCGCTTCGAAAGAGGCTATGGTCTTTTGTGGGTTGCGGGTACGCAGGTATTGGTCGTTTTCCCATGTGGTACATAGGTGACCTTGTATGACGAAATTTTCTCGTCTTCCCTCTAAGGCAAATCCGATATGGCTCCTAAGGTCGGGATTCGAAGAATAGATATCCACGAAATTGATTCCGTTTTCTATGGCGAAATCGAAATCGGCCTTGACCTCTTCGGCGGTTTTGTGCATGAACCCTTCGCAACCAAGAGCGATGGTACTTACCCGGATTCCGGTTCTTCCTAATGTTCTATATTCCATAACGAGGCTTTAAAATTCTCTTCCTTGTTTCAGGTCTTCGACAAACTTGTCGATGCGTTGCATTTCTTCCGGGATATGAATGTTTTGCGGACAATGGTGCACGCATTGGTTGCACCCGATACAATGGTTGGCTTGGCGCAGTTTGGGAACACTTCGGTCATACCCGACAAGAAACGCCCGGCGGGCTTTGCTATAATTGGCATCTCGGGACGATGAAGGCATGTTTCCCTCGTTTATGCATTTATTGAAATGCAGCAGAATACCCGGAATATCCAGTCCGTAAGGACAAGGCATGCAATATTTGCAATCGTTGCACGGTATGGTCGGGTAACGCAATAATTGTTGTGCCGTCTCTTCCAGAAATTCTTTGTCGGCATCGCTCAGTGGATCGAGCGGACAAAACGTGCGCAGATTATCTTGCAGGTGTTCCATGTAAGTCATGCCGCTCAGTACGGTCAATACACCGGGAAAAGAGCCGGCAAAACGGAATGCCCATGATGCCACGCTCGATTCCGGTTTCCTCTGTTTCAGTTTGGCGGTTATGTGGTCGTGGACATTCGACAGGCGGCCGCCTAATAACGGTTCCATGATAATGGCGGGTATTCCCCGTTTCGATAATTCTCCATAGAGATATTCGGCGTTGGTGTTCCGTTCGTTTACTTCTTTGGCATGCTTCCAATCGACATAATTGAGTTGTATCTGTACGAAGTCCCATTTGAATTCATCGTGGCGGGAAAGAAGATAGTCGAATACCTTGATGTCTCCGTGGTAAGAAAATCCGAGGTTCCGTATTCGTCCGGCTTGTCGTTCGGCGAGGAGGAAATCGAGGACCCCGTTGTCGATGTAACGGGCGTTGAACTCCTGTAATCCGTTCCCCATGCCTACGCCATGCAGCAACAAATAGTCTATGTAGTTTACTTGTAGTTCTTTGAACGAATTGTGATACATGGCTATCGAAGCCTCCCGGCTCCAAGTCGAGGGTGCGAAATTCGATAGTTTCGTGGCGATGAAATATTTGTCTCTCGGATAGCGGCTGAGGGCGATTCCGGTAGCCCGCTCCGAGCGGCCTTTGCAATAGGCGGGAGATGTATCGAAATAATTTACTCCGTGGGCAATGGCGACATCGACCAGCTTATTGACAGTTTCTTGGTCTATATCGTCGCTGCTGTCTCTGGCGCTGTTGTTCGAGACGGTCGGCCAGCGCATGCATCCGTAACCCAGTAGAGATACTCGGTCTTGGGTCGATGGGTTTATCCGGTAGGTCATCTGGTCGGTGGGAATATCGGTTGTCGCCGTGTATGCCGATTCTTGTTTGTTTTTGCAGCCGGGAAGAAGGGTTGCCGATGTGACGGCAGCCGCACCACCCAATACTTTCAGGAAATCCCTTCTGTCTAAATTCTTGTTATGTTCGTTTTTCATTGCTTTTCGTTTTGGAGATTAGATGATACGATGGTGTTCGTGACCTTCTACATAGATAGCGCTGAACGGACGTGCCGGACACAGGTTTTCGCAAGTACCGCAACCGATACAGCGTTCCGTATTGATAACCGGGATCATTATGGTCTTGTCCTGTTCGCTGTTTTCACGACCTCCTCTATGGCGGTGACGGCCGTGGAACGGAACCATTTGTATAGCTCCGACAGGACAATGTCGAGCACAATTCCCGCAATCTACTCCATCGGTAAGCGGGATGCAGTTCTTTTTCACCCACACGGCGTGGCCTATCTGTATGCTCGATTTTTCGGCAGCGGTGATGGGGCGTATGGCTCCTGTCGGGCACACCTCCGAACACTTGGTACATTCGGGACGGCAATATCCGCGTTCGTACGACATTTCGGGCTGCATGAAAGTCATCAGATTACCCGATGGCCGCAAGACTTGATTAGGACAAGCCGATATGCACAACTGGCATGCCGTACAATGCTGGGCTATGTTCGATGCGCTTAGCGAACCCGGTGGGGTAATGGGAGTGATTCGGTTGGGAATTTTTTTATCTTCGATGACCGCTAGACCTCCGTCTACTTTTTTCTCCTGAGCTTTCAATAAGGCAGTACCGGCCAACAATCCGGCGAACGAGAGGAACTCTCGTCTGGGATTTTCCTTTTTGTCTTCATGTGCTGGTTTGACAGATGCCGAAGTAGTCTTTTTTCGGGGAATGTATCGTATCGCTCCCTGTCTGCACTTTTCGATGCAATCCATGCAAGCCACGCAACGGCTGTAATCGATGAGGTGGTTTTTGGCATCGATGCACGAGGCTTTGCAGTTGCGGGCACACGATTGGCAACCGTTACATTTTGTCGTGTCGATAACGGGGCGGAAAAGAGAGAATCGGGACAATAGCCCCAGAACCGTACCCACCGGGCAAATCGTGTTGCAATAGGCGCGTCCGTTTTTCCATGCTAATATAAGTAACGAGACGAATGTGACGAGGGCAATGATAAAAGTGGGTATGCTTTTCAGCCACACGTCGGTGGAATAGAACGCGTAACTGTCGATATGCTCGGCAAAGTAAGCGAGTAAATTGTTTCCCCATTGATAGAGCGGAGCGAACAGATTGAATGCGATTCGTCCGTATGCGCTGTATGGAGCGATGAGGGCCGCAATAGCCGTGAATCCGGCAAGCAGGGCGACGATGAACAAGGCCAACATGCTGTAACGCAGCCATGAGATAGCCGGTGAATAACGGAATCGGTTCTTTTTCCGTTTACCCGATATCCACGAAACGATATCTTGGAATACACCGAGCGGACAGATTACCGAGCAGTAGACACGTCCGAACAATAAAGTGAGGATAACGAGGAATGCGACGACTCCTACGTTCAAAGCTAATACGGCCGGGAGGAACTGTATTTTAGCGAGCCACCCGAACCACAGATGCAGAGTCCCCGTGAAATCGAGGAATAATAAGGTGATTAGCGTGAAACAGATAGTCGCTGCGACTATCCTGATTTTTCTTAACATAAAGGTTTGTTTTTAGCTGTTAAATGACATATTTCGATAAATCTGTTGGGCATAGTACAGAAAATCGCTACGAAAATACACAAAGATTTTTTAATCTTTTTTGCTCATAATCAATAAAAAAGAGTTTGTTATATTCTTTTTTCCCTTCTCGATTTTCCATTTGCAATGGAAGAAATAAGACGATATGATTCGAAAAGTAACAGCCTATGGTGTAAATGTCGATTTTATAGGCATTCTTTTTTCCGAGCTTAGATCACCTTCATTTCAGAATACAAAGATAAATGGGAATATTAGTGATATATGTAGATAAATTACGGATAGTTGTACCAATTTTACAGATACATAGCAGCACCTTTCCCTTTGCGAACATACTCCTTTATTGCTAATGCAGAGTCCCCCGTAATACTACGGGACATAGCAAGGAGAGAAGGGATAATACTTTCGATAACGGGAACAGAGTGATGCATATCCCTCTCCCCCTGTGTTTCCGTTAGGGAATATAGGGGGAGTGCCCGTAGGGCGAGGGGGGGTGAAATAGAAAAATGTAGCCCACTCCTTCTGCTCATCGCAAATGAGATAGAGAGTTCCTTTTAACACCTCCCCTCTGCTCACGTTTAGCGCGATAGGGAGTGCCACGTGGTGGGAAAATATAGGGGGGATAAGTGTTTGAGTTTGGGTTACAGGCTGCTGGCGAATATCCCGACAGTAGCTATCGATTCCAATTCCAACAAATACTTTTTGGCTGTGAGCCCGCCTCCGTAACCGGTGAGAGACCGGTCGCTACCGATCACTCTATGGCAGGGAACGAAAATGGAGATGGCGTTTGCTCCGTTGGCATTCGCTACGGTGCGAACGGCGTTCGGTATGTCCAGTCGTTTGGCCATTTCACCATAAGAAAGAGTTTGTCCATAAGGGATTTCCAATAATTTGTGCCATACTTTTTTCTGGAAATCTGTACCGGTAAATAGTATGGGAATATCGAACGTTGTCCGCTCTCTTTTGAAATACTCGTCTAATTGTCGGGCGGCTTCTTGAATGATATCCGATTTCCCTTCTTTATAGTCCGCATTCAACAGGTTTTGTAATCTTTTGTCCACTCTGCCCTGATGTTTTTCTATCACCCAGTTGCAAAGGCAAAGTCGGTCTTCGTATGAACCGAGTATTAAATCCCCGCAAGGAGAGGGATAGTGTTGTGTTAGAATCACATGTTTTGTATTCATGATCGTTTCTTTTTAGTCGTTGCGTAATCTTTCATTCCTTCGATGGCTCCACCGGCTACCGCCCACAGGTATAGACTGGCCACACTGTTGTAAGGCGAATAACGTCGGCGATATTTTTCAAACAGGTTCCGGGTTATGTCGCGATGGTGATATACCATTCGTAGCCCTCTTTGAATGGCGAGGTCGCTATAACTTAGAATATCTGGACGTTGCATGGAAAATAACATGAGCATTTCGGCACTCCATATGCCTATCCCGTCGAGTTTTGACAAGCATTCGATGACTTCTTCGTCGGTCTTGTCGTAAAGCCCGTGAATGTCGAACTCTCCGTTCAATATTTTTGTGGCTGCGCGTTTAATGTAGGTCACTTTTTTGAATGAGATACCGAAGCGTTGCAATTCTTCATTGGTCAGGCTTATGACTCTTTGTGGTGTAATTTCTCCTAATGAAGATTGTATTCGCTGCCAGATGGTCTCATGAGCCTTTGTTGAAATTTGCTGCCCTACGATGGAATGTACCAATGCTGCAAAAAGGTTCGGAATGACTCTCCTTTTTACCCAGCCTACCTTGTCTATGATTTCAGACAGGCGTTTGTCCCTCTGTTTTAAGTAAGCGAGTTCTTTTTCTCCGTATTGAAAATATTCTGTCATATTTCTTTTGCTTTCATCTTGTTATCGATTTGAGGGTTTTATGTTAGGTAAAAATCCGGCGATGATACCCAATAGAGGCAACAATGTACTGACTTTGAAAATAAATTCTATACTCGTTTCATCGGCAAGCCAGCCGAAGAATGCGGAACCGATTCCTCCGAGTCCGAACATAAGTCCGAAGAAAATACCTGAGATCATTCCTACTTTGTCCGGCTTTAAATCGGTAGCATAAACCAGTATGGCAGAAAAGGCCGATGCGATGATAAAACCGATGATAACGGCTATGACGAGCGTCCAAAACAGATTGAGGTACGGCAGTACGAGTGTGAAGGGGGCTGCACCGAGGATAGAAAAGAGAATGACGTATTTTCGTCCGTACCGGTCGCCGAGAAACCCTCCGAGCAAAGTCCCTATGGCCAGTGCCGCGAGAAAAGCGAATAGGCAAAGTTGTGATTGTTGTACCGTAATGCCGAATTTTTCGATTAAAAAGAAGGTGAAATAACTCGTCATGCATGAGATAAAAAAGTATTTCGAGAATAGCATGATTACCAGAATAATCAGAGCATTGCGGATTGCTTTCTTGCTCAAATTACAACTTGTCGTTTGTTGAGCTCGATGCGACATTCCGGTTTGGGAAAGCGTCAGCTTGTACCAATATCCTACCCGTACCAGTATGGCAGAGGCGAGCAATGCTGCGATTGAAAACCACCCGACGGCATGTTGCCCGTAAGGAATAATAATCAATGCGGCGAGTAATGGCCCGATGGCGCTTCCTCCGTTTCCGCCGACTTGAAAAATAGACTGGGCCAGACTTTTCCTGCCCCCGATGCTATTTGTGCCACTCGGGATGCTTCGGGGTGGAATACCGAAGAACCGCAACCGATAATCGCGACAGCGAGGAGAATCAAGAAAAAGTTCGAGGCGAAAGCGAGCAGCAATAACCCCGTTAGGGTAAAACACATGCCAGCGGACAACGAATAGGGCTGCGGTCGGCGGTCGGCATATTGTCCTATAAAAGGTTGGAAAACGGAAGAGGTAAGTTGGAATACCAGTGTGATGATGCCTATTTGTGCGAATGTAAACCCGAAATTATCTTTCAAGACAGGATACATGGCAGGGATAACCGATTGGATCATATCGTTCAATAGGTGGCAAAAACCCATGGCGAACAATATCGTATAGGCTGTACCTTTTTGGACATGGGGATGCCCTTTGAGTTTAATTAAAATGCTCTTCATCGGATTCCTTTTCTATGTTTACGTCCTTCCATAATAGTTTGGCCGCTCGCATGGCCGGCTCTATATTTCCTGTTTCGATGTGGTGCAACAGCCTTTCATGCAACGGTTGCGATTTCATAAGATAAGTGGTGTCCTCATAAATGTAGTCGTATCCGGAGGTAAGGTGAACCGTCATGCTGTGGTAAAGCTCGGACAATATCTCGTTATGCGTAGCCCGGGCTATCGAGTTATGAAAATTTATGTCGGCGGCGATACACCGTCCGACGTCGCCCGATTTTGCGGCTTCTCCTCTTTCTTGGATATATCGTTTCATATTTTCCAGATCGATCTTTGTTCTCCTTTGTGCGGCCAGTCGGGCAATGGGAGCCTCGATGATGTCCCGTACCTCCCGCAGTTCCTGTATGTCTGCTCGTTTCAATCGTTGGTGGAATGGTTCATTGGTTTCTGTAACGCTTTCCACGAAAGTACCCCGTCCCTGTTGTACACTCAGGTATCCCATGTTTACAAGCATTTTGATGGCTTCTCGTACAGTGGAGCGCCCTACGCCGAACAGCTTCATTAGCTCCGGTTCGGTAGGTAGCTTTTCTCCTTTGGTCAATTTCCCGTCGTTTATTTGTTCCCTGATTAGGGAGGAGACTTCCTCTGCGAGCGATTTCTTTTGAATGGTTGTATTTATATCCATAATAAGTCTTATGATAATATCATCTGATGAATTTTTTGCGTTGACAAACATACTTATTTTTTAGAAAACAAGAAAATAAAAAGTAAAATTTAACTCGGTTTTTTGATGTGTTGATTCGCAAAATACTCCTTTTTGCGAGGAAAAAAAATAACATTGATAACTCTTTAACTGTCGTTTCCCGTAGCATTGCGGGAGGTGGTGGAATAGATATGGAAAAGGTCGTAGGGTGGAGGTATTGATGTCGTTTAAAGTCAAGAGAAATATCATATACGTGTCGTTAGCGGTGGTATGGTTTGGGAAAGAGACTGTTTATCCTATACACTATTCGGCAGGATTTGTCGTTTAATATATGTATAATAGCAAAACGAGTATCATGGAAAAACGTCAGGAGGAGAGTTTGATATGGCTTGATTGGGCCAAGGAATTACAGTTTATTGCACAAGCGGGTTTGACCTATTCAAAAGATCCGTTCGATTTGGAGCGGTTTCAACGAATACGCGAAATTTCGGCGGAGATAGTGAGTCGGCAGACCGGATTGTCTTTTGAACGAGTGACGGATCTTTTTTGTGGCGAGACCGGATTCCAGACTCCCAAACTCGATACGAGGGCTGCTATTTTTCAAGACGGAAAAATCCTGTTGGTCGAGGAGAGGGACGGTACGTGGTCGTTGCCCGGAGGGTGGGTCGATGTGAACCAAACCGTCAAAACCAATACCGAAAAAGAGGTGCTCGAAGAAGCCGGGCTCGAAGTCGAGGCTGTCCGTCTGCTTGCTTTGCAAGATCGCAATCTCCATAACCGGCCGCCCTATGCCTATAACGTATGTAAAGCCTTTGTCTTGTGCGAAATCAAAGGCGGCTCGTTCCGTCCCAATATAGAAACACAGGGTAGTGCCTATTTCGCTTTGGACGAACTGCCGCCACTCTCTGAGGACAAAGTTACTCGCGAGCAAATCGTCCTCTGCTTCGAAGCCGTGCAAACTGACGATTGGGTAGTCCCTTTTGACTGATTTGAATAACGATTGGAATCCGTTTCCCGAAACTTCGTTTTTAGATGTCTTTCCCTTTTCCCGCTTTTTATCGGATAGGCCTTAGAGAGAATTAAGATTGGATCGTTTTCTTCAAATCTTATTTCTTTGTAATGTATTATAAAGCGTCGATAATACGAATCGCATTCAACGCATTTGGAAATCCTATGTAGGGAAGGCATTGTATCATCGCTGCGATTTGGGTGGCTTTGTCGTTTCCAGCCTTGATATTGCCCTTGCTGTGCGAATGTATTTGAGATTCGGCTCCGATAGCTGCTAATACACAAAGAGAAAGTAGCTCCCTTGTTTTGAGGTCGAGTCCAGAACGGGTATAGAAATCATCGAAACCTACTTCGGTGAGAAACCGAGGGAGACTTTCATTCATTTCGTCGGGTAAGTTACTAAATGTTCGGGCTATTTCGTCGCCGTATAGAGGGTATTGTATCTCTTTCCCTTTTTCGTATCGGTTGTCTTCATTCACCGTTCCTTGTGCTTCCAAAGGTAAAGGGATTCCTTTTTCTTGAAAGACTTCATTAATTGTCGAAATGGCATTCAATGTTTTGGGGAATCCGATAAATGGGGCGCATTGATAGATGGCTTCGCGCAATTCTATCGGAGATACTCCTACGTTGAGTGCCGCTGCTGCATGAGATTTCAACTGGGGGAGTGTTTGCATGGAGGCTAAGGTGACACACGTAATCATCTCGCGGGTTTTGTGGTCGAGAGAACCGGTTTCGAATACTTCACCGAAAATGAATTTTTGAAGTATATCCATCAACTCGGGGTCGCTTCCTTTCCCTGTGAGAGCTTCACCACCGAACAATCGGGTATAATTTTGTTTACATGTTTCTATTCTGTCCATCGTCGTATCTTTTTTATCGTTTTCAGCTTCGGCGCCAAATGCTAAGCTTAAAGATATTCCTATTATCAAAACTATTTTTTGTTTCATAACATAATCATTTAAGGAGTTTTAGGGTTTGCAGCCATTTAACTACGTCTTGACGATTGTCGTTTACATAACTGTCTCTGATTGCCAAACCTTCTGAGAAAGATGCATCGGGGCATAATTTCTTCATGTCGGAAATAGAATGCCCGAATCGGCCTCCTCCATGAGTCATGAAAGGGACGATGGTTTTTCCCGAGAAATCGTGTCTTTCCAAGAATGTAGCCACCGGTGGCGCTATGGTGCTCCACCAGTTGGGCGAGCCGATGAATATTATGTCGTATTTATCGAAATCTTGTACATCGTTTTTCAGCGCAGGGCGATGGTTGGTGTTTATCTCTTTTTTATCTTGTTCCACGACTGAATGGTAGTCGGTGGGATAGGCTTCTTTCAAAACGGGTTTCCCTTCTATCTCTCCGACTTTCCATACCCCGGTTCCATAGATAATCCCTTTTTCACGAGCTCCTTCGAGACAGTCGAGAAATCCTCGGAATCCGTCAATCGTGCGTTCCATAGTCGGGATACTCGGCTCGGCGGCCGTTACGATAAAATAAAAATTTTTGTTTGTGATTTCTGTGTAACGGGCGCAACAACGGTCGATGAGGGTTTTCATCTGTGCACTCGTCGTATAGAAATAGACGGGCGTTGCCATGACTATGACATCGGCGGCAATCATTTTTTCGAGCACTTCGGCGGCATCGTCTTTTTGCGGACAAGGCTTGCCGTACATGCTACATATACCGCAGCCTGTGCAGTAGTTTATGTGTTTGTCTTTTAGAAATATTTTTTCGACCGTGTGCCCGGCATTTTTACAGCCTTGTAGGAAAGGATCGCATAGGCGGTCGGAGTTGCCGCCTCGCCGCGGGCTTGAAGAAAGTATCAGTACATTTTTGTTCATGTTTCTTTACCATTAGATTCGTGAGACAAAATTAGAAGGGGAATCGTAAGGGCTTTGTATATAGATTACAGATAGATATACCATTTTTACGGATTCGGAAGTTGAGGTATGAGACCTATTTGGAAAAGTATTAACTTTGTTTTCGTAAAACAGAGAATGACTGCGTTTCGTATGACTAAATATTTTTGAGAGTGTATTCTTTTTTTTGTGGAATTTTGAAAGACAAACGATTATGAACGAGATTTTGAAACTTGACAATATATTCCAATATAACGATATGATGGGACAAGAAACCTTGCACCCGTTAGTCAGCGTTGTCGATTTTTCGAAATGCAAGCCTATGCTGCATTCTCTTCAACGGTTTGGTTTTTATGCCGTTTTTTTGAAAGATGTGAAATGCGGGGATATTCGTTATGGTCGGAATTATTATGATTATCAAGAAGGAACGCTTGTTTTTCTGGCTCCGGGACAAGTTGTAGGGATTGTCAATAATGGAGAATATTTCCAGCCTAAGGGCTGGGCTCTTTTGTTCCACCCTGATTTGATACGGGGTACTTCGCTTGTACGCGAGATGAAGAACTATACTTTCTTTTCTTATGAATCGAATGAGGCGCTTCATTTGTCGGAACAGGAACGAAAAGTAATTCTCGATTGTTTTCATAATATAGAGTCGGAATTGCAACATGCTATCGATAAGCATAGCAAGACATTGATTGTAAATAATATAGAATTGTTCTTGAATTATTGCGTTCGGTTTTATGACCGGCAATTTATTACTCGCAGCAATGTGAATAAAGATATTTTGACTCGCTTCGAGAATTTGTTGAACGATTATTTTCAATCGGAGAAACCTCAAATCATAGGGCTTCCGTCGGTTCAATATTGTGCCGATTCCTTGCATTTGTCGCCTAATTATTTTGGTGACTTGATTAAAAAAGAGACCGGAAATTCTGCACAGGAGTATATACAAGCTAAGTTGATCGGAGTAGCGAAAGACCGTATTTTCGATACCAGCCTTTCGGTCAGTGAAATTGCTTATAGCTTGGGGTTCAAGTATCCACAACATTTCAGTCGTTTATTCAAGCAGAAAGTGGGTGTTACCCCTAATGAGTATCGCATGCGGAATTGATTTTCGGGATACTTTTTTATTGGAATTCGGTTGGCGGTTTTGAGATATTGATTTTGAGAATGGTTCGAAACAATTTGGACCTGTTTCTGAGCGAGGTTTTATTTACGTTTCTTTTTTCTTTTTCCTTTGGGATTGCCAGGCGTTGTTGCCTTTATCGTTTTAGGTAATTGATTTTTTACCGGTCGGACGAGGGGGATTTGATGGGTCGATGTTTCTTTGACAATTGTCAGAGGATTGACTATCGTTAGATTACAAGGGTCTTGTTTTGGGTCGTTGTCAGGTATGGAATCTATGTTTTCGTTATCGCTACGTGCCGATTGCTGTGTTGCCGAAGAGGCTTGTGTCGTATCGTTATGTTTCTTTTTGGAATCATATTTACGGGCGTAACGTTCGAGCGTGTTGATACAGCTCATCAGGGCTTTTACCTCTTGGGGTTGCAAAAGGGGATCGAGTTCGAGGAGCTGTGTGTAATACTGTAACAACACTTGATTACGCAGCAGTTCTATTTGCATTCGGCTTGCCGATAGTTCTTGTTCAAATTGTTTTTCGAGATTTTCCATACCTTTGTTTTTGGAGCAAAAGTATGTGACGGTATGCACGATTTTATGGCATGATTGAACAAAGTTTGAAAAGAGCTCTTGTTTGTCAATTCTTTTCAACAGAGAGAAGAATGTATCAGGGGGTACTTGATATAGGTGGAATTGATGGGACTTAACCCCTCCTTCCCTTCGTGCCACCTCCCCTATATTTTGCAGAACAAAACACCCCGTAAGGCTACGGGACACGGCAGGGGAGGAGGTTAAAAAAGCACGCCGATAGTGTCATACTAATCTTTCGCTGTTCTAAGAGTTAGACAAGGAGTATTGCGGCTCTCTTTTGTCGTGTGATTTTTGCCGGTAAGATAAAAAGTATTCAATCTTCTCCCCTGTGTCGCAAAGCAATATTTGATTGTATATATTAACCCCCTCACCCTACGGGCACTCCCCCTATATTTTGCTGCGCAAAACACAGGGGGGAGAGGTTAAGACGTATTCCCTTTTCTTTTCTGTTCCGATTTTATATGCGAAACCCCGTAATGCTACGGGACACGGCAGGGGAGGAGGACAAACACGAACAATCCCTGTTAATTATCGACAGAACCGTTTTGGCGGGGTGGACATTTTTGGTGTTAAAAAAAAGGCTGTTAATCTTACGATTAACAGCCTTATGCAGTACCCGAAGGGGGACTTGAACCCCCACAGCTGCAATAGCCAAAGGATTTTAAGTCCTTCGTGTCTACCATTCCACCATTCGGGCAGCCTTAGAGCGAAAAACGGGACTCGAACCCGCGACCCCAACCTTGGCAAGGTTGTGCTCTACCAACTGAGCTATTTTCGCAATTGCGAGTGCAAAGATAAAATGCTTTTTTGTTTTTGCAAAATTACGGCTTGAAAATCTAATGGAAAGTTTCATTTGAGACTTTCCCGCCCGATGGAGGAGAATTTTAAGTCGTGTTTTTGCTGTATTTCTTAACTTTTCTCCTCTTGCTTACATTAAAGCAGGGGTGGAGTTCTTAGCTAAAAGTCGATATCAACGGTATATTAATTGGCCTCCGGCTGAGCCATAGGGCGCTATATTGTAACTTTGCAAGAAATAACGACCGTCTTTTGCCGTCCCTGTCATGGGGCCTCCTGTGGTGATGTCGTAGGTGGAACCGCATTTGGGGCATCTTAGGCAAAGATTGTTTTCGTCGAATTCGATTCTTATGTTGGAATTGATTTCTACGGGACAACAGAGGTCGTAGACGTAGGGCACACCGTGTTCGTTAGTAATAAGCATGAGCCCTCCGTATCCTGTGGCCGAAGATAGGGTGTAGGGAAATCCTGCCGGAATTTTCTGGTTGAGAATGAACCGGCGGTGTATGAAACTACCGCTTACACCGTATTGGTCCCACATGGCTTGGTTGGCAAATTCTACCCGGACGGCGGCAGCCGGGATGCGGTCGCGGTCGCCTCCGTCGCAGCTTGTAGCGATGATTGTGATAAGGAGGAGAATGAGAATGTTGCCAGTTCGCTTCATTTCAATATGTTTTCTATGAGTTCTATTTCGGACGGTGAGAGGGACAAATTGTCCACTGCATGCAAACTGTTTTTCAACTGGTCGAGGTTGCGGGCTCCGATAATTACACTGCCGATTTCTTTGCGGCGTAGTATCCAAGCGATCGCCAATTGCGATATGCTTTGTCCCCTTTGTTCTGCGATTGGCCGAAGACGGGTTACCTTAGCGATTTTATCCGGAGTGACATCGGATTGTTTCAAGTAACCTTCGGGACGGGCTGCTCGTGAATCGGCCGGTATGCCGTTCAGATATTTGGAACTGAGTATGCCTTGTGCCAACGGGGAGAATGCCACTACCCCGATGCCTTTTTCCATACAAATTTGCAGGTGTTCTTTTTCTATGTGACGGTCGAACATGTTGTAGCGATCTTGATAGGCCAAACACGGAACGCCGGCTTCGTGCAAGTAGTTCAAAGCATACAATAGCTTGTCGACCGGATATTTGGATAGTCCTATATATAAGGCTTTGCCTTGCCGGACGATATCGACGAGGGCTTGCATGGTTTCATCGATGGGGGTAATTCCGTCGTATCGGTGGCTGTAAAAGAGATCGACATAGTCGAGGTTCATTCTTTTCAGGCTTTGGTCGATACTTGCCATGAGATTTTTGCGGGAACTGCATCCTCCGTAGGGGCCGGGCCACATTTCGTGCCCGGCTTTCGACGTAATGAACATTTCGTCGCGATGTGCGGCGAAACTTTGTTTCATCATGCGTCCGAAGTTTTCTTCGGCACTGCCTGCCGGGGGGCCGTAGTTGTTGGCTAAATCGAAGTGGCATACTCCGTGGTCGAATGCATATTCGACCAATTCCAATCCGGTGGCATAACAGTCGGTGTTCCCGAAGTTGTGCCAAAATCCGAGGGATATGACGGGTAGTTGTATGCCGCTGTCACCACATCGGCGATAAAGCATTCCGTTGGTATAGCGGTCCGGTTGAGGTTTATATTCCATAATTGTCGTATGTTTAGAAGCAGTTCGATTTACTGCTATGAAAAGCTCGTCTACGATAATTTATTAGCGACCCAAGAGTCGAGCTTCGGCCGCTTCGGTACGAGCGAAGTCGAAAGAGTCGATCGTTTTTCGCATGAGTTCTGTGATTCGGTCGTTACACAGATTACCGATGCTGCCTTCGTGGGTATGATGGATATGCTTGTCGGGGGAGAATTCCCCGGCTTCGATTTCTAATCCCACTTGTTTATAGGCATCTCGGAAAGGTGTGCCTGTTTGCACTCGCCGGTTTACTTCTTCCACGCTGAACATATAATCATATCGTTTGTCGTCGAGAATATGCTCATTGACGGTAATTTGAGAAATCATGAGGTCGACCATGTCCAAGCACTCTTCCAATTCGTCGAACGAGGGTAGGAACAGTTCTTTAATGATTTGTAGGTCTCTGAAATAACCCGATGGCAAGTTATTGGCGATGAGTGTGATTTGATAGGGTAATGCTTGTAACTTGTTGCATTTGGCTCGTGTCAATTCAAAAACATCGGGGTTTTTCTTATGGGGCATGATGCTCGAACCGGTCGTGAAGGCATCGGGCAATTTAATGAAGGCGAAGTTTTGCGAATTGTACAGACAGGCGTCGAATGCCAGTTTGGCGAGAGTAGCGGCAATAGATGCGATAGCGGAGGCTACGATACGCTCGGTTTTCCCTCGTCCCATTTGAGCGTACACGACGTTGTAATCCATCGTTTCGAACCCGAGGCTATCGGTGGTTTGCGTACGATTCAGCGGGAATGAAGAGCCGTATCCTGCGGCCGACCCTAACGGATTGCGGTTGCACACCCGGTAGGCGGCTTGCATGACGATGAGGTCGTCTGCCAGACTTTCGGCATAGGCGGCGAACCATAGTCCGAAAGAGGAGGGCATAGCGACTTGCAAATGGGTGTACCCCGGCATGAGTACTTGTTTGTATTTCTCGCTTTGGGCGATGAGGGTATCGAATAGTTTCTCCGTCTTTTTTACGATATTCTGCAAGCGAGAACGGGTGAAGAGTTTGAGGTCGACCAATACTTGATCGTTACGGGAGCGTCCGCTATGGATTTTTTTTCCGATGTCGCCCAATTTGCGGGTTAATAAGAGTTCGACTTGCGAGTGCACGTCTTCGACACCTTCTTCGATTAAAAATTTACCGGTTTCGGTATCCCGATAGATATTCCGTAACTCTTCGGTGAGCTGTTTCAGTTCCTCGGCGGTGAGCAACCCGATGGATTGCAACATGGAGATATGAGCCAGCGATCCCAGTATATCGAAAGGAGCCAAATATAAATCCATTTCCCGGTCTTTCCCGACTGTGAACCGTTCGACGTCCCGATCGACTTGTACCGATTTTTCCCAAAGTTTTTGCGCCATTCGAGTTACGTTTTTGTTGTCAGATGAAAAGATTAAAATAACTTTTTATTCGTAGGGCAATATGACAAGCATATCGGCCATTTTATCAACACCTTCCTGCAATGGCTTGGAGACCATCGGCTTAATGAAAGGGTTAAGTTCCGCTTTGACCGTGATACGCGATGCCGTTTCATTTTCTCCGGTTGAGACCAGCTGTATCCACAGATTGAGAGGGAGCGGGGAGTTTTCGGCTTCGAACTTTATCGTTTTATTGGGTTCCCGATCTATGATTCTGAAAGTGATAGATCCTATGGGGCTCACTTCGATAGAGAGGCTGTCCTTGTCGTAACCTGTAATTTTCAGCTTTTCGTTCCCGGGAGCATTCAAGGCTCCTTTGAACCTTTCGAGGTTGGAGAGGTCGGAAAGCAATTCAAAGACCCGCTCGGAGGAGTGGGCTATTCGTACCGTTTTACTTTCGAAACTTGTCATACCGAAGGCGTGTTGTTATTGGGACCTTGCCAGCTTGCCGGGTCTTTACGCCATTCCTGCAATGTTTCAAGGTCTTCGGGTTTGATATAGTTGGTTTCCAATGCGGTTTCGAGCATTGCATTATAGTTGCTCAATGTAATCAATTCGACTTGTGCCGATTTGAATTTGCGGGCCGCTACGGGGAATCCGTAGGTGAAGATGGCGGCCATACCGATTACTTCGCAGCCTGCGTTTCGTATGGCTTCGACTGCTTTTAAGCTACTGCCTCCGGTAGAGATGAGGTCTTCGATGACAACTACTTTTTGACCGGGTTTTAAATTTCCTTCGATGAGGTTTTCCAAACCGTGGTCTTTCGGTGCGGAGCGTACATAAACATAAGGTAATCCTAAGGTTTCGGCGACAAGAGCCCCTTGTGCGATTGCTCCGGTGGCTACACCTGCAATGGCATCTACTTCGCCGAAGTTTTCCATAATTACCCGGCAGAGCTCTACTTTAATAAACGTCCTGACTTCGGGGTAAGAGAGTGTTCTGCGATTGTCGGTATATATGGGCGAGTTCCAGCCCGATGCCCAAACGAAAGGATTTTCGGGTTGTAGTTTGATAGCACTGATTTTTAATAGTTTTTCAGCAAGTCCTCGTCCTTCGCACTGTGCCCCGCCATCAGCATGAAGTCGCCCGGCGCGAAAACACGCTCTTCCGCACGGTTGATGTAGGTAAACGCGGTGCGGTCGAGATGGAAGGTGACCTCCTGCTCCTCACCCGGCTGCAGAAGCACCTTGCGGAAGGCAATCAGCTGCTTCACAGGCTGCATCACCTCGCATACGCAGTCGCGCAGGTACACCTGAACCGTCTCTTCGCCCGCAATGTCGCCCGCGTTGCGCACCTTCACCGACAGCGTGAGCGAATCCGCATCCACCGCCAAATCGCGGTAGACAAACGGCGCATAGCCGATGCCCTCGCCAAAGGTGAACAGCGGCTCGGCAGGCAGGTCGCTGTAGTGTCCCCAGTGCCAGCCGGGGAGATGGTTGTAGTACACCGGCACCTGCCCCGAATGGTGCGGGAAGCTGATGGGCAGCCGCCCGGACGGATTCAGCCGCCCGAAAATCGCTTCCGCGACCGCTTGACCGCCGAACATGCCGCCGTTGAAGGCGCACACGAGCGCATCCGTCGAATGGGCAATTTCCGGAATCGCCAGCGGCTTGGAGGACAGCAGCACCGTCACCAGCGGAATCCCCAGCGCACGAAGCTGCTGGTATAGCTCCAGCTGCCGCCCGGACAGGGCAAGGTCGGCGCGGTCTTTCGTTTCGCCGTACTGTGCGTAAACATCGCCAACGACAAGCACAATCGCATCCGCATTCCGGCACGCAGCCACCGCACCCGGAATATTGTCAGCATCCGAAGGAAGCACGCCGCACCCGCGGTGGTACACAACCTCGAAATTCTCCTGCGCGCCGATGGCCTCGATGCCCTCGCGAATCGTCACATAGGGGCGGATGGCGGGATGCTCCGGCTGGTATCCCGGATGCGTGAAGTACGTCCAGTCGCCGTACTGCGCGCGAAGGTCGTCCGCGCTCGCACCGATGACCGCCACACGGCGGACGGATGTCAAGGGCAGGGTGTGCGCGTCGTTTTTAAGCAGGGTGATGGACTTGCGTGCCGCCCGAAGCGCCGCCTGCTGATGCGCCTCGCACCCGATGCACCCCGGACGCCCGCTCTTCTCCGGCTGCGCAAGCAGATTCATGCGGCACTTGACGGTCAGAATGTGGCGCACCGCGTCGTCCAGAACGGCTTCGTCGAGCTTGCCGGAGCGCACCGCGTCAATCGCCGCATCGTAGAAGCCGAGGGAAGTCATCATCATGTCGTTGCCTGCCTTGGCAGCCAGTACGGACGCTTCGGGCATGTCCGCCGCGACGTGCTGGGCGGTCAGAAGCGAATGGCAGTTGTCCCAGTCGGTGACGCTGAAGCCGTCAAAGCCCGCGTCGCCGCGCAGAATCGCCTTCATGCTCTTCTCGTCGGCGGTGAAGGGCGTGCCGTCGATGGAACCATACGCCGTCATGACCGTTGCGCACCCTGCCCGGAACGCCTTCTCGAACGGCGGCAGGAACGTCTCGCGCAGGCGGCGGTATGTCATTTCCGTGTCGCAGGCATCGCGCGCGCCGACCGCCTCGCCGTAGCCGATGTAGTGCTTGGCGCACGCCAGAATGTGCTCGCCGTCGGACAAATCGTCGCCCTGATAGCCGCGCACGATTGCTTCGCCTAATTCACCCGCCAGATAGGGGTCTTCGCCGAAGGTTTCGTCGACGCGCCCCCAGCGGGTGTCGCGCCCCAGGCACAGCACGGGCGAGAACGTCCAGTGCAGCCCGTCGGTGGCGACTTCGCGCGCCGTCACTTCGCCCATTTCGCGCGCGATGTCCTTGTCCCACGCGCAGGCGCAAGATAGCTGCGACGGGAAGATGGTGGCGTGGTCATTCAGCCCATGCCCGTGGATGGCGTCAATGCCGAACAGCACGGGGATGCCCAGACGGCTATGGAGCGCCGCCTGCTGCACCTCGCGCGCGTCGTCGCCCAGAACGTGCAGGAACGAACCTGCGCCGAGCTTCGCCCAGCGCAGCGCTTCCTCGCGTCCGACGACGGTGTAGGGAACCTGCACCATTTGGGCGGCTTTTTCTTCCAGTGTCATTTGGGAAAGCAGGTTTTCCACCTGCTGGTGGATGGCTTCGTTGGAAAGCATGGAGAATCCTCCTTATTGGCGTGAATCGTTATGGCACTATGTGTGGAATACCCTCATGATACAGGCAAAAGCGAAAAAAGACAAGCGGGGGAGAGAAGAAAATTTTGCGAAAACGATTGAGAAGTCAAGAAAAAACAGACGTTTGGGCTGATTGCACGGATTTTCGGAAAAGTTTTCGGACATTTTTTTGCTTTGGCGCAAGGATTTTTCACTTGTTTGTCGTACTCTTTGAGTGGAAAATCGTATTGTTCTTTTCATTCTTGAAAGGAGTATGCAATGAATCGGGAGCGTTATTTGCAGGAAATCGACGCGGTGAACGCAGCGGGAAAATATCACCCGACGTGGGAATCACTCAGCACCCACCCTGTGCCGGACTGGTATCGGGAGAAACGGCTGGGCATCTTCCTGCACTGGGGCGTGTTTTCTGTTCCGGCGTATCATGACTGGTACGCGCGGAACATGTACATCAAGGGTTCGCCGGAGTATGAGTACCACTGCCAGCATTACGGGCAGCCGAAGGATTTCGGGTTCAAGGACTTCATTCCGCAGTTCAAGATGGAAGCGTTCGATCCGCAGGCGTGGGTGAAGCTGTTCCGGGAAGCGGGGGCGGATTACATCGTGCCGGTGGCGGAGCATCACGACGGCTTCCAGAACTACCGGAGCGAGCTGTCCCACTGGAACGCGGCGGAAATGGGCCCGCACCGGGACATCATGGGTGATTTGCTGGTGGAGGCGGAGCGCGCGGGCATGACGCTGGGCGCGTCGAGCCATCGCGTGGAGCACTGGTGGTTCCTGGGGCATGGGCAGGAGTTTGACAGCGACATCAAGCAGCCGATGCACTTGGGCGACTACGCATGGCCAGCCATGCCCGAACGGGAGAATCAGGACTTGTTCTCCGAGCCGATGCCGACGGATGAGTTCCTGACGGACTGGCTGCTGCGCTGCTGCGAGATCGTCGATCGCTATCATCCGCGCATCCTCTATTTCGACTGGTGGATTCAGCATTCCGCCGTCAAGCCGTACCTGCAGCGCTTCGCCGCGTACTACTTCAACGTGATGGAGAGCCGCGGCGGGTGCGTCATCAACTACAAGCACGACGCATTCCCGTTCGGCATCGGCGTGCCGGACATTGAGCGCGGGCAGTTCGCGGAAGCGAAGCCGTTCCTGTGGCAGTCGGACACGTCCGTCATGCGCGGCAGCTGGTGCTATTCCGTGCAGCCGGACAAGGCGGTCTACAAAGCGCCGCAGGAGATTGTGCAGGACTTGCTGGACGTGGTGAGCAAGAACGGCCGCCTGCTGCTGAATTTCGGCCCGAAGCCGGACGGCACGCTGGCGGACAAGGACGTCGAGATTCTGCACAAATTGGCGGACTGGATGCGCGTCAACGACGAGTGCATCCACGGCACAGGCTTGTGGCGCATCAATCAGGAAGGCCCGACGAAGATTCAGGAGGGGCAGTTTGCCGACGGCGCGTCCCGCAACTTCACCAGCGAGGACTTCCGCTTCACCTGCCGCGGTGGAAACATCTACGCGGCGTGCATGGCGTGCCCGGCGGACGGCAAGCTGCACATTCGGTCTTTGCGCGAGGCGGACGCGAGCCACTTGCCGCTCTGGCACGGCATTGTGCGGAAGGTGGAGGTGCTGGGCAATCCCGCGCAGGCTGCGTGGACGCGCGACGGCGAAGCCCTGCATGTGGATTTGGGGGCTTACCGCAGCGACATGCCGATTGTGGTGAAAATCATCACGGACTAAAATCAGCGTTTTCCGCGCCCTGTGCGCATGAAAAAGCCATCAATATTATCATAAAGGAGAGCATCAATATGCGTTTTACGCAAGGTTACTGGGTCATCCGGCAGGACTATGTGATGTCCTACGCCACGCAGACTGTGCGCGTCATCAAGAGCGACAAGGAGCTGCACATCATCAGCGCCTGCCGCCCGATTCGCCACCGCGGCGATATTCTCGACGGCGGCTCGCTTGATATTGTGTTCACTGCGCCGCGCAAGAACATCATCCGCGTGCAGGTGACGCACTTTGCCGGAACGCCGCGCAAAGACCCCAAGTTCACGACGTATGAAGAGGATGTGACGCCTGAAATCCGCGAGGATGACGACTACGCCTACTTCACCTCCGGCGACCTGACTGCGCGCGTGAGCAAGGGCGGCAATTGGGCGGTGGACTATATGGTCGGCGACCGCATCCTGACGACGTCCGGTTGGCGCGGCATGGGTCGTGCGCTGAAGAAGGACGACACGCCCTGCTCGCTTCTGCCGCACGGCACGTCCTACATGTCCGAGAGCCTCCAGCTGGACGTGGGCGAATGCGTCTATGGTCTGGGCGAACGCTTTGGCGCGTACGTCAAGAACGGTCAGACGGTTGATATGTGGAACGCGGATGGCGGCACGGCGTCGGAGCTGGCGTACAAGAACATCCCGTTCTACATGACCAACCGCGGTTACGGTGTGCTGGTGGAGAACGCAAGCGACGTGTCCTTTGAAGTCGCGACGGAAAAGGTGGAGCGCGTCCAGTTCTCGCACGAGGGCGAAACGATGGTCTACGACGTGATTTACGGCGGCACGCCGAAGGACACGCTCGACCTGTACACTGCGCTGACGGGTCGCCCGGCACTGGTGCCCGCGTGGTCGTTCGGTCTGTGGCTGTCCACCTCCTTCACCACGAATTACGACGAACAGACGACTTCCTCCTTCATCAACGGCATGGCGGAGCGCGACATTCCGCTGTCTGTGTTCCACTTTGACTGCTACTGGATGAAGGGCTTCAACTGGTGCGACTTCGAGTGGGATCATGACACGTTCCCCGACCCGGTGGGAATGCTCAAGCGTTACCACGAGAAGGGGCTGCACATCTGCTGCTGGATTAACCCGTACATCGGTCAGGCGTCGCCGCTGTTCAAAGAAGGCATGGAGCATGGCTACCTGCTGAAAAAGACCGACGGCAGCCTCTTCCAGACCGATATGTGGCAGGCGGGCATGGCGATTGTCGATTTCACCAATCCGGACGCCTGCAAGTGGTACGCTTCTTACCTCTATAAGCTGATGGACATGGGCGTGGACTGCTTCAAGACCGACTTCGGCGAGCGCATCCCGGTGCGCGACATCCGGTGGTTCGACGGCAGCGACCCGGTCTATATGCACAACTATTACACCTACCTATATAACAAGGTCGTCTTTGACGTTGTGAAGGATCGCAAGGGCGAGGGGGAAGCGATTCTGTTCGCCCGCAGCGCGACGGTCGGCGGTCAGCAGTTCCCGGTGCATTGGGGCGGCGATAACTCCGCGACCTACATCTCGATGGCGGAAACGCTGCGAGCGGGTCTGTCCATGAGCCACAGCGGCTTCGGCTACTGGAGCCACGATATTTCCGGCTTTGAGTCCACCGCACCGGCGGATGTTTACAAGCGCTGGGTGCAGTTTGGCCTCTTGTCCTCCCACAGCCGCCTGCATGGCTCGACGAGCTACCGCGTGCCGTGGCTGTTTGACGAGGAGAGTGTTGATGTCTGCCGCAAGTTCACCAAGCTCAAGTGCCGCCTGATGCCCTACCTGTACGGCAAGGCGGTGGAGGCGCACGAACACGGCGTGCCGATGATGCGCCCGATGATGCTGGAGTTCCCGGATGACCCGGCGTGCGATATGCTCGACCGCCAGTACATGCTGGGCGATTCGCTGCTTGTCGCGCCGATTTTCCGCAAGGACGGCGAGGTGCAGTACTATCTGCCCGACGGAACGTGGACGTCCCTGCTGGACGGCGGCAAGGTCGAGGGCGGCCACTGGCAGACGGAGATTCACGACTTCATGTCCCTGCCGCTGATGGTGCGTCCCGGCACGGTGCTGCCGCTGGGCGCACATGACGACCGCCCGGATTACGACTATCTGGACGGCGTGGAGCTGCACGTCTACCAGCTGGCGGACGGCGAGAGCGAGACGGTTGAAATCCCCGACACGAAGGGGAATGTCGCCGCGACATTCACCGTGACGATGAAGGACGGTCAGGCGCAGGTCGAAACCGACTCCACGAAGCCGTATACCGTGGTTGTGCATCAGTAAATAACAACAGCCCTCTGGCGCAGGATGCTTGCGTCAGAGGGCTGTTTGCGTAAATGCAGCGATGCGATGCTAATATGCAATGTCTTATTGAGCAGAGGGTTTCGCGTCTGCGGACGCGACAAGGGGGTAATGGAAACAGACGAATGTCTGCGGTCGCCCCCTTGACCCCTTCGCAGTCGATTCCCATGTTACTTGGTTTTTATCGTTACAAGGGCGACAAAAAGGAAAACAATATTATACTTCCGGTGACGCCGCTGCTGCCGCATCCTCCGCGACATACACCGCCGCCCCATCCATGCTTGCATTCTCCAGCAGTTCTGTCAGGAACAAGTACAGCGCGTGATGATCCCGCGCCAGATTATACCCCGATAGAATCAGCAGTTCGCCGGAATCCGCCAGCACCATCAGCGTAATCTTGTCCTCGCCGTCGTCAAAGGCATCGTTCACCACGCCGCCGAGAATGCAGAAGCCGGGCTGTGCGTCAAAATCCATCGTCTCGCTGGTTTTGGGGTCGAAATCCTGCATCAGGATGGGCAGCGCCGCCGCCGGGTCTTCATCCGGCACGCGGGAAATCACCATCGCCACCACGCGCGAATCTCCCCGCACAAGCGTGATGCGCCCCTCCGCCATCTCCACATGCGCGTCCTCCGGCAAAACCACGTTGAAGGGCGCAAGTGCGCTTTCCGGCACGGCGGTCAGCATCGGCGTGGGCGCGGGCGTGCCGGTCGGGGCGTCCGTTCCTTCCGCCAGCGGGCAGGAGAAAGTTATCAGGGAAAAAAGAAGCATCAGGCAAAGCAGCCGCGTCATGCGCCGCATGGTCATGCACCTCCGTCAAAAGCAGTTTCGTGTCTTCATCATACCGCATTTGCGCGCGGATGTCAATTTGCGAAATGTAACACTTCCTTTTAGGGGGAAATTATGATATGATAAGGGCGGAAATTCCCGCAACACGAAGGAGGTTTTTTCCTTGATGCAGAAAATCATTCGCCACCTGTTCTGCCAGCCGCACATGGCGCGCCGGATTGTTGTGCTGATTCTCAGCGTGACGATTATGGGCGCGTGCGTGTCGGTGTTTGACCGCATTCAGTTCGGCACAGACCCCGCGTCCGTGCTGAATCTGGGCGTTGCCAATAAGCTGCACATGCTCCTTGGCACCTACCAGATGCTCTTCTACGGCGCGCTGCTCATCGTCGTGATGGCGATGCGGCAGTGGGAGTTCATCGGCCTGGGGTCGATTGCAAACATGGTGCTTGTAGGTTACTCGAAGGACTTGTTCGATGTTATCTTTAGCAGCCTGAACATCCTCAACCGCGATACAATGGGCATGACGGAGCGCATCTGCTGGCTTGTGCCGACGCTGGGCGTGTTCATGGTCGCCGTGGCGTTCTATATGGTGGTGGAGCTTGGCAGCGGGCCGTATGACGCGATTCCGCAGATTATCTCGAAGTACGTCAAGAAGATTCCCTATGCCGTGATCCGCATGATTTACGACCTGTCCGCGATTGCCATCGGCTGGCTGCTGGGCAGCACGGTCGGGGTGGTGTCGATTGTTACGGGCTTCTTCCTCGGCCCGATTATCGCGGCGATTGCGAAGAAATTCCGCCCATGGTTTGCGTAATTTCCCGGAGGTGACATGATGCTCGCCGAAAGAATGGATTTGCTGACGAAGCGCCCGCAGGGAACGCTTTTCCCCCCGGCGCAGAACCGCGCGGCGTGGGAAGCGCTGCCCGCCGACGACCGCACGGACATAGAGACGTTCATTGCCAAGTGGCGCGGTACGCCCTACCCGATGCTGCTGCTGAGCGACTACGCCGCGTTCGTCCGCACGGGCAGCCGCGCACAATGCGAAACGCCGTATTTCGCGCGTCGGCGGAAGCTCATCGCGGCGGTATTAGACGTGTGCCTGCACGGAGAATCGGCGGATATGTCCGCAGTGGAGGATGGCTTGTGGTGCATCTGCGAGGAAACGACGTGGGCGATCAGCGCCCATGCGAACCTGACGGCGGCGCACCCGTTTCCTATCAGCGGCGAACCGATACTGGACTTGTTTGCCGCGCAGACCGCCATGGTGCTGTCCTTTACGCTGACGCTGCTGGGCGATTGGCTTGACAGCTCCCTGCGCCAGCGGGTGATGGCGGAAATTCAGCGCCGCGCGATTGACCCGTTCCTGCACCGCAATACCGACTGGTGGATGGGGTTCACACGCAAGGATTTGTGCAACTGGACGCCGTGGATTGTGTCGAACGTGATGTTCTCGGCGCGGTGCTTGCTGGACGATCCGCTGCCTGTGTATCGCCGCGCCTGCGGGATGCTCGATGCGTATCTGCGCTGCATCCCGGCGGACGGCGGCTGCGACGAGGGCGCGGCGTACTGGAACATGGCGGCGGGCAGCCTGCTGGACTGCCTTGAACTGATGGCGGAAGCCGGGCTTAACTGCTGGGACGAGCCGAAATTGCGGAACATGCTGCGCTTCCCGCTGCTGATGTCGCTGGGGAACGGCTATTTCGCGAACTTCGCGGACTGCGACGCGCGCCCGGTGATGTATGGCGAGCGATTGCAGCGCGCGGGCGAACTGCTTCGCGATGCGGCGCTGATGGCAATGGGGCAGAACCTGCGCGGTCAGCCGACGGACTGCATCGGCGACGTGCCGCACTTTTCGCGCCTTTTGCAGCGGCTGTTCCATCCGGCTGGCGCAGGTCAGCCGGCAGGGGACACGCAGGAGACGCTGCTGCCGGACTTGCAGGTGCGCATCATCCGCCGGAATGGGTGGACGCTGTGCATCAAGGGCGGACACAACGGCGAAAGCCACAATCACAACGACGTCGGAGCGCTGATGGTGTATGTGGATGGGCATCCGCTGCTGGTGGATGCGGGCAACATGGTTTATACCGCGAAAACTTTCTCCGATGCGCGCTACACGCTCTGGAACTGCCGGAGCATGTACCACAATGTGCCATTGATTGGCGGATTCGAGCAGTGCGCCGGGGCGGAGTACGCCGCGCGGAACTTCCGCACCCTGCCGGACGGCGCGTCGCTGGACATGGCGGGCGCGTATCCGGCGGAAGCGGGCGTGCTGTCGGCGATTCGCGGCGCATTGGTCACGCCAGATGGGGTTCAAATTGCGGACGAAATCACCCTGCAAGCGCCGGAAGCCGTCACGTTCACCATGCTGGCGCGGGAGAAGCCGGAAATCCGTCCGGACGGGATTGAATTTGCGCACGCACGGATGGAAATCAGTCCCATGTTGGCGGCAGCGGTGGAAGAAATCCCCGTTACCGACGCGCGGATGGCGAAGAACTGGCATGGGTCGCTCTGGCGGATTGCGCTGACGGCGGAAGCGGGCAGGCATCATCGGCTGTCCATCAAAATCAGCAGAAATAATTTTGCAAATCAGGAATGAAGTTGGAAGGGTCATTCGTTGTATCATTGGAAAGCCGATGGAAGGAGGAAACTTCCTTATGAAGAATTTCTGGAAAATTGTGATGCTGACCGTCCTGTGCGTGTCGCTGCTGTGCGGCGTGACGGCGATGGCGGAAGCCGACCGTTTTCAGTTTGAAAAAACAAATTTGACCGTCTTTGAGGGCAATACGCTGAAATTGTCGCTCATCCGGCAGGGCAATTGCGCGGCGGACGGCGAATTGACATTTGTCAGCGGGCGCGAGAACATCGCGGCGGTGGATGAAAACGGTGTGGTAACGGGGCTGACGAAAGGGCAGTCGACGATTACTGCGACGCTCAAAACCGAGAAACGGACGTGGAAAGCGTCTGTCACCGTGACTGTGGCGCGCGCCGTGACGGACATTGCGGTGAACGAAACGAATCTCACGCTCTATGATGCGGCAGATCCGCTTATCAGTCACCTGACGGGCGGCGCGGGCGGCCGCGTGCTGCTGCTGCGCAAAGGCAAGCAGGTGTCGATTCGGGCGACGCTGTCCCCCAATGACGCGAACAACCGCCGTTATACCGTCGCTTCGTCGGATACGGACGTGGTGCGTGTGAGCGGATCAACGCTGACGGCGCGCGGCGCGGGCGAGTGCATCGTGACCGTGGCGAGCGAATCGAACCCGGAAGTCAGTGTGGATTACCGCGTCATCGTCGTTACCCCGGTAACGGGCGTGACCGTGACAGCGGACACCAAGACGCTCTTCATCGGCACAACGGCGCAGCTGACCGCGACGGTGAAGCCGGCGGACGCGTCCATCACGGGCGTGAAGTGGGAAAGCACGAACGAGAAAGTCGCCGTTGTGGATGAATACGGCGTGGTGACGGGCGTTGGGCGCGGACAGGCGACCATTCGCGCGACGGCGGCGGATGGCAGCGGTCAGCGCGCAAGCGTGAACGTGACCGTCAAGCAGCAGCCGGAAAGCATCACCCTGAGCGGCTTAAGCGGCAATATCCGCGTGGGCGGCGGCGTGACGCTGAAGGCGACCGTGCTGCCAAACACGACAAGCGACAAGGCGGTTGTGTGGTCTACGTCGGACGCGAGCGTCGCGACGGTGAGCGCGAACGGCTACGTCAAGGGCGTGCGCGCGGGCAGCTGCACCATCACCTGCCAGAGCAAGACGTTCCCGGAGGTCTATGCGCAAATCGACGTGACGGTGTATGCGCCGGTTACGTCCATCACCTTCAACGAAAAGAAACCGTCCGTGGCGGTGGGGCGCAGCATTGCCCTCAGCTGGACGGTGAAGCCGCAGAACGCGACGGATTCGTCCGTCAGCTTCTCGACGAACAAGCCGGATGTTGTGTCGGTGTCGGATGACGGCATCGTGACCGGTCTCAAGCGCGGTGAATGCTACGTCTACGCGACCGCGAACGACGGCAGCGGCAAAAAGGCGACCATCCGCGTGACGGTGACGCAGCCGGTCACGGGCGTGACGATGAAGTACACCTCGCAGAACGTGGGGCTGAACAAGTACACCACGAATACCGCTATTCTGGAACCCGCGAACGCCGACAACAAGAAGATGCAATGGACAAGCCAGGATGAGCGCATTGCGACGGTAGCGGGCAACGGGCTGAATCCGAAGGTGACGGGCCGCGCATGGGGCACGACGACCATCATCGGTACGACGGATGACGGCAGTTATGTCGTCACCTACACCATCAACGTTGGCAGCAGAAAGGATGCGCTGCGCATCACGAATCTGTGGGCGGAAAACAACGCGGCGAAGATCGTCGTTTACAACGCCAGCAACCTGACCATCACCAAATTCTACTACACGATTTACCTTTACAATGCCTTCGGTGAACCGCTGGTCTGCAACACCGACGGGCGTTCCTTCTCCTTCAAGGGCACTTACAACTTCACCCTTGCCCCCGGTGAAGCGACCCGCCACGGGCAGTTCTCCTTCGGGCGCGAGTACATCAAGCCCTATGGCGTGGGGCAGGTGGTCATGCGCATCAATGGCTACGACATTGAGGGCGGCGAGCACTACGATATTCCCGCCAATGACCAGCCGGAATTCACCTGGAAGGCCACGATTGACGACGGACAAGGGTAATCCCTATGCCGCTTCTGGAAACAGGAGCGGCGCTTTTCAATTGGAAATGAGAAACCGGAAATAAGTGGCGAAAATGGGCGATTTCTTATCAGCGTCAGCAAACAAAAAAAAGTATTTTGCAGCTATCTTGACACGCTTTTTCACCTGTGTTACACTGTGGGCGGTTGAAGAATGCCGTGTTCTTCGACCCTTTGCGGTATCCCAATAAATTGGATCTATCAACAGGTAATGTTTTTATTCACAGGGGAGGTCATCCGAATGAATACAACCCTGCTGGCAGCGCTCGCGCTGGGCGGCGCTGCGCTCTCGGTCAAGAAGCCGACGCAGAACCATAACCTGATGCGTCTGCCGTCCTTCCGGGGCATTGCGGAAGTCCGCGCAAGTCTGCCGGGACGGATGCGGCTCTATCTGCCCGCCGTATCCGCCAACCACGAAGCCGCAGAGGAAATGAAGCGGCAGCTGGAAGCAACCGGCGTGGTGCATGAAGTGGCGCTCAACTTCCGCCTGTCTACCGCTCTCATTCGCTACGACGAGACGAAGGTCGAAGCCGCCGTGGTGCAGGGCGCGGTGCTGAAGCTGATGGGATTGACCGACGCACTGCAGAAAGAGCCGGTCAGCCGAATTCAAAGCGGGTTGAATACGCTGATGGCGGCAATCAACCACGGTTTGCTGGAGGCGACGAACGGTCTGCTTGATGTGCGGACGCTGGCGGGATGCGCGCTGACGTTCGCGGGCGTGAAAAGCCTTGCGGTTAGCGGCGCGGCTGTTCCGGGCGCGATGACGCTGCTCTGGTGGGCAGCCAGCATCTGGAGGCGAAACGACAGTGGGACGAATTGAAACGGCGCTGATTCGCCACTACCTGAAGCCTGCTGTGACCAGCGACCTGCCGGGGCGCCTGCGCTTGAGCTTCAAGGGATATCAGATGCTGCCGAAGGAAGCGCTGCCGCACCTGCATTATGTGCAGGACGTGATGACGATGCTGCCGGGGGTGCGGGGCGCGCAGGTGAATCCGCGGATTGGCACGGCGCTGGTGACGTATGACGCGAGCATGACCAATCGGGAGGAAATCCTGCGGTGGATTGCGACGGCGGTGGATACGGGGCTGGAATTGGCGCAGGAGGTTGACTGGACAAGGAGCGATGTGGGGGAGGAAGAACTGGCGACGATGGCACGCCGCCGCCTCGCCTTGCGGCTGGGACAGACAAAAAAGTAACGGCAAAGACTTGTAAGGGAAAAGCGTCCAAGCCGGGCGCCAGTCAATGGGTGTCGAGAGGGGCTTTGCCCCTTCGCAGGGTCAAGGGACAGCGTCCCTTGTGGGGTTTGGGGCAACGCCCCAACTGTTCCTCGTCAAACCTATTCAAAGGGAGAAGTCAAGCAAAGTCGCGGCAACGAAGCGTCCCGCGCCCAAACTTTGCGCTTCCTCAGAAGCGCCCCCCAAGCTGCTCTTTTCAACGTTGATGCTGTGGTCGCCGAATGTCTTGATATAATTGGCTTGCGTATCCCAGGTGTATGTGAAATAATCAACGTTGG
>ENA-UESI01000364-UESI01000364.1-human-gut-metagenome-genome-assembly--contig:-NODE-364-length-39305-cov-18.055318_pt1 | contig 39305 bp, 37 predicted proteins | sample MGYA00243005_ERZ508006 | MGnify/ENA primary metagenome ERZ508006 (study PRJEB26167, sample SAMN06115436) | human gut metagenome | host: Homo sapiens | place: China:Shandong | collected 2015-06-10... | reverse complement strand
CGAACACAGAAGTTAAGCTCATCTACGCCGAAAATACTTGCCTGGCAACGGGCTGGAAAGATAGGTAATCGCCGACACAAGAAAAGAGAAAGGTAAGTCCTTTCTCTTTTCACATATTCCTCAATAGCTCAGTCGGTAGAGCATGCGGCTGTTAACCGCAGGGTCGTTGGTTCGAGTCCAACTTGGGGAGCGCTAGTCCGTAAACATTTCGTTTGCGGACTTTTTTATTTTTTGTAGAATAATATTCAAATCCGGTCAAGCTTCTGATATTGTTGCTATTCTTTCTAAGTATGATGATGAAGCAATTGTTGCGATAAATAAGATTTTGGATAAAGACGCTGTTGCAGCTTTGATAAGAGACTATGGTGATGATGGCTTTAAAGTTGCTGTTAAGGGCGGCGATTATCTTGTCAAGGCAATTAATAACCTTGATGACGACGTAGCGGAATTGTTTGTAAAAACTGCTTCAAAGCAGAGTGATGAATTTTTTGAGGTTCTAAAAAATAGTGATGAATACTTAGACGATACAATTAAATATGTAGCTAAAGGTGAAGAAAATTCATCATTTGTTTTGCAATATTCAAAATCAGGATTAGCTATAAAAGGTGATAATATTGTTATTGCATCAAATGGTAAAGGATTGCCGATTGCAGAATTTAAAAGATATAGAGAAAGCTCAATCCATAATCCATCAAGTAACACAATGACACTTGGACGTTATGATGGTGGAGGACCATCATCATATATAAACAAAGCTGGAAATACAACATATTTTAGTTTAGGCGATGATTGGAACACTATCCAAGATACATATAATTTGAGTAACTCAGATTTATTTGATTTGTTTAATAAGCCTGCCTTAGATGATGCAGTATCAGCGGGTAAAACAATTCGTTTTTCTCATGACCCAACCGATATAAATTTCAAAGGAAAATCATTGTGGAATGAATGGGAATATTTAAAAAATAAATATGGGTATAAAAAATTATTCTCAGAAGGAGATTTTTGGTATGCAACCTACTAACTATGAATTCCTAGATAAAATTGCAGATGTATTTTTATCTCAAAGAGAATGTGGCAATAACAATGAATTAATAGATACAGTTTCTTTTTATGACAATAAAATGTCTTCTATTGTTTATGATTATTATCCATTTGAGGTTGAAATTAGAGATAACAACTTATATTTTTTTATCATAACAAATCGCAGTGAAAAGAAAATGCTATTTTCGTCATCGCTTAATACCGACTTTGATAAGCTTTGTGACAGTTTGATAAAATGTATAACGACAGATGTAAAAAAGCAGATTCCCAAGAAATTTTTTAAAGCAAAGGGGTTTTTATAATGAATGAAAATCGAGCAGAAATAAAAGCCAAAATAGTGGAAACTGAAATGAAAAAATATTTTGGTAGTTTAGTTTCGAATTTTAATTTGATAGACGCTTTTTACGGCAATGGACATGAAGAATTTAGTTTGGGATTCAAGTATTGTGACTATTTTGATATGCGTTTTAATTATGGTCAAGGTGCTTGCGGATGCTGCATATGTTATGATTGGGGTGATAATAATGAGGCTATACTTATTAAAACCTCAATTGATGGTTGGTGGGAAAAAATTTCAATTCAATGGAAAAAATATTTTCATGAACTAAAAAAAGAACTGGATTTGCGTATTCCCGATGATTATTTAAAAGAATTTTATATAAATCCTAATACCGAAACAAATGTAGTGTGAACTAATGCGAATGCTACGGAACATATGGGGAAGTATGTTGGTCGATTTGGTGAAACAAGTTTTTCAATTGATGTTAGCAAGTTATGTATCTGCTTTAGATCAAGCAATGGGAGAACTTGCAAGCAAACCTTTAGGCAGATATGAAGATCTTAACTTTGGCGGTTGGGTGTTCGGAATTGACACTAAAGAAGGAGTAGTTTTCCATGCATTTTATGAAGGATAGGTGATCATATGAAAATTAAATATATTTCAGATGATTATGAATTATATCTTATACAACAACGATATAGTTTTCAATATGATTTGATTATTGACTGTATAAGTAAAAAAGATAATTTCACAATGTATAAAGTTCAGAAAACATGTCGAAGTGATCCTAGTGATATTATTTATCATGCCTTTTACTATGATCATCAAAGAAAGCATACACCATTAGATATAGCAGTAAACAGTAGAACTAATATTATTGAATATATATCATTTTTTGTTTCTGATTCAATGAAGATAAACAGTAATCAGTTTGATTCATTATTTATTGATAAAAATGAATACTGCTTATTTAGTATGATTGAATGCAATGATACTCATAGGTATTTTAAAATTGAAAATGAAAAGGATAATTTTGTTTATTTTTATGAAAATAATTCTATTTTCTACCTAAACAATAGACATCCTTGTAGCCTGAATATGTATTGCATTTGTGATTTTTGTTGGCTGTTGATCGGTGAAGATGATGAAATTTATGGAGTTAAAGTGAAACTGTAAATTTTTGCTCTCACAACTTCGATAATTTATCATGCTGTTGATTTTTGGCTGGATAGTTTAAAGTTATACAGATTAGCGATGGACGGCAACACTGCTGCTGCAGAACTGGCGGCAAGAACAAAAAGCAGATGTATAGAAGATTTTATTTTTGTTGCTCTGGGGGAATTAGCTGAACCTATTGCAAAAGTATTCATGAAAATTCCCTTTGTTCAAAGACTGATTGGAAGTATTTCAGGAGCAGTATGGGAGTTAAATAATAAGGTTATTGCGTCAGGCGAACTTTATCAGAGATATATCTTAAAGCAATACGCTAAAGAAGAGGTTGCAAAGGTATGCGGATATGAGGTTTCCAAAAAGATATCTCCAGAGTTGCTTGACTCAATATTCAAATCCGGTCAAGCCTCTGATATTGTTGCTATTCTTTCTAAGTATGATGATAAAGAAATTGTTGCGATAAATAAGATTTTGGATAAAGACGCTGTTGCAGCTTTGATAAGAGACTATGGTGATGATGGCGTTAGAATTGCTGCTAAAGGTGGGAATAATCTCGTCGGGGCTTTGGCGAAGCTTGATGATGCGGCATTAGAAAGGTTTATGGAGATTGCTTCTAAGCAAGACAGAGAGTTTTTCAAGTTATTTGAAAATTGTGATAGATTTACAGATGATTTGATTAGTCTTGTCAATAAAAAAGGTGGAATAAATTTTAACGAGGTTGAAATTCATGGCATTATTAATACAGAAATTGATGAGATAGATTTTGCTACGAAAGTGATATACGAAGATAAAAATGCGAAAGGATTATATATAGAAAATCCAGATGTTCCACAAACTGAAACTCAATGGGCAAATAAGCAAATCTTAAAAAAAGGTGTGAATAGAATAAAGGCACTTTCTCAGAATGAATTTAGCGTTTATATTGATGGTGAAGAATATAGTTTTTTATCTAGTGAGTTAAAAGATGTCAGGAGTTACGTATTTAGAATGAATGCAGATACACCTGAATTGAGAATAGCCGTTGAGGATTGTCTGGAACAACTTAGAATTCTTTATCCAGATTATAATTTTTCAGCTGTCTATGGAGGTTGATAGTAGTGTCTGTTGGTTTATATCGATATAGTGGAGATATTAATGATAAAAACACTGAACTTATTTTCAGTGAAAATATATCATCTGAGGTTTTCTATCAACGTTATTGGGTTAAGGCAATATGTGAATCCAAAGTTAAACTGTTTAAAGATGGATGCGATTTTGATGTGGGCGATTTAAATATTATTATGTCAGAATTAAATGCATTAGGGGCTTGGGCTACTGAGAATTTATCGGGAATAGATCTTAAATATATGAGTGAAAGAATAGAAAATTTAAAATCAGTTTTACCTCAAGCTTGTAAATGTAAAGGCGGAAAATTTTATATTTTTTAAATACAATAGAAAAATCTTATTCGGATGACGATAACACCTAAATACTTATCGCTTTGCTTCGGGGTATGTTTCTTCTTATCTTGAAAGCTTGGTGCTAGAACAGTTACTTGGGCTAATGTTTCTTCAACTGGAGCTATAAATATATTTACTGAACTTGAACCTTGCTCAAGCTGCCGAAGCGTTATTAAACAATTCAATAGAGCATACCCCGGAATAGTTGTTAATGTGTATTGGAAATAATAGAAAGGATAGCACTTATGAATGATTATTTAGAGCCATATGAAGATATGTCTGCTTATTCTTTTGCAGTTGCGGAGAAATTTGTTGAACCGATAACGAATGCACTTTGTAAAACCATGGGTTTTGTTTTTGACAGAAAAGAAAAACGCAAGTCTTTTCCAAATCATTATTTTAAAGGTGATGAGAAATTTATTTTTTACAAAAGCAAAAATGATGAGCGTGCGTTTATGATTGCTTGTGAGGGTTGTCAGGGTTTTTGGGGAATTTCGGTCAAATGTAAAACCGAGGATAAAAAGCTTTTTTATGACACAATTAAATCTGATCTGTTTGAAAATAGTGATTATACCGGTATTCCTTTTTTTGAGATAGATGATTTTCAAGATCAATTAAGGGGGAATTTTACTAAAAGACAGGTGAACCTTATTTATAATGATTTAAAATACGCCGGACTAATATGATCATTTTGTAGATCAGGACATACATAACAAAACAAACCATACCGGCGGTCGCAAGATTTGGGGCGGCGGTTCAGATGCACGTTAAGGAGGAAATAATAGAAAGGATAACACTTATGAATGATTACTTGGAGCCATATGAAGATATGTCTGCTTATTCTTTTGCAGTTGCGGAGGAATTTGTTGAACCGATAACAAATGCACTTTGTAAAACTATGGGTTTTGTTTTTGACAGAAAAGAAAATCTAAAAGTTTTTCCTAACAGTAGTTTTAAGGGCAACGAGGTGTTTTGCTTTTACAAAAGCAAAAATGATGAACGTGCTTTTATGATTGCTGTCCAAGGAAACAGTGTATACTGGGGAATTTCAATAAAATGCAAAGCAGAAGATAAGTTATTATTTTACAATACAATAAAAAAATATCTTGAAGATAACAGCGACTATACCGGCATACCGTTTTTGCAGATTGATGAATTTGAAGATCAACTCAGAAAGAACTACTCAAAAATACAGCAAAATCTTTTTGAGAATGATTTAAGGGACGCCGGACTAATATGATCATTTTGTAGATCAAGACATACATAGCAAAACAAACCATACTGGCGGTCGCAACATTTGGGGCGGCGATTCAGATGCACGTTAAGGAGGAAATAATAGATAGGATAACATTTATGAATGATTATTTGGAGCCATATGAAGATATGGCTATGATTCTGGTACATTTACTTCTGCTTACGGTCTCTCATATGAATCACGCTCACTTGCTCCTGGAACAGAATATAAGCCATATAGTATTTTTGAAGTTGTCGAACCATTTGATGTACAATCAGGTTATATTGCACCTTGGTTTGGTCAGCCAGGCGGTGGAATACAGTATAAAATGAACATGTCCATTGAAGAACTTTTGAAAGCAGGAAAGATAAGGAGAATAAATTAACGTGAACATACATGAATTAGAATCGGAACTTCAAAAAATAAAAGTTCCAAGGAATTGCTACTCTATAATGAAAGGCGGACTTCCGAATGAAGTCTATTGCTTAACAGCAGAGGGCGGTAACTGGATTGTATATTACAGTGAAAGAGGAATCAGAACAGGATTAACCTCATTCAAAAGTGAAGCAGATGCTTGCAATTACTTTTATAATAAATTAAAAATTTATGGAAAGAGGTAATTGATTTTATAAGAGTGTATAATGCCCCTACTTCTGGTCATTCATTCTACACCTGTGCGCATTGTAAAGCAATATTGGAAGGATATAATATTCTGTCAAATGTTGAGTTTTAAAGTAGGTGTTTTACGTGAATCATTATACGAAGCTAGAGTTACCCCTCCACCATATACTAATAAAGCTCATCATATTGTGGCGAAAAATTCTTTGATGTACAACGATTTCTGAATCAAGAGGGTGAAACTTTTGATTCAATTATCAAAAAAATAAAATCTTAATTTGAGAATGGGAGATTATTAATGGAAGCTATAAATTTATTACAGAAAGAGCTTGGGCAGTTTTTGGTTCAGATTATGCCTGTTGAATGGAGTAAAATATGCTTTTATTCCGAGTGTAATTCCGGTAGATGCTCAGCTTGGTTTGCTTTTATTGAAAAGAAAACCGGTATAATTTGTACACAAGATTTCTTTTGGGATAGATACAATTCTTATCCTATATCAAAAATGGAAGTGTATTTAAAGCTTACAGATTTCGTTATTGCGCTTCATAATGCATATAAGGACAAGTTTGGACTTGAGAAAGCATGGCATACACTTTCGTATACTGTTACTGATGACTACAAATTCCATATTGATTTCGGTTATGAGGATAAGGATGTTTCCGTAATGAGAACACGTGAAGAAGTGTTCAAAAACTTTTTTGGTGTGCCTTATGAATATATAGAAGGAAAATACCTTTATTGAATTCATCGCAGACTATTTTGATTCATAGAAATTATACATGGTGATTTACCTCACTCTGTATAATTCTTCTCAAGGGAGAATTTATGAATAATAATCATAATCAAATAGCTAATAAAAAGAGTTATTGGTATGAATAAGATTGAAGATATGAATACAATTGAAAATGCACAGATTGAACTTTGTCGCTTCAAATGGTATTTTATTACCGAGCGACAGATCTGTTACCTATGCTGTTACCGAAAGCATCCATAATGGAGGGCATCTTGAATCGTATTATGATTACATTAACAATGAAATATGAGATACTCTAAGTGCCTTTGATCCAACATGGAAGGATGAATCTGATATTAAAAAGATACTTCAAAGTCTTTCTGACGATGATAAATCAAAAGTTAGAGCAGAAATTTGTAATACCTTAACAAAACTTAAGGAGAAATTATTAAATGGTGAAATTGTAATACATAAAAAACGGTGATGAGTATATGCGACACACCATTAATGATCTTATGAGTGATGATATAGGTGTATTAGAAGATATAACTGATAAAGTGTTGAAGGGAGAGATTGTTTTTGAATGATATAATCAGTACATTTAATGACTTGTATTATAAAATTCAAATATCTCATAATATTTGTTTGGCTGATGTAAGAAATATATGTTTGAAATCTTATAATAATTCTGTTGTCTGCGATGTTGATGGTGGCGCCCCGGAAATATATTACGAAATATTAGAGAGGGATTGTGGGCATTTTGCTGTTTTGAAAATAGAGCGAAACAGTCACGAGATTATATATGAAAGTGTTAATGCTGATTTCGCAGCAATTGCTCTTTTCCTGTTTCTTTCACGTCATCAAATAAAAAAAACTGATAATGATATTGAGATAGAAGAATTTATAAAAAAAGAAATTGCACACGGGAATATAGATTTGGCTAGACAGGTGATTGCAGAAAATTTTGGAGAAAAAACAATTTCGTTTGAAAAAAACGTATTCGATAAAATTTCTGTTATTACTTTGTCTACAAATAAAATTGACATTTTTTATCATGGCAATACAATTTTATTTTGTTCAGAATTTAATAAACCAGATCTTGAACGTGGATATTTAATTGCATTTAATAAATGCCGTATGATTAATATTTATCATAAAATAATGGTGAATATTACAAATATTATTCCCGATGTTAATGAAAACGAAAATAGAAAACTTAAATATCTATTTTTAGTTGGGACTATGGAAAAATAAGTATATCAAGTATAATAACTCATTTATTCAGTTGATGAACTTAAAAAGTTTGGCTATATCGTTGAAGTTGAATAGAGAATAGGATTAAATGATGAATATTAATGAAGTTAGAAAGCTTATTTATAAATACGGAGAGAAGATTGGTTTGCCCTATGATTCCAAATTGTATCCGATTTTCTCTTCGACGGGGAATGTTTTTAGCGATGGGGGGACAATATATATTTCAAATAATGAATATCATTATGTTATAATGGAGAGGGGCAAAGAAAATAAACATTATCGAAGCTTGGATATTAATGATATATTATATCCATTATTTGAAGGTATAACATTTTCATTAGCGTCGAAATATGAATTAAAGAACAGAAACGAAAAGGAAGATCCTAGAAAATTGCTGTGGAGTAAGCAGCTTGAGTTATTAGGAAAAATTGATCCGCTTTTTAAAGAAAGGTGTCAAAAAGAAATCGACAGCATTTTGAAAATTGCACCTTATAAAAAGTGTAATTGACAAAAAATAGATGTATACGGGGTAATTGTCAATATAATTCAAATCCTATATTATTATCAGAAAGCGGAAATATGCTACTTGTAAGTTGTGGTGATGTTAAGCCTTTGGGCAGAACAGTTAAGGAAGGATTCAATGCAATCTTAGGAGACGTATAGTGTTCAATCACCATACTGGGTGAGCTTTTTTCGCTCTGTATTCTTGGATTTGCGTATATAGTAGCGACGCAATCTATTATATGCTTAGAAATTCGAGGTGCGTAAACAAATATCCAAAAAAAGTACTGAAATGTATTTCAAAGCTAGATAAAGAATTGCAATATGCAGTAATAGACGGTCTTGAAAAGGGCGGCGATGATCTTGTAAGGGCGGTTAAGAGTCTTGACGATGATGCAGCTGAATCGTTCATAAAAACTGCTTCTAAACAGGATGATGATTTTTTTGTTTTGATGTCAAAATATGATGATATTCCTTCTTGGGCATGCTCTGATGTAATTGATTTTAATTCAGCTGAAAACGTAAATGAAATCTTAAAACAAAATGGATATACAAATCCCACTTATAAGCCGGGAACTAATGTAACAACTATCGAATTAACTGAAGATACCACGTTTGTTAGAGTGTATACTAAAAACATAACAAGTGCAAAGGGCCAGTGGGTAATGAACTATGAAGAGATTCAAGGATTGTCTTCAAAGCAAATTAAAGATAAGTTTGCATTACCATATGAACCAACACATATTTGTGATGTAGAACTACCGGCTGGTACAGAGGTACGTTTTGGTATAGCAAATGAAGTTTCAGAATGGGGTTTGGGAGGGGGATTACAATTTGATTTAATGGGTCAATATTTTAATTCATTTGGCAATTTCAGACCACTATAAAAGGAGAAGATTTTATGTTACCGATAGTTGAAACGAATGGAAAAACTCTTTACATTAATTCTAATAAAGTAACTTTTCCGTACAAAATTGAACAAGTTTTAATTTTAAAATCTCAAATATTGATCTTACTGGATAGTTGCATAAAAAATGAATATGATAACGTCTATTCGGTAAACTTTGACGGAACAATAGGTTGGCGTGTTCAAAGCAGAAAATACTTATCAACGGAATATGAAAATAAAAAATTAACCTCATATGTTGGTATGTATGTCAGGAAAGAAACTAATCTGCTTCAGTTAAATGATTGGTGGGGCGGAAGATACATTTTTGATCTTAATGACGGGCATATAGTGGGAAGAGATGAAAGTGGGCGTGATTGGTAATAGTTCCAATAAGAATAGAGGAATTTTATAATTAAAGATCGCTATCATGATGAGGAATATAGTATGGTATTAAGAATGATAATATCTGAAAAATGGATTCATATAAATAGTTATGATGTTTGTTTTGATTATAATGTTAAGTCTGTAATAATTTTAAAACAAAAGATAATTGTACAGCTAGAAATCGGAGATTTATATGCTGTTGATATGGCAGGTAACATTATTGAAAAAAATAATAAGCCTTTTCAAAGATCAGACTTAGATAAAGATTTTATAGTAGAAATTAATCAGAATAATCTATATTTTAATAACTCTGCCATTTATTTCGAACATAACATTTATTCTTTTGTTTTATTTGATGATAGGATAATTGTACAATTAAATGAACTGGATGCGTCTGCAAAATCTGATGAAATCGACAACGTATATGCTGTTGATATGGAAGGAAATATTATCTGGCGAATTCAGAATAAAGAAAGGGTATGTCCGGAATATAAGTTTATTTCGCCGTATGTAATGATTAATTATATTGATGGTGAATTAATTGTAAATGATTTCAACGGATTCAGATTTGTGTTTTCACCTGACGACGGAACTTTTGTTAAACGAATTCAAAGTTTAAGACCTTGGTAATCAATTTGTAATTCAGATCTTTAGGGCGACACCGCACAACTACCGCCTAACGGCTTTGTGTACGTCTAGCTTGCCAATTTTTCGTTATCTTGCACAGAAACTCCTTGAAGGACGCAAGTATTCCTGCGTCGTTTCTATACAATCGAGCTTAAAGGCATTTGGGATAGTAATCCTAAATCTATTATTCAGAATAGTGTTCAAGAGCAAAGCATTGAACATAAAAAAGAGAAAACAGAAGAACCAAAAACAGAAGAATTTTTTATTCCGAAAAAATTCAAATGCGGAAGATATTCTGTATCTCAGTACGGGCATAATAATACGGATCGTATAAGGCTTGTTTACGAAAGCGGATGCCTTTTCAGCGAGTACATTTTTCTTTACATTCCCGAATTCGGGTCAAAGACAAGCATTCATATTTCTCGGGAAGATGATGATTCGTTGGCGACTGTTTATGATAGGCTTGGCATTTTGAAAAGTGTCCATGTCACTAAGGGCGGCAAAGAATACCTTATGTACATAAATTTTAAGACCGAAGCTGAAATAAAGAAAAGGATATGCGATTTTGCCGAGAATGAATCAAATAGGGTGACCGCTGAGATAAATAAGATCAGTGAACCGATTTCCGCAATTGTTATAAGACATTATTATGACGGGCTTTCAGTCGGCTATTCTTTCATGATAAAAACGACAGATGCAAACAGCAAAAATATTATGGAAGAATACATAGACTGTGATCATCATGATTTTAATGTGCTTTTAAGCTGCGTAAGCGATAATAAGAGAGATAAATATTTTTCAATGGGTGATACCGAATTTACGGATAAAATGAAAAGGCTTATGTCGGAACACGTGAATAAGTTTGGGTTCGAGTTACTGGTCGAAGAGATTGATTAAAAAATAGTTTTTTAAGAAAATTTTATAGGCCAAATAAAGTTGGAATGAATTTTTTAGTATAGTAAATAATTGTACAAAGCCACGAATATGAAAAAACGGATAAAAACGGACGATATATACAACAAAAATTAGAAAATGCGGTTGTTAACCGCAGCTTCGTTGCTTCGGATTTGGATGTGCACTATGCAGATAAGTAAAACAGTTCGAGATATTCGCGTGAATTGGGCGATCGGCGACCGCGAACGCGATAAGGGGCTTGCAACGCCCGATGAGATTCGCCGCTTTGACGATATTTCTTACGGTCCTCACGGTCAGGCTAATTTGCTTGACGTGTACGTTCGCAATGACGCCGAGGGGCTTCAGCCGACGATCGTTAATGTTCACGGCGGCGGTTGGGTCTACGGAAATAAGGAGATCTATCAGCATTATTGTATGCGGCTCGCGCTGCGTGGTTTTGCTGTCGTGAATATCAACTACCGCCTTGCGCCCGAAAACCGCTTTCCCGCGGCGGTCGAGGACATAAACGCCGCCATGCAGTTTGTCGCGAATCACGGCGCGGAATATCTGATCGACAAGGATAGGCTGGTCATGGTCGGCGATTCGGCGGGCGGGCAGCTTGTCAGCCACTACGCCGCACTGCTGACCGACCCGACTTTCGCAGCGCTTTTTGATTTTGACGTTCCCGATGTTCATGTTCGTGCTCTTGGTCTGAATTGCGGCGCTTACGACGGCAAAAAGCTCGCGCTGGAACGAAAAGATGAAGTCTTTTTGGAATATCTGGGCATTATAGACAGCGAACCGTCTGAAAAACTGCTGCAAATTGTCGATACGGTAAGCCATATCACGCCGAACTACCCGCCATCTTTTGTCATGTCGAGCTATGCTGATTTCCTGCTGCCGGCCGCCAAGCCGATGTATGATCTGCTCAAAAGCCGCGGCGTGCCTGCCGAAATGAAGATCTACGGCAGTCCCGAGCGGCAGGAGATCGGTCACGTTTTCCACGTCAACTGCCGCCTTGACGAAGCGAAGATCTGCAACGACGACGAGTGCGCGTTTTTCAAAAGGTATGTTTCATACTAAACTACTGCAAAAATGCGCCGAAATTTGTACAAAATCATGAAAATCATCTGCTCCCCTTGACTGGGGAGCTTTTTCATTGTATAATATAACAGTGCTATATAACAGCGTTATAAAGGGTGTTAGAAATGAACGATGGTGAAATGACCACGCTGGAGCTTATCCACAGCGCGGCGAAAGCGGAGTTTCTCAGCAAGGGCTTCAAGTCGGCGTCGCTGAGAAATATTGTAAAGACTGCGGGAGTTACCACGGGTGCATTTTATGGATATTATTCCAGTAAAGCGGAGCTGTTTGAAGCGCTCGTCAGCGAAGCGTACAATTTTGTGATAGATTCGTACAAGGCAGCGCTGCGCGAATTTGCCGATCTGCCGATGGAAAAACAGCCCGAGGTGATGGGTTCAATCTCGCAGAAGTGCCTTGACCAGGTGCTCGACTACATGGCGACCCACCGCGAGGAATTTTTGCTGCTTCTGCAATGTTCGGAGGGTACGCGGTTCGCTTCGATGACCGATGAGCTTGTCGAGCTGGAGGTTCAGGCAACACACGATTATTACCTTGTTCTCAAAAAACTGGGCTACGGCGCGCCGGACGTTGACCCGACGCTTGAGCACATTTTGGTGACGGGCATGATGAACGCTTATTTTGAAATGGCGATCCATGAAATGCCGCTCGAAAAATCGAAGCGCTATCTGAAAGAGCTGCACAATTTTTACACGGCGGGCTGGCGCGAATTGATGGGTACGTAATAGGGGCGAGCGCCCCTTTGATTTTGGTCTATAGTTAGCCTATGCTAACATTATAAAGGAGGTCTTTTATTTGAAAAAACAATCAAATCTGCAAAGGCTGCTCAGCTATGCAGGCAACCGCAAGCCGCTGACCTACATTTCGTGGGTGCTTTCGGCGGCCAGCGCGCTGATTTCGCTGCTGCCTTTCTGGTACATATGGAAGATACTAGACGAAGTTATCAGCGTAGCGCCCGACTTCGATAGGGCAAAAAACATCACTCATTACGGCTGGCTCGCGGTGCTTTTCGCGGTGCTGACGATTTTTGTGTACATTTGCGGACTTATGTGTTCACACCTTTCGGCGTTTCGCATCGCTACGAATATCCGAATCGCGCTGACTAAGCATATCACCACGCTGCCGCTCGGCAAGATCGAGGAATTCGGCAGCGGTAAACTGCGACGCACTATCAGCGAGACCTCGGGCGCGGCAGAGGGTTACCTCGCGCACCAACTGCCCGACAAAGCGAAAGCGATCGCGAGCATAATCGGCCTGCTGGCGATGGATTTCTTTTTCGACTGGCGGCTCGGACTCATCAGTCTTGTGCCCGTTTTGATCGGCTTCATCATCATGATGAGCTCGATGGCCGGCCCCAGCCTGCAAAAAAGCATGACCGAGTACCAAAACGCCCTTGCTGAAATGTCGAACGAAGCGGTCGAGTACGTTCGCGGCATCCCCGTTGTCAAGACGTTCGGCCAGTCGGTTTTCTCCTTCAAAAAATTCAAGAGCACGATCGACAACTACGAAAAATGGACGACTGACTACACGCTCAATATGCGCATCCCGATGACACTCTACACTCTTGCGATAAACAGCATTTTCGCGTTCCTCATCATTGGCGCATTTTGGTTCTCGCACGGCAATATCACGGGCGATTTCCTCCTCGATATGCTTTTCTACATCATAATCACACCTGTAATCACAGTCGTACTTACCAAAATAATGTACATGAATGAGAATGAAATGATGGTAAAGGACGCTATAGACCGTATCGACAGCGTACTTAATATGGAGTCGCTGACTGATCCTGCCATGCCGAGCCATCCTGCGGACAACTCCGTTGAGCTGCGCGGGGTAACGTTCAGCTACGATGGCACGAAAAATGCGCTTTCCGATATTTCGCTCAAAATTTTCGCAGGTCAGACGGCGGCTTTTGTCGGCCCATCGGGCGGCGGTAAATCTACTCTTGCGAGCATCGTCGCGAGATTTTTCGACCCGCAGCAGGGTAAAGTGCTCGTCGGCGGCGTTGACGTTAAGGACATCGGCAAAGAGGAACTTATGAACACAGTTTCCTTTGTATTCCAAAACAGCAAACTGATAAAAGCTTCTATCCTCGATAACGTGCGCCTGGGCAAGCCGAACGCCACCGAAGCTGAGGTCATGCAGGCGCTCAAAGCTGCACAGTGCATGGATATAATAGAAAAATTCCCAAATGGCGTAAACACCATGATCGGCAGCGAGGGCGTTTACCTCTCGGGCGGAGAAGTGCAGCGTATCGCCATCGCGCGAGCGGTGCTCAAAAATTCGCCGATAATCATTCTCGACGAAGCTACCGCTTTTGCCGACCCAGATAACGAAGCGAAGGTTCAGGCGGCTTTCAATGAACTGGCGCGCGGCAAGACGGTCATAATGATCGCGCACAGACTTTCGACTGTGGTCAACGCCGACCGCATTTTCGTTCTGCGCGAAGGCAAGCTTGCGGAGAACGGCACGTTTGACGAACTTTTAAAGAACGGCGGTACATTCGCTAATATGTGGCACGAATACCAGCGTTCGATCGAATGGAAAGTTGAAAAGGAGGCTGAAGCGTTATGATCGAAAAATTACAAAGAAGATTTGCGCTTTCGCGAAAAGGCGCGATGGACACAATAAAAGGCAGCATTTTGAGCGCGCTCCAGAACATTTCGTTCATGCTGCCCGTGGCTATGCTTTACAATTTAGTAAAGGATATGCTTGACGACAATCTCACGTCCGCCCGCATACCCTTTTACGTCATTAGCAGCCTTGCCTGCGCGGCGGTCATAATCGTTGCCACGATTTTCCAGTACAACAGCACCTTCCTCGCGACCTACGTCGAAACTGGCGTGCGCCGCGTCACGCTGGCGGAAAGACTTCGCCTGATACCCCTCTCATTCTTCGGTAAAAAAGACCTCGCCGACCTCACCTCCTCGATAATGGGCGATTGCGCGATGCTCGAAACGGCGCAGTCACACTTCGTTTGCCCGCTCGCCGGCGCGATGATCTCGACAGTTATCATCGCGATATCGCTGCTTTTCTTCAACTGGCAGATGGCGATAGCGGCGATATGGGTTCTGCCCGTCGCTTTCCTGATCGTCGGCATGGCCTCGCGCGTGCAGAAAAGCCTGGCGAATAAGTCGATGGGCGCAAAGATCGCCTGCGAGGACGGAATTCAGGAGTGCATGGAAGCGATGAACGACCTGCGTTCAAACAACGCCGAAAAGCGCTATCTCGATACGCTGATCGCCAAAATTCGCGGTTACGAGAGCCGCCTTATCATCACCGAGCTGGGCACGGCTTCGTTCGTGATGACCGCGAATCTCGTGCTGCGCCTCGGCATCGCGACCACAGCGCTCGTCGGCTCGTACCAACTTATAAGCGGCAAGCTCGACATTCTCACATTCTTCATGTTCCTGCTGGTGGTTTCGCGCCTGTACGACCCGCTCGAAGGCTCGCTCCAGAATCTCGCGGCGATAATCTCGACGAGCACCAACATCGAGCGCATGAACCAGATCATGGACACTGAAGTACAGTCGGGCAGCGACAAGCTAACAAATAAAGGCTGCGACATCAAGTTCGACCATGTTGGATTTGCCTATGATGGCGGCGAAACGGTGCTGAATGACGTTTCGTTCACTGCCGAGCAGGGCAAGATTACCGCCCTTGTCGGCCCATCTGGCGGCGGCAAGACTACGGTTTCTCGTCTGGCGGCGCGCTTCTGGGACATCAGCAAGGGCAAGATCACCGTCGGCGGCATGGATATTTCCAAGGCCGACCCCGAAACGCTCATGTCGCTCTACTCCATAGTTTTCCAGGATGTCACGCTTTTTGACAACACCGTCATGGAGAATATCCGCCTCGGCAAAAAGGGCGCTGCTGATGAGGAGGTCATTGCGGCGGCAAAGATGGCGAACGTTGCGGACTTCGTTGAGAAGCTGCCCGATAAATATCAGACCAACATAGGCGAAAATGGCTGCGAGCTTTCGGGCGGCGAGCGCCAGCGTATCTCTATCGCACGCGCATTTTTGAAAGACGCTCCGATAATCCTGCTTGACGAAGCAACCGCCAGCCTTGATGTCGAGAATGAAACGGCTATCCAAACGGCGCTTTCGCGGCTCATCAAGAACAAGACCGTGCTGATAATCGCCCACCGTATGCGCACTGTTTCGGGCGCGGATAAGATCGTTGTTTTGAAAGACGGCAGCGTCGCGGAACAGGGAAGCCCCGAAAAGCTGCTCACCACCGACGGAATTTTCGCGCACATGGTAGATCTACAGACCGAAAATCAGAGCTGGAAACTCGAAAAAGCTTAAACCTCATACATATAAAAGGGCAGTCGGCTGCAAACGCGGTCGGCTGTCTTTTTAGTTCTTATCTTTTCCAAATTCCAGACTTACTAGAAATAATAGTATTTGTACTATCATCAGTATGATGCGCTCGCCATCTGACTCGATCTTTACAATAGGGTAGAGCATCGCGAGTCCTGCGAAAAGAAATATTACCTGCATAAGCACTTTCCAAGGCTTCACGGGCTTTGTGATGTCCACCTTGATCTTTGGCTTGCTGCTATGTTTGAATCTTGATATATCTTTGTATATCTCGTATCCTATTATTTTGTCGCCCGAGTCTTTTCTGCCATTGCCATTCCAATCCATCATCGTGTCTGCTCCTTTCATGATTGTTCTTTTTTTACATTATATCACATTTCTTCATGTCTGTCAACAAAAAAATCCCGCCCACGGCGCAAACCGTGAGCGGGAAATTTATTTATTCAGTTTTATCTGAATCAGATCATCTCTGGGAGATAGCAGCCTGAGCAGCAGCCAGTCTTGCGATCGGAACGCGGAAAGGCGAGCAAGATACATAGTCAAGACCGATCTTGTTGCAGAACTCTACGGAAGAAGGATCTCCGCCGTGCTCACCGCAGATACCGCAGTGCAGCTTAGCGTTTACGGGCTTGCCGAGGTCGAGAGCCATCTTCATCAGCTTGCCAACGCCGGTGGTGTCCAGCTTAGCAAACGGATCGTTCTCGTAGATCTTAGCGTCGTAGTAAGCTCCGAGGAACTTGCCAGCGTCATCTCTCGAGAAGCCGAAGGTCATCTGGGTCAGGTCGTTAGTACCGAAGCAGAAGAAGTCAGCCTCAGCAGCGATCTCGTCAGCAGTCAGAGCAGCTCTCGGGATCTCGATCATAGTACCAACTTCGTACTTGAGGTCAGAACCAGCCTCAGCGATGAGAGCGTCAGCAGTTTCAACTACGATCTTCTTAACGAACTTGAACTCCTTAACTTCGCCGACCAGCGGGATCATGATCTCGGGCTCAACGTTCCAGTCAGGATGATTCTTCTTAACGTTGATAGCAGCCTTGATCACAGCAGCAGTCTGCATCTTAGCGATCTCGGGATAAGTAACGGTCAGACGGCAGCCGCGGTGACCCATCATCGGGTTGAACTCGTGGAGGGAAGCGATGATAGCCTTGATGTCCTCAACGCTCTTGCCCTGTGCGTCAGCCAGTGCCTTGATGTCGTCCTCTTCGGTAGGTACGAACTCGTGGAGAGGAGGATCGAGGAATCTGATGGTTACAGGATTGCCTTCAAGTGCCTCATAAAGAGCCTCAAAGTCGCCCTGCTGCATAGGCTCGATCTTAGCGAGTGCAGCTTCTCTCTCTTCAACGGTGTCAGCGCAGATCATTTCTCTGAAAGCAGCGATTCTGCTGGGCTCAAAGAACATGTGCTCGGTACGGCAAAGACCGATACCCTCAGCGCCAAGCTCTCTAGCCTTCTTAGCGTCAGCAGGAGTATCAGCGTTGGTTCTTACCTTCATAGTTCTGTACTTGTCAGCCCAGCTCATAACTCTGCCGAATTCGCCTGCGATGGAAGCGTCAACGGTAGGAATGATGCCGTCGTAGATGTTACCGGTAGAACCGTCGATAGAGATGTAATCTCCCTCGTGGAACTCCTTGCCTGCAAGTGTGAACTTCTTGTTTTCTTCGTCCATGTTGATCTCAGAGCAGCCGGAAACGCAGCAGGTACCCATTCCGCGGGCAACTACGGCAGCGTGCGAGGTCATACCGCCGCGAACGGTGAGTATACCCTGCGAAGCCTTCATACCGGTGATGTCCTCAGGAGAAGTCTCAAGACGAACGAGAACTACCTTTTCGCCCTTAGCGTTCCAAGCCTCAGCGTCGTCAGCGGTGAATACGATCTTACCGCAGGCAGCTCCGGGAGAAGCGCCCAGACCCTTGCCCATAGGAGTAGCAGCCTTAAGAGCCTTGGTGTCGAACTGGGGGTGAAGCAGAGTGTCGAGGTTTCTGGGGTCGATCATCAGAACAGCCTCTTCCTCGGTTCTCATGCCTTCGTCAACGAGGTCGCAAGCGATCTTCAGAGCAGCCTGAGCGGTTCTCTTACCGTTTCTGGTCTGAAGCATGAAGAGTTTGCCGTGCTCTACGGTGAACTCCATGTCCTGCATATCTCTGTAGTGGTTTTCGAGGGTCTTGCAAACTTCCTTGAACTGTGCGAATGCTTCAGGGAACTTGCTCTCCATCTCTGTGATGTGCATAGGAGTACGAACGCCTGCAACAACGTCCTCGCCCTGTGCGTTTGTAAGGAATTCGCCGAAGAGGCCCTTAGCGCCGGTAGCAGGGTCGCGGGTGAACGCAACACCGGTACCGCAGTCGTCGCCCATGTTACCGAAAGCCATGCTCTGTACGTTTACAGCGGTACCCCAGGAATAAGGAATATCGTTGTCGCGGCGGTAAACGTTAGCTCTGGGGTTGTCCCAGCTGCGGAATACAGCCTTGATAGCGCCCATCAGCTGCTCCTTAGGATCAGTCGGGAAGTCTGCGCCGATCTTTTCCTTGTACTCAGCCTTGAACTGGTTAGCCAGCTCCTTGAGGTCGTCAGCGTCAAGCTCTACGTCCTGAGTTACGCCCTTCTTAGCCTTCATCTGGTCGATAAGCTCTTCAAAATACTTCTTGCCTACTTCCATAACTACGTCGGAATACATCTGGATGAATCTTCTGTAGCAGTCCCATGCCCAGCGAGCATTTCCGGACTTTTCAGCAATTACGTTTACAACTTCTTCGTTAAGACCCAGGTTCAGGATGGTATCCATCATTCCGGGCATGGAAGCTCTCGCGCCCGAACGTACGGAAACGAGCAGGGGGTTTTCCTTATCGCCGAACTTCTTGCCGGTGATCTCTTCCATTTTTACGATGTACTCGTTGATCTCAGCCATGATGTCAGGGTTGATCTCGCGGTTGTCCTCATAGTACTGAGTGCAGGCCTCGGTAGTGATGGTGAAGCCCTGGGGAACAGGAAGACCGATGTTGGTCATTTCTGCCAGGTTAGCACCCTTACCGCCGAGAAGCTCTCTCATGTTAGCGTTGCCTTCAGAGAAAAGGTAACAATACTTCTTTGCCATTGGTGAATTACCTCCAATAAAAATTTTTGACATCTTTTAGTGGTGCGGGATTTCCCGCCGCCTGCGCCGCATTATGCAGCAGATTTTTACATTTGCCGATGGGCGCTCTGTCACATATATATTATAACAGATTTTAAAACAAATTTCCATAGTTTTAAGTGAATTTTATGCTTATGATTCTGCACAATTTTTCGCTCAACATTTTATGCACTTTTCACAACATTCAGCGGAACATATCGTAATCGTAAAGCTCGTCAGGGCGTATAACGCCGTATCGAAGCAGTATTCCCAGCCTGTCAGTAAGGCTTATCGAGCGTATCTTTTTGCGCACGGGCAGTACCTGAGAGGGCGAAACGGAAAGCTCATCTATGCCCATAGCGAGGTAAAGCTCGGTCAGCGAAAGCTCTGCGCCCAGCTCGCCGCATATGCCTATCCATTTGCCGTAGCGGTGCGCGCTGTCGCAGGCCATCTTTATCATTCTCAGCACAGCCAGGTGGTGCGGCTTGCAGTATTTTTCCAAACGGCTGTCCTGCCTGTCGAGCGCTAAGGCGTACTGCTCCAAGTCGTTTGTGCCTACGCTGAAAAAGTCTACCTCGCGCGCCAGTTCGTCGCTCAGCATCACCGCCGCGGGCGTTTCTATCATTATGCCTATCTCCACCTTGTCGGAGTAGGGCACGCCCTCGGCGTCCAGTTCGTCCTTTACGTCCTGTATTATCGCCTTTACCGCGATTATCTCTTCAGGGTCGATTATCATGGGGAAAAGTATCGCCAGCGAGCCGTAGACCGAGGCGCGGTAGAGAGCGCGCAGCTGCGTGCGAAATATCTCCGGCTTCTCGAAGCATATCCGTATCGAGCGCATACCCAGCGCGGGGTTTTCCTCCATGTCGCTGCTCAGGTAGTCAGGGTTTTTGTCCGCGCCGATGTCCAGCGTGCGCACTATTACTTTCTTGCCGTTCATCTTCTCCAGTATGCGGCGGTAGGTGTAAAACTGCAATTCCTCGTCGGGAAAGTCGTCGTTTTGCAGATACAGAAATTCGCTGCGGAAAAGCCCTATGCCCCCTGCGTCGTTTTCCTCGACGTACTTCACGTCCATCAGCCCGCTGATGTTCGCGTATACTTGTATCTCAGTGCCGTCGAGGGTGATGTTTCGTCTGCCGCGCAGGCGCTTCAGCAGCTCGTGCTTTCTGCCTTCTTCTTCGCGCTTTTCGAGCATTTTGCGAATGGTATCCTTGTCCGGCTCGATGTAAAGCGTGCCCGAGTAGCAGTCCGCTATGGCGCGCTTGCCGTTGCATTCTTCTGTAAGCTGCTTGCCGAAAGCGACTATCATAGGTATGTTCATAGTGCGCGCGAGTATTGCGGAGTGCGAATTTGCCGAGCCGTAGCAGGTACAGACAGCCGTCACCTTGTGCTTATCAAGCGCTACCGTTTCGCTCGGCTCTATGTCGAAGCAGCAGAGTATCGAGTTTTTCTCGAAGTTCATCTCCTGCTCAGATTTGTTCTGTATGTGCCGTATCAGCCTGCGCGAAACGTCCTTTACGTCTGCGGTGCGCGCGCGTATGTATTCGTCCTCTGCGTGGCCCAGCTCGCCCGCCACCTGCGAAGCCGCAAGCTGCACGGCGTAGTCTGCGCAGCACTCGTCCTCCAGTATCGACTTTTCTATCTTCTCGACAAATGATTCGTCCTCCAGCAGCATACGGTGTATCATGAAAATATCCGCGTGGTCTTTGCCGATGTTTTTTATCTCGCGCTCATAAAGTACGTCAAGCTCGTTGATAGCTCTGTCGCGCGCATATTCGTAGCGCTGAAGCTCCAGCTGCGGATTTCCCACCTTGCGCTTTTTCACGACCTGCTCGTCGCGCTGATAAAATACCAGCTTGCCGAAAATTATCCCGCCCATTACGGCTCTGCCTTTAAGTTTTTCCATAGTAAGAATCCACACCTTTCTGATCTGAATTTCTATATATAATGTATAGTTTTTATCTTTTTTATCGTATAACTACATTATAAATCTTTTGCGGCGGTTTGTCAAATATTCGGCAATATTTTTTGCGGCAAAAAAAGGGAAGGCTTCTCCCATCAGCAGGAAAAGCCCTCATACATCCATCTGAAATTATCTCTCGATATTATTGATAGCCGAAACCAGCGCCCTTACGCTCGAAACTATTATGTCCGAGTGTCTGCCTGCGCCCCAGTATGTCTTGCCGCCGTATACTATCGAAACGTAAGATACCGCTTCGCTCGTGGTGTGGCGGTCGAGGGCGTGCTCTTCGTAAGTTTCCAGCGTGAACTGTATGCCAAGCGCGTCCTTTACGGCGTTCGCTACTGCGTCAAGTCTGCCGTTGCCGTTTGCTTCGTATATCTTTATCTCGCCGCTCGGCTTCATCATAGCCGTGATCTTCGCCGTGATGCTTCCGTCCTTATTCTGAACGTAGTGCGTTTCGGTGATGTCGCAGGGCTCGGTCTTGTTCATGTAGCGCTCGCGGAATATATCGTAGATCTCGTTCGGCATAAGCTCGGCATGCTTGTGGTCTGATACGCTCTTTACCGCGTAGCCGAAATCCTCCGCCATCTTCTTGGGCAGGCTGTAGCCGTACTGCTTCTGAAGCAGGAAGCCTATTCCGCCCTTGCCCGACTGCGAGTTTATTCTTATAACGTCGCCGTCGTACTCTCTGCCAACGTCCTTCGGGTCGATAGGCAGGTAAGGTACGTTCCAGTGCTCGGGGTCTTTCTCCTCGCGCCACTTCATGCCCTTTGCGATAGCGTCCTGATGCGAGCCGGAGAACGCCGCGAATACCAAGCTGCCCGCGTAAGGAGTTCTCTCGTAAACTTTCATGCGGGTAACGCGCTCGTATATCTCTACCAGCGAGGGCATATCTGAGAAGTCGAGCTGCGGGTCTACGCCCTGCGAATACATATTCATAGCCAGCGTTACTATGTCAACGTTGCCCGTTCTCTCGCCGTTTCCGAAGCAAGTGCCCTCTATTCTGTCAGCGCCCGCCAGCAGACCCATCTCGCTGTCTGCCACCGCGCAGCCGCGGTCGTTGTGGGGGTGCAGCGAAACTATTACGTTCTCGCGGCAGTTCAGATTGTCGCACATATACTCTACCTGCTGAGCGTAAACGTGCGGCATCGACATTTCTACGGTAACTGGCAGGTTGATTATCACCTTGTCCTCATCGGTAGGCTGCCAGATGTCGATAACTGCGTTGCATATCTCCAGCGCGAACTCGGGCTCAGTGCCGGTGAAGCTTTCTGGCGAGTACTCGAAGATTATGTTGCCCTTAGCCTTTTTCTTGTACTCGTTGCAGAGCTTTGCGCCGGTAACGGCTATGTCGATTATCTCCTGCTTGCTCTTGCGGAATACCTGCTCTCTCTGCGCCACGGAGGTGGAGTTGTAGAGGTGCACTACCGCGTTTTTTGCGCCGTCGATGGCTTCAAATGTCTTTTTGATTATGTGTTCTCTCGACTGCGTGAGCACCTGTATGCGCACGTCGTCGGGTATCATGTTCTGCTCGATGAGCGTGCGGCAGAACTCGTACTCGGTCTCGCTCGCCGCAGGGAAGCCTATCTCGATCTCCTTAAAGCCTATCTCCACCAGCTTTTTGAAAAACTCGAGCTTTTCTTCGAGGCTCATTGGTATTATCAGCGCCTGATTGCCGTCGCGAAGGTCTACCGAGCACCACATGGGCGGCTTATCGATGTATTCCTTTTCTGTCCACTTCATGCACTTTACGGGCGGCATAAAGTAGCCGCGTGTGTACTTTTCAGAATTTTTCATGTTTGCCATAGTTTTTTCCTCCAATTAGTTACAGATCTCTCAAACCAACCAAATCAAAAAAGCCCGCCTCTTGTTATACGCAAGAGACGAGCGAAAAACCCGTGTTACCACTCTCATTCGCATACAACTCACGCTGTATGCCTCAGCCGCGTCTATCAACGCGCCGCTCTTTAACGGGAGCATTCCGTGCTCAGCTACTTTGCGCCGTGCGCTTTCGCCAAGCCTGCTAAAGGACGAGCTATCACATAAGACCCATGCCGCTTTCCACCCTGCGCGGCTCTCTGCAAAGGGATCATCATGCTTTTTTTCCTAATCATCGCATTTGATCGTTTGATGTTAATTTATATATTACATTATACAGCACCCATCGGCGATTGTCAAGGGCGTTCTGTACAATTCACAATTTTTTAAGAATATTTGCGTGTATCCAGCAATATCTGCGGCGCGCACTTTTCGGGGTCGGCGGAAAGTTCCGAGAGCTTACCCTCGAATATCGGCGTAAGCTCGCTAAGCTCGGCTATGTCCCGCGGGTGATAGAGCGAAGCGGGCTTTTTTAGCTTCGCAATGCGGTAGCGCGAGAGCAGCTCTGCCACGAACTGCGAGCAGAAGTATTTATTTTTCACGCGTATCGGCAGCCCGAAAAAGCAGAATACGGGGCCGAGATAGTGGTAGCCGTAGCGCTTTTTGTTAAGGTACATTTTTTGCAGATGCGCCCACAGATCTTCGTAAGCCTGCTCGGTGACGTTTACGCGGTATACGGCGCATGGCGCGTTCGGGTTTAGGCTGAGCAGTCCCGTTTTAGTGCTCTCGCGCACGAAGCCTGCGGGTATCGGCAGCAGAGTATGTATCCGCGCGAAGCTGTAAAGGCAGCTGCACTGCGAGTCGAAGCCGATGGAGGCGTGAGTATACTTGGTACGCGTGAAAAGCGAGATGATATTTGAGAATACGGAATTTGTCCGCACGAGAAAGATATACACCGTGCGCGTTTTCAAGCGGCTTTCTAAACTTATCTGAGTCATTTTGTGTTTCCTTTACGGTTCTATTTTTTACGACTTTTCTATTATAACATATTTTTAACACAATTGCAATGGCTTCATAACCAATTCATAAAAAACTTTTCGACATGAAAGAAAAATATCAGCTCCGGATCTGTGAGCTTATCTATGTTCAAAAAACATTTGCCAATCACCAAAAAATATGTTATAATATAATTACAGTCATATCTTGCTGACAAAACTAAAAAATTTTTTATCGGAGGGGTAATTGTGGATAATATCGTTTCCGTCAGCGGGAATATAAATGCTTCCATAAATTTCGCTATGCAGCAAAATTATGTTCCCGTTATCAGAGATCTCGTAGTTGCTAACGAGTCTGACGCCGCCCTTGAAAATATAGACCTAAAGATCAGCTTTGAGCCTGAGTTCGCCAAGACCTTTACTTACCATGTAGAGAATATTCCGGCAAATGGCTCCGTCGAGATCTCGCCCGTCAAGATCGCGACTAATACCGATTTTCTTTTCTCGCTTACCGAAAAAATGATCGGCAATATCACCGTCGATGTGCTTCGCGGCGATGAAAATATCTTCACTTATCAAGATCAGATCGAGCTGCTCGCTTACGATCAGTGGAGCGGGCTTGCCGTTATGCCTGAGATTATCGCCGCTTTCGTTACGCCTAACCACCCCGCTGTTTCCGCGGTGGTGCACGACGCTTCGCTATTCCTCAAAAAGTGGAAGGACGACCCCGCGTTTACAGGCTACCAGACCCAAAATCCAAATAACGTAAAGCTGCAAATGGCGGCGATATACGCGGCGCTGGCGCAGCAGAAAATTATCTATAACAACCCGCCCGCGAGCTACGAAATGTCGGGTCAGCGCGTGCGCCTGCCGCATAGCGTGCTTGAGCAGAAGCTGGGCACTTGCCTTGACCTCGCGCTGCTTTACGCTTCCTGCCTAGAGGCGGTGGGGCTGCACCCGCTGCTCGTTTTCCTCAAAGGTCACGCTTTCTGCGGCTGCTGGCTGGAGAGCGAAACTTTCGCCGACTGCTGCGTTGACGATATTTCCGCCCTCGAAAAACGTATCGCGGCGGATGCTGAAGAGATATTGCTTGTCGAGTGTACCGACTTCGTTGACGGCAGAACAGCCGATTTTGACCGCGCGCTTAAACACGGCAAAGACCACCTCAACGATGTTTCAAATTTCAACTGCGTGGTGGATATTCAGCGCAGCAGGGGCAGCGGTATCCGCCCTATCCCGCTGCGCCCCGAGCTTTCCTGCTCCGGCATACAGCTTGCGGAGGAGAACGATAAGCCGCGGGAGGTCAGAGCGCCCTCAGAACTGAGCAGCTCGATGCTCGGCAGGGTAGCCGAGGGCAGCGACAAGCCCGTTACCAAGATAAATATCTGGGAGCGCAAGCTGCTCGATTTCAGCCTGCGCAACTCGCTGCTGAATTTTCGCGTTACCAAAAGCACGATGCAGATCATGACCGCCGACCTCGCGAAGCTTGAGGACGAGCTGGCTAGCGGCAGCGATCTCCGCATAATGGAGATACCCTCTGAGTGGACGGTATCGGTGCGCGACGCAAAGATATTTGAGATAGAAAATGAAAAAGACCTCATCACGAACATAGCGGAAGCCGAGTTCAAAAACAAGCGCATACGCACTTTTCTCAGCGAAAAAGACCTTGACGCCGCGCTGAAAAACCTCTACCGCTCGGCGAAAGTCAGCATGGAGGAAAACGGCAGCAACACGCTTTTCCTCTCGCTGGGTCTGCTGCGCTGGTTTGAAAGCGACATCTCTGAAAGACCCCGCTACGCGCCGCTTGTGCTTATCCCGATCGACATCGTGCGAAACAGCCGCAACAAGGGCTACGTTATAAGGAGCCGTCAGGAGGAAACGCAGATAAACGTCACCCTGCTGGAGTACCTGCGGCAGGATCACGGGATCAAGATCACGGGGCTTGACCCCTTGCCGCTCGACGAACAGGGCATAGATCTGCCGCTGGTGTTCAACACGATTCGTCAGGCGATAATGGGCAAAAAGCGCTGGAATATCGAGGAATACGCGTTCATCGGGCTGTTTTCGTTCAGCCAGTTCGTTATGTGGAACGACCTGCGCAACCGCGCCGATGAGCTGAAAGAAAACAAGGTGGTTTCCAGCCTTATCGAGGGCAGGCTGACCTATTCGCCCGAGAATATCGACCTCACGCCCGAAAATATCGACTCCGCGCCCGACCTCGCGAACATGGCTGTACCGATGAGCGCCGACTCTTCTCAGCTCGCTGCCATCGCCGCTGCGGGCAGGGGGCAGAGCTTCGTTCTGCACGGCCCTCCCGGCACAGGCAAGTCGCAGACCATCACGAACATGATCGCGAACGCGCTGTATAACGACAAAACGGTGCTCTTCGTCGCCGAGAAAATGGCGGCGCTCAACGTGGTACAGAAGCGCCTTGAAAACTTAGGTCTTGACCCGTTCTGCCTGGAACTTCATTCCAACAAGACCAATAAATCCACCGTGCTCGCCGAGCTGAACAAGGCGCTCGAGGTCGGCAGGATAAAATCGCCCGAGGATTACGCCGCCGAAGCGGACAAGCTGAGCGGGCAGAAGCGTAAACTGAACGATACGATAAATGCTCTGCACGAAAAGCGCGCCTGCGGCATGAGCCTTTTTGACGTGATCTCGGCATACGAGCGCGCCGCCGACGAGCAGGGCAAGATAAGCTTTTCGCACGCCGCCCCAGCCGAGCTTACGAAAGATCAGCTTGCGCTTTACGCCGAGCTGGTGCACAAATATTCGGTCGCGATCGCCGAAACGGGCAGATTTTCAGAATTCCCGCTGAGCGGCGTTGGCGTTACGGCGTATTCGATAGATCAGCGCGACAGATTCCGTGCGCTGGCTGATGAATTGTCTGAAAAAACGAACGCTGCGGCTCGCCATGCGCACACCCTCGCCGAAGCTTACGGCTATCACGGCGCGCTCGATAAGCACTCGGTAAAAATGCTCGCGGAGATATTTGCGGCAGCGCACATGGAGGGCGAACTTTTGCCCGCGCTGCTCGCCGCGCCGCATTATGATGTGCTTTTCGAGAAGATAACGCAGACAGTCGCGCTCGGCAAACAGTACAGCGCCCTATGCGCGGAGATCGGCGCAAGCTTTGAGAAAAGCGTGTTCGATTACCCCGCGGCTGAGGCAAGACAGCGCCGCAAACAGGCTGAAGCTTCGTGGTTTTTGCCGAAAGCGCTTGGGCTGAGCAAGCTTGTGAAAGCGCTGAAACTGCACGCTAAAGACCCCGCCGCGGTGAAAAAGACCGACCTCGCCGTCATACTCGATAAGCTGTGCGCGGCGAGCGAGATGCGGGAAACTCTGCGCAGCCTGCCGAGCGACGTCGCGGCGACCATGACGGGGCTGTACATGAACGAGCAGACTGACTGGAACGCGCTGGAAAAAGCGTCCGCAAAGACCGCCGCTGTGATGTCTGCGATAAGGGCTAAGGGCGGAGTTTTGCCTGCTGAGATCGCTGAAAAGCTTGCGGCGGCGAACTGCGATGCCGAGGGCGCGGCGCTGGCGGACTGTCTGGAAAAACTGGCGGCGTTTGAAAAAGAATTTGCCGTTAATATCAGCGAGCTAGACGGTCAGAGCGATTGGCTGAGCGCGGCGGCGGACAGGCTTCGCGTTTACGCCGATAATGCTGACAAACTGAGGTACGCGGCGGAATTCAACACCGCCGACAAAGCTCTTGCGGACAGCGGACTTGCCTGCGTAAGCGAGAGCTACCGCGCGGGAAATGTCGGCAGCGAAAACGTTGAAACGGCGTTTTCGTGCGCACTGCATTACCAGCTCGCGCTCGCGATGATACACGCCGACGAACGGCTGAAAGGCTTTAGCAGCAACAGCCTGAACGATCTGATAGTGCAGTTCAAACTGGAAACGGAGCGTTTTTCGCGGCTGACGGTGCAGGAGCTTGCGGCGCGGCTCTCGGCAAAAATACCCGTTGCGGGCAGCGCCTGCTCCGCCGCTTCTGAGATGGGCATACTCAAACGCGCGATAAAGAGCGGCGGCAGAATGATATCTCTGCGCAGCCTTTTCGACAAGATACCGACTCTGCTGCGCCGACTTTGCCCGTGTATGCTGATGAGCCCGATCTCGGTGGCGCAGTACATCGACCCCTCGTTCCCGAAATTCGACCTCGTTATCTTCGACGAAGCTTCGCAGCTTCCGACGGCTGAGGCGGCGGGAACTATCGCGCGCGGCGAGAATGTTGTGATAGTCGGCGACCCGAAACAGCTTCCGCCGACCAATTTCTTCTCCTCAAACAGGATCGACGAAGAGAACAGCGATAAGGAAGACCTCGAGAGCCTGCTTGACGACTGTTTGGCGATTTCGATGCCGCAGGAGTATCTGAAATGGCACTACCGCTCGCGCCACGAGAGCCTTATCGCGTACAGCAATATGAAGTATTACGACAACAAACTGCTGACTTTTCCCTCGAACAACGACCTCATCTCAAAAGTTTCCATCGTGCACCCCGAGGGCTTTTACGATAAGGGCAAAACCAAGCAGAACAAGGCGGAAGCGCGGGCAGTGGTGGACGAGATCATCCGCCGGCTGAGCGATGAAAAACTGCGCGGCGAGAGCATAGGCGTGGTAACTTTCAGCTCGGTACAGCAAAATCTCATCGACGATATGCTCTGCGAAGAGTGGGAGAAGCACCCCGAACTGGAGGAACTTGACCAGAGATCCGCCGAGCCGATATTCATCAAGAATTTGGAGAACGTGCAGGGCGATGAGCGCGACGTTATACTTTTCTCGGTCGGCTATGGCCCTGATCAAAGCGGAAACGTTTCGATGAATTTCGGTCCTCTCAACCGTGAGGGCGGCTGGCGCAGACTGAACGTCGCCATCTCGCGAGCGAGAAAAGCGATGATCGTTTACTCGGTGCTTCGTCCCGAGCAGATCGACCTTTCAAGAACGCGGTCTGAGGGCGTTGCGGGTCTGAAGGGCTTCTTAGAATTTGCAGAAAAAGGCAGGCTTGCGGTGATACAGCACGATTCTGCCGCGTCCTCCGCTGACAGCACAGTGGCTGAGAGCATCGCGAAAGCCATCGCCGAGATGGGCTACGATGTGAAGTGCGCGATCGGTTCGTCGGAATTCAAGGTGGACATCGGCGTTATCGACCCCGAAAACGAGGAGGAGTACATACTTGGCATACTGCTCGACGGCAGTGCGGAAAACTCTACCGCTCAGGACAAATTCGTGCTCCAGCCCGGCGTGCTGAAAGGTCTCGGCTGGAACCTCATCAGAATATGGACGCTCGACTGGTTCGACGACAGACAGCGCGTTTTGCGCAGCATAAAGGCGGCGATCGAGAGCGTGCCGAAGCAGGAAAAGTCTGTAAAAGTGCGTGTAAAGCCTACGGTATTTGCGGCGGCGGCGTTTGAAAAAGAGGACATATCGAAGCTCGCGGCCACGGCGCGCGAGGACTATGTAACGGCGGAGATCGGCGTTATCGGCACATCGGACGAATACTATCTGCCGCAGAACAAGCGCAGGATAAAGGAGATCGCGGAAAAGATCATCGCGGTGGAAGCGCCGATAAGCCGCAAACTGCTGATGAAAAAGGTGCTGAGCGCGTGGTCGATCACGCGAGGCGGCGCGCGCGTTGAGAGCATTTTCACGGACGTGATGAGCAGCGTCCCCGCGACGGCAACGCAGGACGAAGACCGCGTTTTCATCTGGCGCGAGGGTCAGCGCCCCGAGGAGTATTCGGCGTACCGCGCTGACAGCGAATCGGCGAAGCGCACGGCGGACAACATCCCCTCGGAGGAGATACTCTGCGCCGCGAGCGAGGTGCTCAGCGAGCAGATCAGCCTATCCGAGCCCGACCTGATAAAGGAAACGGCGAAGAAATTTGGCTTTGCCCGAGCAGGCGGCGTGATCGAGAGCACGATCGGCTACGCGGTAAGAAAGGGCATCGAGAGCGGAAAGCTTGCTAAGTCGGATAAGGGGAGAGTGACGGCGGTGTGAGTATTTTTCATCGCTGAAGCAAAGATAAAAAAATAGAAACACCGTCAGATACCTCACAAAAAGGTCGTCTGACGGTGTTTTTTGATGTGGATGGCGACTAATGATTTTGCTACAAAAAATTAAACCAGGAACTATTTAAACTCACGCGCCCACGTGGAGCGCGACCTGATGCACAGCAGGACGTGGTCGACGCGGTAAATTTAAACTCACGCGCTCACGTGGAGCGCGACTTTCAAAAATCACCGATGATTTAACGATTGCAGAAATTTCAACTCACGCGCTCACGTGGAGCGCGACGAAAAGGCCACGCCCGAAAAGACTCCCGCTCGCTCCATTTCAACTCACGCGCTCACGTGGAGCGCGACTTGTCGAAACTAACCACGTTTATACTGACGACGATTTCAACTCACGCGCTCACGTGGAGCGCGACATAATCGGTTTCATAGGACAAGTCACCTATTTGATTTCAACTCACGCGCTCACGTGGAGCGCGACGGCGATGGAATTCCACCAACAAAAGGCTCATATATTTCAACTCACGCGCTCACGTGGAGCGCGACAGCGAACGTAGATTGTCAAGAGGTTCTACACGATATTTCAACTCACGCGCTCACGTGGAGCGCGACGGGGCGAAGCCCCCCACCGCGGAGGGCGCGCACAGATTTCAACTCACGCGCTCACGTGGAGCGCGACAGTCAAGCGGAAAATACATTAACTATAAACATATAAATTTCAACTCACGCGCTCACGTGGAGCGCGACGAGGACAGCTATAAAAAAACGCAGGTCCAGTTAATTTCAACTCACGCGCTCACGTGGAGCGCGACAAGCAGAACCCTTTTTAACTTTTACATTTGTTGCAGATTTCAACTCACGCGCTCACGTGGAGCGCGACTGACCGCCCAGCTTGAAGCTTATATGATTACTCAGCATTTCAACTCACGCGCTCACGTGGAGCGCGACTCGCGTGCCTTGGTGTACGCGCTGTCGTAACTGTCAATTTCAACTCACGCGCTCACGTGGAGCGCGACTTCGTGCTTGGCGTGTTCTCTTACTGTGCCGTCTATTTCAACTCACGCGCTCACGTGGAGCGCGACGGAAACACGAACGCAAACGGCAACGGGTTGTACATTTCAACTCACGCGCTCACGTGGAGCGCGACCTTCTTGTTCACTGAGACCAATAACCTTTTGCTTATTTCAACTCACGCGCTCACGTGGAGCGCGACCCATTGCAAGAAACTTCACAAAATTCCTTCGCCAATTTCAACTCACGCGCTCACGTGGAGCGCGACCTTTAGCAGGTTTACCCGAAATGAAAAACTAAACTATTTCAACTCACGCGCTCACGTGGAGCGCGACTGTCCTTGTTCCTGCTTTCTGCCAATATTTTGAAATATTTCAACTCACGCGCTCACGTGGAGCGCGACACGTTGAAACGGATGTAACGGCGGCAGAAGATGAGATTTCAACTCACGCGCTCACGTGGAGCGCGACGACATGTGTCTACAATTGCGAATGGAACTGAGGCATTTCAACTCACGCGCTCACGTGGAGCGCGACTGGCCCAGCAGCAAGAGCTGTTGGGAGAACAAACAATTTCAACTCACGCGCTCACGTGGAGCGCGACACGTTGAAACAGACGTGACAGCGGCAGACGATGAGATTTCAACTCACGCGCTCACGTGGAGCGCGACGAAGCGGATGAAGAGCTTAAACAAATTGCCTTGGAAAATTTCAACTCACGCGCTCACGTGGAGCGCGACTATGCCATACAAAAGTTCACAGGCTTTAGAATACATTTCAACTCACGCGCTCACGTGGAGCGCGACGAACCGCCTATTTGCTGTGGGTTAAGTATCTCGAATTTCAACTCACGCGCTCACGTGGAGCGCGACCTGTATCAGTCCTTTCGGAAAAGAAAAGGCGTATTATTTCAACTCACGCGCTCACGTGGAGCGCGACCAGCAGGGCTTCCAGCTTGTCGCCGTCACTGCCGATTTCAACTCACGCGCTCACGTGGAGCGCGACTTTTCCTATTGTGCCCATGTGGGGCAACGACAAAATTTCAACTCACGCGCTCACGTGGAGCGCGACGACCAGCGCAGAGCCGAGGAAATACTAGCGAGAAATTTCAACTCACGCGCTCACGTGGAGCGCGACTCGGGAACACGAACGCAAACGGCAATGGGTTGTATATTTCAACTCACGCGCTCACGTGGAGCGCGACATTACAGAAAAACAAAACAACACAACAACCCGAATTTCAACTCACGCGCTCACGTGGAGCGCGACTTTCCGCGGGCTGAACCCTACTATAAATGCGTATATTTCAACTCACGCGCTCACGTGGAGCGCGACATTGGCTGCCCTATGGCGGGCAAACACCGATATGCAATTTCAACTCACGCGCTCACGTGGAGCGCGACAGTGCCATTTATAAAAAAACACCATTATAGCGGGAATTTCAACTCACGCGCTCACGTGGAGCGCGACGTGGCGCAGGGCGGCACAGGATAGCAGTATAATGCATTTCAACTCACGCGCTCACGTGGAGCGCGACCAGAGTAAGCCGGAGGGCAGACAGCCAACGACGCATTTCAACTCACGCGCTCACGTGGAGCGCGACAATAGCTAGTTACCTCGACAGCCTTGACGACGGCATTTCAACTCACGCGCTCACGTGGAGCGCGACCGGCACATATACGCAGGCTTCGCGAGGACAGAAATTTCAACTCACGCGCTCACGTGGAGCGCGACATACGGACTATATTATGCCTAGCACTGGCGATATGAATTTCAACTCACGCGCTCACGTGGAGCGCGACAAAATAATTTGTGAACATTTTGTAAAACTTAGAAATTTCAACTCACGCGCTCACGTGGAGCGCGACATTTGCAATAAACTGGATAACCTTTGAGAGAGGGTGAATTTCAACTCACGCGCTCACGTGGAGCGCGACTGAAAAATTCTCAGCATATTTGTGAGCTATATCTAAATTTCAACTCACGCGCTCACGTGGAGCGCGACCCTAGATGTTGTTGCAGTTGGACGCTTGCTCCACATGATACGGATCCGATCCTTTTTGGTTTGCAAAATATCGGCGCGATGTTCATAAATCGTTGATATTTTGCGGGTCATTTGCCGCGAAGCGTCCGCGCGATCGGTTTCGCTTTCGCTTCGCAGGTGTCGGTCAGTCCGTCAGATTATCAGCACGCCTTCGGGATCATACCCCGCTTTTGTGCCGAAATGTTCTATCCTGTTTTTCCAATTGTTGCCGAGATAGTATATTCGCAGGCTGTCCTCTTGCTGATCTATTATCTTCAAAAGCTTGTCTTTCAGCTTCAAAAATGTGCCGTAGTCTACGTCTATCTCAAAAACGCTGTTCTGCACGCGCTGACCGTAGTTCTGGCACTCTTTTGCGACTTTTCTCAGTCGCTTTCTGCCGCTGTTGTCCGTTGTAGATACGTCATAACTTACTAATGTCATCATTTTTTGTCACCTACTTCAGCAGATAGCATGGGTACTCGCTTATCTCGCCGCGTATGTATTTTGCCATCAGTGAGCTTTGCACATACGGCAGCAGCCCCAGCGGTATTTTCTCGCCCAGATATGGGTGGTCTATCCTTCCGCGTTTGCGTTCCTGCCAAGCCGTCAGCACCTTTTTCTTGCCGTCTTTGCTGAGGTATACCGCGCCGCTCGGCTGTGTTTCAAAATCTTCCGCTTTTATCATTTTCAGATTTATCATCGTCAACACCAGCCGCTCGCATATGCAGCGCGTTTCCTCTACCATGTCGCACGCCAAACTTGCTCTGCCGGGGCGCAGTGAATGGTAAAATCCGCAGCAGCTGTCCAGCCCTACGCTCTCCAGCGCCGATGTGTACCAGCTGACGGCGATGGTGTACAGAAACGAGAGCATAGCGTTCACGCGGTCTAGCGGCGGTCTTTTGGTGCGGTTCAGCAGCTTAAATTCTTCTTTCTGCTGACGTATCAGCCGGTCGAAAATATCGAAATATGCTTTGGCGCAGCTGCCTTCCACACCCATTATCATCTCTTTGTCCTTCATCTCGTAAACGCTTTTTATGCCGCTTTCGAGGTAGCTTATGCAGTCGGTGAGTGCGCCGTCGGCGTTTATCCCGGGTGCGTCGCGCATACTGCGCTTTATCAGATATCGCGTGTTTGAAAGCTTTGCCGCCACGCAGTTCTGCATCATCTCCGTCTGCTCAGTGCCGAATTTTTCAAACTGCGCTTTCCGCAGATAAACGTTGCCCTTCGGCTTGCCTTGAACTCTCGCCAAAAATTTTCCCTGCGGCGATATGAAGTTTATCGGTATGCCGTATTCGGTGCACTTGCCCATCAGCGCGGGCGAACAGCCTATGTAGCTGAAAATGTATATGTCCTCGATGGTGGTGAATGGCAGCCGAAATTTCTCGCCGCTGTATTCGCCGTCCTCGTTTTTCGTGCGGCATACTACGTTCTCGCCGTCGAGCGTCAGGTACGCCGTTTCGTCGATTATGTAGAGTGAATTAAGCAGTTTTCGCAACCTCTCAGCCCCTTTACTGCGCGTCGTTCATCGACATCACTATCTCTTTTACGCTGTATTTTTTCACTTTCGGGAAGCACATATCCGCCAGCGAACACCCGCTGCATTTCTGTCCGCGGGCACGCTGAGGTATCTCGCCGCTTTGCAGTATCTCCCGCATCTCGTGCAGATATTTCCGCAGCAGTCCGTCATACTTTTCACGCTCCCGCCCATCAAAAGGCAGCTTTACCCTGCGCCGCACATCGCCGTAATATATGTAAGCGATGCAGTTACAGCCGAAAATGCTGTCGGCGCATATCTTCTGCGCGTAGACCTGTATGGCGTCGCTTTCGTTGTATTCGCCCGACTTCGGCTTGCGCGGCTTGTATTCCACGATGTCCACGTCAAAATTTTCGCCGAGCTTTTCGATATACGCACCGCTCTTTTTCCGAACAAATTCTATGCAGTCAGCCACGCCGAAAATGTCCAGCTCGGGGTCGTCGCAGTAAAGCGCAACATCGCTGCGCACTATCTTTTCTTTGCTCTCAAAGCTGCGGCTGCCGCTGTGCACATTCTCGTGCATCAGGTTCGCTTTTACCACAAAGGCGTTTTCCGCCCAGTCGTCGTTTATTTCCAGCAGAGCAAATCTGCGCGGACAGTACATATAGTGCTGTATGCTGCGTATGTTTATCGTCCGCGCCTGCTCTCTGTATACCTCGTTCTCCAATTTTTGATCAGAGCTTTTCTATCATCTCTACGCCTGCGGGCATATCGCGGTTTATGCTTATCTCGTAGTCCGAAAATGCTCTGGGTACAGCCGTATCTTCTTTCAGCTTTATGCTGATCTTGTCGAAAAGCGTCTGCGCGGGGGCGTTGCCCAAAGGCGACTCGTGCTTGAAAACTATCAGCTTTCTCATGCACATCTTTCCGCGCGCCGCGCTTCTGTCGTGCTCAAACATATTGATGACAGCGCTCCAAAGCAGCTCTAGGTCGTCTTCGCTAAAGCCCGTTATCTTGTCGGCGAGCATTGCGGAAACATAGCCCTCGGCGCGGTAGAGCGCGTAGGGGATAAAGCTCTTTCTGCCCATTTCGGTGTCGCCGACCTCTTTTCTCTCAGCCGTGGTCTTTGCCTGTCGCGTAATGCTTATCTCCTGCGGGAAAACGGGATCTAGGCTTCTCGCAAAGTTTATCTGCACAGGCCCTCTTACTATTCCACATGGGTCGTCGCCCGTGCTCATTACTGCGCCGAATGTGCGCACATCGTAGTAATTTTTGCATATGTAGTCGCGCGCCTGCTTCTGCGTTTCGGCGGGCGTGGTCTTGCCGTTTCCGGTCGGCAGGTCGAGCGCGTCGTAAGCTTCGGTGAACTTGGTGTTCAGCGCCTTGTCAGCCTTTATCAGTATGTTGTAGCCCGGCTCGCCCTCTTTTACAAGCTCTACGAAATTTCTGATCTTTCTTTTCAGGCATACGTCGGTAACGTAGCCGAGGTTGCTTTCGGGGTCTACGCGCGGCATATTTCCCGCGTCAGGGTCGCCGTTGGGGTTGCCGTTTTCTACGTCGAATATCATTACAAATTCATAGCGGTTTTTGATAGCGTTTTCCATAGTTTTATCTTCCTTTCATTATTCGTCGGCCTGCGCAGCCTTTTCTTTGGTTCCCTTTTTGGTGTAAAGCTCGCTCTTCTGCTGGTAGTAGTTCACGATGAACATACCCTGATCTTCTAAGCTGAGCTGCTTCGGGTATCTGTCGTTAAGCCCTGCGTTTAACTCGGTAAGAAGCTTATCGTAATAGATAAAAGCAGGCTTGCCGAGCTTTCTCATGTGGTTTCTTGAAAGCTTCATCAGTATCGGGAAAATGGTTGCGGGCTGCGAGCAGGCTGACGAGAAATAGGTGTCGCCTATCGTCCTGTTCAGGTCGCCCGTTACAGAATCGCACTGTATCTTTTCCAGTACGGCGAAAAGCCTGCCGCAAAGTGCCGCCGGCTCTCTGCTGTCTTGGTTTATCAGCATTTTAATATCCTCCTTTTTGTAATTGCGTATCAGGCAGGCCTTTATTATGCCCGCGCGCGCGTTATTTAGCTTTATAAAATGGTTATTGTCGGCATCGCTGTCTGTCTTTACACGCCTTATCATTGTGCTCAGCAGGGAAGTGGGGTAGTTCGTTCCGTTAAATATCGCCTCAAAAATACCCGAGAGCAGGGGCGGCGGTACTCTGCCGTTGCTTGATTTTGGCGATACCAACTCGTGGAGCATTCGCCCTGCCGAGATGTATTTCGGCTCGTAGCCGATAGCCATATTGCGCTGGTGCTCCATTATGTTGTCGATGATGTCGCCGTACTTCCTGCGCAGGGCGAACTTTTGGCACACTCGCGAGCTGTTCGCCGTAAGTCCCGCAACGTAAAAATCCACCCTCTCGTCGATGTCGGGAAACTCGATCGGCATACCTTTCAGCGCCTTTGCGAAAGTATCGTTCAGCGTGTTGTCAGCGCCCGTCAGCAGTCTGCTCACCAGTCTTGATTCGTTCACGTCGTCCCGCTTCATTGCGAAGTAGACAAGCGTCAGGTCGTCCATCACCTTGTGGTGCGCCTCGTCAGCAAGCAGGCGGTTGAGCGCCGAGGTGTACATCTTCATAGCCTTTTCGGAAACGCCGCTGTTGAACGACTGCGTTTTACCGTACGATTCAAAAGCGTCCTCCTTAGCGCTTACCATAACGCAGCCCGACGCTATACCGCCCGCTATGCCTTTGATCTTGTCGTGTATGCGCGCCTGCGGCAGACGTTCGCCCAGTATGCTGCATACCGCCAGCTCGGTGTTTTCAGCTTCGGCGGCAGCCTGTTTCTCCGCCAGATATTTTCCGTAAGCTTCTCTAAAAGCGGGGTCGTCCTGCAAAAGTTTGTCCGTGTCAAATCCGAATTCGTAGTAAACGCTCGCCGCACCCAAGCGGCTGCCAAGCCCCAGCAATATCGGGTCGCTTGTGTGCTCTTCGGGCTTCCACGTCTTTATGAAATTGCAGTACGCGCGGCAGAGCGGCGAGTCTAGCCCCTCGAAAAACGCAAGGTTCACCTCGCAGAACGCTTTGTGCGATTTCTTTGCTTTGTCGGTCTTGTCCTCGGTCGAAAGCGTGCCGTCCTTTTTGTTGTAGTTTAGCCCGAATATGTAGAGTGGGCGGTGCTCGATGACGTTTCCGTCGATACCGGGCTTCTGCGTGCGTATGGGAAGCTCGGCGGATTTTGGCGCAAGCACCATCTTTTCCTTGCCGTTTTTGTTCTTTATCGGTTTAGATTCTTCCACGCTGATGATATTATCTATACAGCCCTCGGGCGAGAGCTGTATAAGATAGTTTACGTTTTGTTTGCAGTATCCGTCCTGAACTTCTTTTTCCTGTATCCGGCTGTAATCGCAAAGTGCTTTTATCAGCATTTTAGCTCCTTTCTGTACTCGGCGACGTCTATAACGCCGTCGATCATGTACGGATGGTAGTACATGGCGTCTGCTTTGTCGGAAAACTGCGGGTGTTCCCAGTCGCCGTTTATCGGCTTGCCGCCGTCGCGAAATCTCATTCCGTAAAGCATAAGCCCCAGATCGTGCCTGCCCATGTTTTCTTCGGCAACTTCGCTGAGGTCGAGATCATCGACAAGCTCCAGCCGCTTCACCGAAAACTCTCTGCACCCTAAGCATGGCTGGCGGAAGCACTGCCCCTTTTTCAGCCTGCGAAGCATGATGTTGTAGTGCTTCTCCTCGCACTCGTCCTCGTGGTCAGAGCGTATGAATGTTCGCTCAATGTGAAACTCTATCCCGTATTTCACGTCTTTGAGCACTACCGAGCCGCGCTGCGTTCGCACATCGGGCGTGTAGATAACTGCCGCGCCGCCGCCGTTCATCTGCGCTCTGACCGCCTTTAGCGGCAGCTTGGTCTTTACCTCATTGCGCCGTATGTTGACGGTCTTGATCGGGTTGAAAACCACGATCTTGTCGATCACGATGCGAAACGCCGGCTTCCAGTACACGCATTTGAGCATTCCCTCGAGTGCGCCGACAGTGGGCACATCGTAAGTCACCCTCTCGGTTTTCAGCTCAGGTCTGTTAAAGCCGGCGTAATCGCCTTCAACGATCACTTTAAAATCGTTAGCCATTTAATCATCTCCTCTAAACTTATATTAGTATTTCGTTACTGTAATAATGATACTCCATTTTGAATTAAATGTCAATAGTGTAATGTTACAACTTTTAAATGCCTTTTTTGTGCAGTTATAACAAAATCCCTGCATTGACAAACATCTTGTAAAAATGCTATAATAAACATATAGTCTGCGCGAAAGCGTATGTGAGTTGCAATATATTGGTATTGCGTTTGAAAACTGCCGCCCCCATCTCGGGCGGCTTTTTCTTTGTATTTGC
>ENA-UESI01000346-UESI01000346.1-human-gut-metagenome-genome-assembly--contig:-NODE-346-length-40153-cov-6.527722_pt1 | contig 40153 bp, 41 predicted proteins | sample MGYA00243005_ERZ508006 | MGnify/ENA primary metagenome ERZ508006 (study PRJEB26167, sample SAMN06115436) | human gut metagenome | host: Homo sapiens | place: China:Shandong | collected 2015-06-10... | reverse complement strand
TTTTCTGTTAAGATAATATACATGCAGTGCTGTTGCCAGTGCGTCTTTTCTGAAATCATCAAGTCCTAACAATGCTGAAAAGCCTGCGCCTCTCATACCTGCCATAAGTGCTCTTTCCTGTGCATCAAATCTGTATGGCCATACTCTCTTATGACCTAACAAATGTAATGTCTCATATTTGACAGGATTATATGTCTCCTGAAATACTGTTACATAATCAACTCCGCACTCATGAAGATAGCGGTATTCATCCACATTTACAGGATATATCTCTATGCCGATATTCTTGAAATATTTTCTTGCAATCTTAACCGATTCACCAATGTATTCAACGTCTGAATATTTTCTGCTCTCTCCTGTCAGTATCAGGATTTCTTCCATTCCTGTATCTGCAATAACTTTCATCTCATGCTCAATTTCCTCGAATGAAAGTTTCTTTCTATGAATGTTATTGTAGCAGTTGAATCCACAGTATATGCAGTAATTCTGGCAGTAATTAGCTATATAGATAGGTGTAAATATATATACTGTATTGCCAAAATGTTTCTTAGTTTCATTCTCTGCTTTTCTTGCCATCTGCTCTAAGTAAGGTGCTGCAGCTGGTGAAAGCAATGCCTTAAAATCTTCAATATTACATGTTTCTTTGCTTAATGCCCTCTCCACATCTGCGGCTGTGTATGAGTCATAGTCATACTCATCCATTGCCTTTAAGACTTTATCCTTAATATCTGAATCAATTATTTCCATGTCATCAAGATATTTCATATAATCTGTTCTGAATGACGGGTCCTGCTCTAACTTATGTTTTCTCTCTAACGCAGCCGGTGGAAGCTGGTCACTGTCTATAAAATACACCTGATTTTCTTCATTCATTATTCTGCCTTCTTTTCTATTATATTCTCATATTTCGTCAAGCAATACTTCCCCGAAGTTATGCTTCCGTTGAAATTATCCCGCCAGTATCTCTTGCAATGCACCTTTGGGATTGCTCTCCACATTTAACGTAAGAATCCTGTCAATGGGTCAGATGCACTTCCACCTCTTGCAAGAACTCTTCCCATTCCTGTAAGATATGCGCTTCTTCCTGCCTCTATAGCCTTCTTAAACGCCTCTGCCATTGCCGGAACATTTCCTGCGGTCGCAATCGCTGTATTAGCCATAACCGCAGCAGCTCCCATCTCCATTGCCTCACATGCCTGCGAAGGCTTGCCAATTCCTGCATCCACGATAATTGGCAGATCAATCTCATCAATAAGTATCTGTATAAATGCTTTGGTTGAAAGTCCATTATTGCTTCCAATCGGTGAGGCAAGCGGCATAACGCAGGCAGCTCCGGCATTCTGTAAATCTCTTGCCACATTCAGATCAGGATACATGTATGGCATTACAACAAATCCTTCCTTAGCAAGTATTTCTGTTGCTTTCACTGTCTCATAGTTATCTGGGAGAAGATACTTTGCATCATGCATAATCTCAATCTTTACAAAATCTCCACATCCCATCTCACGGCTGAGTCTCGCAATTCTTACCGCTTCCTCTGCATTTCTTGCTCCTGAAGTATTAGGAAGAAGAGTTACTCCCTTCGGTATGAAATCAAGAATATTCTCTTTATTCTCTGTATTGGCACGTCTAAGTGCAAGTGTAATAATCTCTGCACCTCCCTGCTCAACCGCCGCTTTAATAAGATTCACATTGTACTTTCCTGAACCTAATATGAATCTGCTGTTGAACTCATGTCCTCCTAATATCAGCTTATCTTCTTTCTTATTCATGTCTTCTTTTCTGGTCATGTCTTCCATCTTGTTTTCCATTGTTTTGATATCCTCCTGTTGTCTGTGATTATGTTTCTGGTGGCAATTCTTTTGCTGGTTATACTTCCTTACCGCAATAATTATCTATCCCACCAGTCATTTATTTCCTCAATCTGGTAATTGATGACTGAATTTGTTCTCTTACTGTTAGAAAACCTATAAAAAATGTATTTTCTGTCTTTTAGTAGGTTCGCTTCAGCTCTCTTATTTTCAGAAAACCTACTAATCAAGCTCTTATAAAGCATCTTATAGGTCTTTCTTTACTCTCATGTTTTAATATAACCTATAAATACCTTGTTTATCTCGCTTTTATAGGCTGTCAGCTATCACAAAAACCTACTAAATATTGATTTCCTTATACCTTATAGGTTTCTTAATATTTCCCTACCAAAAATTAACCTACTCAAATTAAAATTCTGTGATTTTAGTAGGTCTTTGCCTATTATTAACCGCTCTGACATAACTTATAAGCAGCCAGACTTCCTGCACTCAGACTAAAATCATATTAAAACTGTCCGCCGCCAACAAAATGCAATATCTCAATCACATCTCCATCATCAATATTAACCTTGTCAAAATCTTCTCTGTGAATTATTTCCATATTCTTCTCAATTACAATACCTACCGGGTCATACCCAGCTTCTGTTACATAAGCAAGAAGTGTCTTTCCTGCGACTAGTGCAACATCCTGTTGTTCTCCATTAATCTGTACCATTGTGCCTCCTTTCCTTCTCTCCGCCTTTTTGCGCGAGCAACTCACACTCCAGGACTTCGTCCTGTCGTTGTCGCGGTGCTCCTCGAGAACCCATATAAATTTCACAGTTCGTGCAAGCACGACTGTGAAATTTCCATGTCTTCTCTCCTCGTTACTCGCGCTTTTTGTAAGCCAAGTCTCTCCGTAGCTTCGCTACTCCCGAGCCTTGATAATTCACAACTCCCGGTCTCCGACCTTCGTTGTTCATTATTGACATTCGCCATATAAGCTGAAATCTGTGCAAGCACATTTCAGCTTGCATGGCTCATTGCTTACAAAAAAGAGGCAGAGCCGCTTTCCAGCTGGCTCTGCCTCTAAAATTCACAATATGAATACGCCGGAAATCTATTATTACCGACGCCTGTTGTATGTTCGCCTGTATGAATTCTGTAAACTGATTATCATCAACTCTCTTTACTTCATACCTGCTGGTCTTGAAAAGTGGTGTCCCCAATTCAACGCCTTGATTAATATAACATATCACTGATAATTATTCAACTACCAGCTCCCATTGGATTCTATAAAAAAGATTGTATATACACCGCCTATATTACTCAAGCTCGATTAAATTTACTTTGTATCCCAACAACCTTAGATTTTGCCTATTGGCCAGATCAAAACGGAAGTCATTACTGGAATTCAATTTTAGATCCTGAAATGGATCATCTTACCTTAAACGAGATAAATACAAAACATGCGGCTAAGGTTTATCGGATGTCGTTCTCGCATAATCCTTATCCAAACGACAAAATTAATGATGTCCCAGCGTTTTTTCAATCCCCGTTTATTAAAGATGTCACAGAACTATATTCTAAAAATGTCAGTATATCCTGCAATCTTCACATCTTGGACAAACAAAAACCTCAATATGCCTATCTGTGCGTATTCAATGAGTCGCAATGGATACCAATTGCATGGGGCGAAATTAAAAACAAAAATGCGACATTCAATAAAATGGGAGTAAACTCATTATACCTACCAATATACTATCATAACAAAAATGAAATTATTGCTGGTTATCCGTTTCATTTAACAGTCCAAAAGACAAAAACTAATTATATTCCGCAAAAGAATAAATTAATATCTGTTAAATTGAAAAGAAAATATCCTTTGAATGCAAATAAGTTAAGTTGGGCAGAATCCCTCGTTGGAATGAAACTAGAAGGTTCAAACCGTCCCGATTTCAAAGATGCAGAAACTATCGATTCTATAATTGCCCCTTTGTATGAACCCTTTTACGAATTAAAAAATTCAACAAGGAAAAAGTATCGTTATTGGAGAGTTAAAACCGACAAAAATACAAATGAAATTGCAGAACTATCCTTCTACAATCAAAATGATACGGTATATGGAACTCCAATATCAGCACTTATTAACTTATATTCAAAAGCTTATATAAAAACCGTTTTAAAAAAACAGGATTCGGATATGATTATGATAACAGGGAAAAGTCCAATAGGCCCGGCATTTGATGGGAATCAGCTCACATATATGAGAAATTGCGACTGGATAGGAATGGATATGAAAAAATCTGTTCATATTACTCATGCTCGATGTTCTCCTCGAAATGATGAGAATTATATCTATCCTGGCGATGAGTATGAATTATTTTATCAAGATTTAACCGGCTGGATTTCATTAGAAAAGAAACGGGCTACGAATTTTTACATCACTTTTGATAATATACCGTCTGGAGCCTTATATCTTCTTAAAAATAACTCACGCGGAAAAGAAATTCGTCCATTCATATACGATGAAAATATAGGGCCGATCTTTTTGTAGTATTAATATACCAACGGCCTGAATTCTTCATTTGGCATAAAAACTCAGCAACTCATATTGTGCAATTTTTCAGAAATCTGATAATCAATTACGATAGCAATGGTATTAAAATAGAATATTATCCCAATTCGAAATTGTTGTTTGTTCCTTCAGCGTATTGCGAGGGAGAGGCGAAAACCACCAGGCAGGCGTAGCTGACAAATATTTTCGAACCGGGCTCCGGGCGTCCGGACCTGGAACTAGGCCGACGATCCTTGCCGCTGTCGCCGGGATTTCGGCTAACTTCGCATCCTTGTTGTGAGTGAGTAATACCGCTCTTCCCCGGACGGCGAGGACGCTTGCCGGACGAAGCCACCCGCGAGCGGTGATCCGGCGGCCAGGTCGCCGGGGCCTGCGCGAGTTCAGGGAGGGGGCCGTGCAGTAGGATCATAGATCCGCACGGCGATATGGCCGGGGCCGTTGTGAGCCGTATGCAAAGAAAAGGCCCTCGGAGCAATAACTCCGAGGGCCTAATGTTGAATAGTGAAGGGAAGAAGATTAATTACTTGGTTCCTATTATTTTCTGTTTAACCGTAAACTTTGCTCCTGATTCAAGCCACACTGTAATTGTAATTGTCTGAGGTTGCAACATGAAAGACATTTGTCCAAAAAAGCCGAGTTGAATGCTTCCTGCCATTAATAACTTTAGATCTTCTTCACTCAATTCGTCAATAAGCTTGCGAATATATGTTAAACCGCCTGCTGAAACATTTCCATTCAATGTCGGAGCAAAGGAATAAGCCACCAAGTAGCATAGATCACCCAAAGAACTTCCAGCTGGATGCTCGGCATCCCAAGAAATACTACTACTTACTTCTATTTTGTTGAAATTTTCTGCATAACTGATATAATCACCGACCGAATAAGAAAAATCAACCGCGAGTTCTTTTTGAAAATTATCTTTATGTATAACTGCCAATTCCTTAAATTTCGCAACATCAGACGCATTGTCTGATATAATGCTGTATTCCGGTCCGGAAAAGAATATTCCAATCGTGACATCGTTCAGTAAATTCACATTCATTCCTTCTGCCTTAACATAGGCATCAACAAGATATTCTTTGTAAATAAGATGAGTCCCTGTAAATCCGGAATTATCCGACGAACAACCAGAAATCAGTGCTAATAAAATTAGATAATTACAGCAAATAAATCGTTGCATATCGTTTCTTATTATAAATACATAATTATTTGGGGATCATTCCACGACGCAAGGGCAGATGTGCTCCCCGGATGGTCTGGCTTTGCTGTACTCGCCTCAAAATTAAAAATATTCGAAACATACCAGCCATTGCAATCTCCATTACGCCAACCGTAATTACAATGTATTAATTCTCTCGTTTCGTTCCCAATTATCTTATTATCAATATATGCTGGTCCCAATCCTTCAAAAAGATATCTTAACTGCTTTTCATAACCATCAATAACCCACGCATGTCCACCAAAAAATGTACCATTGGGATATACTCCTTGAGCCCCTACAAAGACAGGCAGACCATTGTCACGAACCTTCGACTTTATTTGGGGAAAATTATATGGTGCTGGAACAGCTATTGCATAACCCCCCAATAAAAATGGAGTGCATGCCTTAGAAGCTGTTGTTGAACTTTCGTCTAATCCATAGTTTATTTGAGCAGAAGCTCCAACAGCACGGATCAATGTTGCCACTGCCAATGGATTGGTTCCGGGATTCTCCATGTCCGCTAAAATTCCATTCCAATCGAAAGTGTAGCCAGATAAACCATCTTTACCGATATTATGCACTTTTTTGTTATATGCCAGAATTTGAGCAACTGCAATAGCAACACAACCTGCAAGACATTTTTGACCATTTATTTCAGGACAATAGTAGTTATAGGGTTCACGCTGATGCCATTCAGTAGTTAAAAACTTTAAAGTCCCTTCAGTAAAAATCCACGATCCCCACCATTGTTGGTTCGCGGCACGGGTGACAGGCTCTTCTTTATATGTTGAAATCTGATATGAAACATATTCTAAAATCGTATTATAAAGATATTGAGAACCGTTGTCCGCAGTCGTATTTTGTGAGAACAGAAATTCATCGGCTGTAATATTTCCCTTATCAACAATGGCAATAACGCCATCTGCCCGTTTATCAGCTCCTAAGATAGCATATCCTTTGCTATCTTCAAAATTCACAATATACAAAAGTGAATCCATATTTGCAGAACGCGTCATGCTTGAATTACTACTTTGTCCGACAATCTCTATGTTTCCAATCACTCGGTCGGTCGCAATAGCACGGGTTGCTGCCCCGTCCGATGATCTGGCATTGAGCACCTGCTCGAGTTCTGCCACGGCGTCGTCCAAAGGAACGATGTAGCTAAGCTGAGTCCCTGGATCGGGAGTGGCATCATTATCAAGAATAATATCATTGGTTTCTTTAACACAAGAAAAAAGGAATCCAAGGGTGAATAATAAAACTATGTATGATATACGTTTCATATATTTCTTTTTTTGGGGGATACTTGAATTAACTGCGGATTGCGATGCGACTAACTCCGTAATAGCCGTTCCATCATTATCCCTTGGATATATGGAATTTAAAATAAAACCATGATCGTAGTACTATTTAGTTATACGCCAAATATAAATAAAATATTGCTTAAATAAAATAAATATTGCTAATATTTTAAATAATTACCAATATATAATTAAAATATCAACATCAGGCCTTCGAGGCTATTGCTCCGAGGGCCTGATGTTGAAGAAAATACTCACTGCTTTCCGATCATCAACTCGTCAAGTTTTTCTTCAAAGGCCTGCGAGAAGGCGCAACAGTCGCAAACGTCGCAACAACCGGTGATATGATCTGACGGGCACGTTTCCCGATAGGCTTGTAAGGCCATCGTTCGGTATCTGCTCCGTTCATCCATTTGTCCGGACGGCTTAGCCAGATCCGCCAGGTTCCGGGTATAGATTTCGTTGATCCTCTCCTCCGGGACCTCAGCCTCCAGGTCGGGATATTCGAGCATCAACGATTTGACAAAGTTGAGCTCTCGGCGAACCTGCTCCAGAGCGCCGAAGCGGATCAACTCCTGCACATCGCTCAGGTGGGACATGGCCACCATCTGTACTTGCAATTTCATGGTTTTCAAAGTTTAGATTGTGTTTGATATTGTTTGTGATTCATCACATGGTTACTACAGCGGCCAACTGTTCCTGACGGCATTTCGGAAAGATCCAGCCGGCTACTTTGCGACCTTTGTATTTCAGATTCGGGTTCCGTTTCGCGCGGATATGCTCCAGGACTGCTGCGTCTGCCGGATCATCGGTAAAGATGGCCAATGCCTTCTCAGAATAGTCTACGATCAGGGCCCCGCGGTTCAAACGTCGGGCCGCAATGGTCGCCAGTCGCTCACGCTCCAATTCTGCGGCCATAGCCCGGGCAATAATCGCTTCTACCTGATCGGCGGCCATGAACGAAGGGTATTCGAGATCCGCAATAACACCGCTGGCTGAGTCGCATTCATCGAAAAAGAACCTGGTGCTAAAACGGCACAAAGTCTTCAGGCCAACCAGTGTGTAGGAATACCCTACTCGATCGTCATGCACAACTTCAACTACGACGCATTTTTCGCAACTCCCGCTACCCAGGGTGACGCGCGTTGCAACCTGGTGCAGTTGGCCGGTCTGCTTGTCTGTGTCGTAAATTATGCCTTTTGATGAGAATGCAATTCGTGCCATAGTTTTGTGTGTTTAAGAGGGACGGACGTGAATCCGCCCCTGGTTCTGTTTATTCGTCCTCGACTTTGACGAGCTTGTGCTGCTCGATCAATTTGTCGAATTTCTTTTTGGCCGGTCGGAACGTATAGGAGGTATGTACACATACCCCGTTGAGTTCGACGTAAAACCAATGTACGGATGAAATGTATCCGATCGATGCGCAATTACACTCCGACGCATAATCGAATGTCCTCCCCGCTTTCAATTCCCGTTCTGTCATATTCTACAATTTTAATACATGGGGTCATAAGGTTCATCTCAATCCACCTCGTCACTCCATACGCTGAATTCGAGTCCCGAACTGATCCGCACGAGGACCCGCGGATAATCGTACTCCACGAATTCAACTCGGCGATACCCTAAATAGGGTTCTTTCAAAGTTCCATACTGCCCTTCTTTCAATTCGTCATTGTCCATTGCCTTTAACTTTTACTTCATAATTCACAAACTTACCAATTTGCCCCTGTCCGAATAGTGTCGTCAGAAACTCATTGAAGGTTGCAACCCTTATCTGGGTAACATGGTCCGGGAGAGTACACCGGAACATTCCATCCGTTTCTTTGAATAGTCTCCAGGTAGCATGGTTCCAATCCTCAATAACAATTACGGTTTTCATTAACGTAACCTCTATTGTCCTCATGGTAGTAAAAGCGGCTGACCTATACGCCGCAAGGTTTCAGTAGTTCATTGTTTTCACTCCATCCACCGTGATTTCACGGAGAATGCAATCAACGGTGATCCGCCGCCCATCGATGTCGATCTGCCAGCCTTCGCAGAGGTTCCGGGCCCAGACCAGTCGCGTCGTGTCCATCTGCCGGCCGAAATAGACCCGGCGTCCTTCCCGGAAGAGGAAGTTCTGACGCCGGATCTTCTTGACGATCGTATCAACGATACATTGCTTCGAGCTGCATGACCTTCTTGATCTCTGCGATGTCGTCTTTGGTAACATGGCCCAGAATACGGATATTGTGCGAAATAGCCTCCTTGATCTCGATAATAGCTCCGGTGCTCTCCTTCCAGTTGTCGAGCATATAGATGCAGTCGCAGTTGCGAAGCAGGTCGAGGGCCCGGTCCATGTGCCTTTCCCAGCGCTCCTTCTCGCTGACACCTTCTGAGATCCATCGGAGTTCATCCGGCAACCCGATTTCGAAAGGATTGATCACTTGCGTAACCCCTTTAAGCATGAGCCGCACTTCCATGAACTTCTTGCTGGCCGCGCTCGGCGACAAACCGGAAATTTTGCCACTTAAATAGACCGATTTCGGGATGGGCTGCTGCATGTCCGCCGGTGCATGAGTGTTCCAGATGCGCACTGCTGCGAAATGATCTAAACCTTGAAAAGACTTGAAAACTTGTTCAAGGCTTGTACGAGCCGAAGCTCCGCTATATCGTTCTTGCGGATCATCCGACCACTCATAGGTCCAATCGTGCTTTCTGCACATTTCCTCGAACTCACGTAATTTGCTTGCTTCCATAATTGTTTTATTTAAAGGTTTGTATTTGTGCTCCGTCGGGGAGTCGCTCCCCGCCTACCGTCGTTCTCCGAACGGAGCTTCATTATGTCAAAGAATCAATTTGTTGAAATCTTGTTTTGCTTACATCCTCGTCACGCCCTTTATCCTTTCTATCGAACACCTTCATTTTCTCGAAGGTCCGCCAGGCTTCGGTTTGCCGGACGATGGATGTTTTCAAGATTTCAAAGAACGAGGGATCATCCCCTTACACGTAGCCTTCAGAGCCTTTCTGATACTGGTCCTGATCGCTGCGATTTTGTAATAAATATAGAGCTGTTGTCCGTTCCGAAGGAATGAACAACAGCTCCATTCCTACAAACCGGATCGAGGGTTCTGGCAATTTTTTTTGAAAAAATTACTTTAGAGTGCCCCGGCAACGCCGGGGTTAATTTTTTCACCCGAAGGGCTGTAGGAAAAAAATTGACATGTTCATCGTCCGGCAAAATCCAGTGATCGACCTTTGTATCAGAATGGTCTGAAGGCTACGTGTAAGGGGATGATCCCTCGTTCTTTGAAATCTTGAAAACAGCAGGAGTTCAAAAACCGAAGCCTGGTCGGGCCCCGAGAGAAAATACCGCTCTCCCGAGCGCAGCGAGGGGTGTTCTGCCGCGACGTGGAGAAATGGGGGACTTGCAATGCCCTGCAAGTCGCACATTTTAGGAGCGACCAATGCCCCGGACACGGGGCATTGCCAGTCTTCCAGCGAAGAAAAAAGAGAGCCGGCAATTCATCGCCGGCCCTCTAAAAAACCCTGCTATACCTGAATGTCTTTCGTTATAGATAGGGTTTGTAACCACGCGCCCGGAGTTCATCAATCAGCTCACGGGCTTGGAAATTCATCAGCGCCGGATTTCGTTCGCTGCTCTTGCCTTGCATGCGCCCGCTATTAGCGCATAGCTTGCACGTCTTAGCATAACCGTCGGGGGACAACGGTGTTCTCCGGAAGTGATCCAATGTGAGCGTATTGCCACATTCAATACATTTTTTCGCTTTGTTTTCCATAATATGTTGCAGACTTTATCCTCCTGCGCTGGAGTTCTAAACTGCCTGAAACGCTCAGAACAGCGATGCAGACACAGCCGATCCGGGCGACTGCTCCGAAGGCAAGGACCCGGAAGGAAATATTTGCCAACGGCAACGCCGACGGGCGCAGCGGACAAATATTTCCGAATCGGGCCGGGCGGCCAGGCCCATCAGCCTGGGCGATCCTTGCCGCTGTCGGACGGATCTCGGCTAACTTCGCATCCCTGTTGTGAGTGAGTAATACCGCTCTCCCCCGGACGACGAGTTCGCTTGCCGATCGCTGTCGGCCGCGAGCTGGGCCCGGCGGCATGGTCGCCGGGCTGCGCGAGTTCAGGGGGCTCGGAGGCCGTGCATCAGGATCGCAGATCCGCACGGCGATATAGCCGGTGATCCGCCGGCAGCCGGCATTGGCCGGGTCCGCTTTCTGTGTGATAAATCACAAAACCACGAGCAAAAAAAGAGAATCCCGCCTTTCGGCGGGACTCTCGATCAGAAGAGATTGAGTTGCACGATTTGCGGGGGTGCAGATTCCGAAGTAGATTCTTCGGACGTTTTCCGCTGATGTTCTTCCAACCGGCCTTGCCACACGGCATAGCACAACGTGTCCTCCCACTTCATTTTGGAAACTTGCGGGCAGCCCATCAGTTCTGGTCGAGGACAAACACGCCATGCACCGTAGAACCGTTCCTTCGTCGGCATAAGCGAATCATGCCAGATAACCTCGCCATTCACGCCATGAAGGATGAAATTGCAAACCGTCATAAGTGCGCAGGTTCGGTCGATGTCCTCTCCACAACAATAGTTCCCGGGGAACTTTGCATGTGCGGCAATCAAGAACCGACCGCTGCCGCAGGCCGGATCGCCGAAATTAAGCCCTTTCCCAGTTAACTCCCGGCCTTCGCCATTGATGGAAACTATAAAGTCAACGATCGGCTCCGGAGTAAAAAATTGCCCGGCGTTTGCACGTCGGGCATGTGAAGCAATCTGCGCTTCATAGAGGTTTCCGAAAGGGTCGTACCACTCCTCGTCGTCGTAGACGTTCTTGTTCATCAGAAATACGATCTCCTGAAAAAGCTCGAAGAAACGCTTGCGGATATCCGGGTCTTTATATCAGCCGTGAGGCTCCCAGGGATTGTCGAAGCTGAACAGGTCGATAATATAGGTCAGCATATCGTCAAAGACCCGGCTATCGTCCTGCCCATAGGCAAGGACTTTGAATTTTTCGTTAAAGTCTTTAAACTCTGCGGGAAGATGGATTTTAGCCATGACGCACCTCCTTTCCGGGTAACTTAATCTCTCCGCATTTCAAAAGACGCCCATCTTCCCAAAGTTCGACGGAGCCGAGTTCGAAACCGTGCTGCAGAACCCAGTTCTCGACAAAATCCCAATACTCCCAGCCTCGTTTATTCTTGCCGGTCATATTGGCAAAGAATAGTTCAAGACCTCCAGGGCCGCTATGATCCGAGGATAGGACCGTTTTACCGAATTGTTTGATCTCCTGTTTCATGGCACTACCGTTTTGGGCTGTTATCGGCGATAAACTTGTGATCCTTACGGTAGACCTCGATCGTAGGACTGCCGTGGTTCTCCTCGAGAGGAAAGAGGTCCATCGTGTCGTAGATCGTTTCGTCTTCCTCGAGAGCGAGAATGTTTCCATCGGCTTGGTCATGGACATTCCCGACCACGCATCGCCTGGCAATCTCGTCGGCTTCCTGCTGACTCGCGGCATTCACGGTGAAATGTTTCCGTTCCCAGACCGTGCATTTCACATCCTGGTAATACGAGTACGTTTTCATAACTTTTTTGCAGACTTTATCCTCCTGCGCTGGAGTTCTACACTGCCTGAAACGCTCAGAACAGTGATGCTCTCTCAGCCGATCCGGGCGACTGTTTGAAGGCAAGGACCCGGAAGGAAATATTTGCCGACGGCGTGTCGTCGGGCGCAGCGGACCAATATTTCCGCATCGGGCCGACGGGCGGCCAGCCTGGTGAGGCTGAGCGATCCTTGCCGCTGTCGCCAGGATTTCGGCTACTTTCGCATCTTTGTTGTGAGTGGAAATACCGCTCTCCCCCGGACGACGAGTTCGCTTGTCGATCGCTGTCGGCCGCGAGCTGGGCACGGCGGCATGGTCGCCGGGCTGCGCGAGTTCAGGGGGCTCAGAGGCCGTGCATTAGGATCGCTGATCCGCAGGGCGATATAGTCGGTGATCCTCCGGCAACCGGTCATAGCCGGGTCCGCTTTAACGCGGATTTATTACAAAAGAAAATAAATTTTGGCTACAAAAAAAGCGTAGATAATTTTATCTGCGCTTCATAAAATATCACATACCATCTGTCTTGAATACCATTTACAGATAATCAGACTAACATTTTATATAAAAAAGATGTTTCACGATTGTTTTACGGATACAAAATATTCAAAGCAGTAAAATATTGATTATAAACTATATATATTCATTTTAAGCTCTACTATGGCATGCAAGAGGTCACCAGTTCGACCCTGGTATTCTCCACGCGTTAAAAAAGACCATCGAAAGATGGTCTTTTTGTTTTTACGCCATGCAGAAATCAAAACTCCGGTTCTGAATCTATCGAAAAAGAGCTTCGCAGCAATACAATCGCAGCAAAATATTCGTATCTTTCGGATAGCACGAAACCCTCGGCGACGGATGCCGACGGCAACAGGCTTTATTACCTCGATTCTTTGGTATACAGTTCCCGGAACGGAGATTTATCGTTGGAAAGCCCAGCCTTTAACGGCGGTCGTTTTTCGGTCACTTCCATCGGGATCGAGTCTCAATCCGGATTTATACAATAAATACGAATAAGATGAAAAAACACGCTTTTTTCTTACTGTGCATGGTACTTTCAAGTTGTTGCAAAATGCCGAATTTCGTCGGTAAAACGTATATACAACCCAAAAACTGGCAGAGTGAACTGACGTTTTTATCCGACAGTACCGTTTCATATCATCGGGAATATGGATGGGGAGTACCAAAACAGGAAGGCTTTGCGAAATGGGAAGTTATCGATAACAAACACATCAGGCTGACCTCGGACTATACGCACCAGAACATTCCAATAGATGTCACCGAATCAAAAAGCCCGGTCGATAGTCTTCAATTTATTTTGATGGACAAAGTGTATCCCGACATAACAATATGGCTATGCGTCGGAGATGAAAAATATAAATTCAACGGCCAGCAATTAGCTGTCCCGCTACAAAATATTTATGATTTTCAATCATTCAATCTCGTTGCTGATGCAAATACGGATAAACATGCCCCACTTCTGAACAACGATCAGATCCGAACCGCGATATATACAGTTCGGGATACTGGTAACAACCTGTTTAAAATAACGCTACCTCTTTCGGATAGTCCGTGGATAGATGTTTTTTACTATCAAGAATTAAACTATGTTTTAAAAATCAAAAAATGCAAGGGATTTCCGAAATGGAAGAATCCGCCTTTATGGAACCGGCATCTGGAGTAGGATTAAAACCCATATAAGAAATAACCGAATGCAACCAAAGCTATAAATTCGGACTTAGATGCCAACTCCAAAACCTCAGCAAATTATGCCGTTCTATTGAACTCTTCTTCTACAAAAAATGCAGAGACATCAATTAGCCAAAAAACAACTATGAAAAAGAGGCTATTTCTGATATGGGTTTTCGCCATGAGTTTTTTCCTGACGATGTGCGGCCAACAAACGTTGCCGCCGGAAGCGTGCGACCGTGCAATAACAAATGCGATTAAATACATTAATGAATATTATTTCACAAATCAGACCATATGGCTCGATTCGGCTTTGATGTCTCTGAATCGGGTAGAGGGGAAATGTGAAGAATATAGAAACCATATTGCACTTCACAAATCACATGCCTTATTTCTATATCAAAAGTATAGACAGGCAATAAACAATATTAAAAAATCAGATGATAAATTGTTGCCATATGCCGAATTTAAATATATACTAATCAGCAAGATTAAAGCCAAGCAAGCCGGACAAAGGCAGCAGTTTCAGAAGCAACGAAAGTATTATGAGCAAATTGTCGCCGAGTATGACAAATACCTTCTACGAAATAAAAACCATGTGGATTCGGTTTTATGTCAATCCGATATACAGTCTATCGTTAATACGCAACCAGGTATTGTTTTAGCCGAGAAATATTACTACAAATCCAAAATAACGCATACTAAAGATATTATTCTTGAACTTGATTCCATCCAGAAATTTATAAAAGGGAATGAGGCCTATTTTGATACCTTAAAAAAGATTGTCGACGGCAAAATTCAGCCCAACATTCTGCCTGAATGATATTTTCCCGACTTCGAATAAAACAAAAACGATGTATCGGAATTCGTATATAACACGTATACAAAAATGAAAAAAATTACTCTTGTCCTATTGAGTACAATACTTGCAGGTTGTTGCAAAATGCCGAATTTCGTCGGTAAAACGTTTATACAACCCAAAAACTGGCAGAGTGAACTGACGTTTTTATCCGACAGTACCGTTTCATATCATCGGGAATATGGATGGGGAGTACCAAAACAGGAAGGCTTTGCGAAATGGGAAGTTATCGATAACAAACACATCAGGCTGACCTCGGACTATACGCACCAGAACATTCCAATAGATGTCACCGAATCAAAAAGCCCGGTCGATAGTCTTCAATTTATTTTGATGGACAAAGTGTATCCCGACATAACAATATGGCTATGCGTCGGAGATGAAAAATATAAATTCAACGGCCAGCAATTAGCTGTCCCGCTACAAAATATTTATGATTTTCAATCATTCAATCTCGTTGCTGATGCAAATACGGATAAACATGCCCCACTTCTGAACAACGATCAGATCCGAACCGCGATATATACAGTTCGGGATACTGGTAACAACCTGTTTAAAATAACGCTACCTCTTTCGGATAGTCCGTGGATAGATGTTTTTTACTATCAAGAATTAAACTATGTTTTAAAAATCAAAAAATGCAAGGGATTTCCGAAATGGAAGAATCCGCCTTTATGGAACCGGCATCTGGAGTGGGAATAGCGCCTCTTCAACACATAAATCGGAAAAACGAATCCTGCCGGAATCGACAGGATTCGAAGCGCAGGAACGAAGTCATTAACAGAACCAGGCCTCGTTCAGGAGAATCGTAGCGACCCAGACACCCCAAACGATAACATAGTATAATACGACAAGATATCCCTGTTTCAGCCGTAAATCGACCGGTTCATTTTGCCATCTGGATTTTACAGTTTCGCCCCGTTTGCGAAAAAAGGCCCCGAACGGAAACCACAAAAGTAAAATAAAGTGGCCAAAAGTCCCTGATATCCACCACATCCAATTAGGAAACAAGAGGGTTCCATAGGTGCGATTGTATATAACGACGCTATATCGACAATCAATGCACCTAACGTTATATCAATCGATTTTTCTACATTCAAGAATAAGAATCCTGCTGATTTTCAGCAGGATTCCAACCTAACGGTATCACTTATAGAAATCAAATGCTTCTTTCAATGCTTCGGCAAATTCTTCATGAGACGCTTCTAAGGATCGTTTTATCGTACATTTATACGCACCCAGCTCTTCTTTTTTCACAGAAAAAATATCTATACAAAATTCATCATCCTTACAATAAATCCCCAATACTGCCGATGATGCTTTCTGTAATCCCAAAGAACTATACCATAATTTGGTCTCTTTTTTAAATCGCGCTTTCAACTCTTGCATTGCGTCATGATAAGTCACACTCCGGCAATATTGCATCAGATCCAACGCTTCATGGATCAACGTCATACAATCCGTAGAGACCACATCGAATTTCTTCGCAGGCAATCCAAGAATATAAAATCCTCGTTCTATCGTATTTTCAGGGAATAACCAATACAAATTATTTTTTGCATCCAAATTCAAGGATACAGATTTTCGAATATAATTATCAGCCATACTACAATAATTATTTTATGAAATTAATCGTCATGTTAATATTATTTTGCAATGCATATTTCATAGCCTGCTGAATCTGCTCCCATTGAGCAGCACTACCGCTCCCTGAGGGCAATGCCAGATCCAACTGTCTCCCAACAATCTCACTGATATTAATAGGCTTTCGAGTAGCTCCATTGAATCCGACTAAATCATCTATATACCTTTTGAGTGTATTAAACACCCTGTTTGAATTTTGGTATGATTTTGCATTCAAGTCCAGACTTTTGATACTTGTCGCAATACCTTTTTCAAACTTATCAATAACCGGGAAATTATTTCCCCAGCCGCCCAATTGCTTTTCTATCGCCCAACCTCGTTCAAAAGGATGCAATTTCCATACGCTGGATGAAGTCGAAGTCGCCAACCTCCGGACCGAATGAATCGTCCTTTGAGGAGCCTCGCCTGCACCCATTGCGATCCCCAAAATTGCGCCCATATTATCCGGAGAGAAAATGCTCATCATAGCCTTGCCCTTTTCCTGTCGGGCTTGGTAAGCGGCATAATTGTCCCTGATTTCACCTACCGTAGCATCATCCGAACCTAAATAGTGATAGCCAACGGACGACAAATCCTGATCACCGGGGATATTGACAATATCACCACTTCGACTCGCAACGTAAAAACCAATCAATTTCCCCTCATAATCAATATGATTTATGGGATTTCCCGCACAATAAGCATACGGACTGACCGGATAATATTTCTCTGCGAGCGGATCGACAGATAACCATTTGCCATAACGGGGCTGATAGAAGCGAGCTCCGTAATCGTACAGGTTTATTGCGTCCTGGGCCTGCCACTCCTTTCCGTTGAACAGGTAATTATTGTCAGAAACCGGATGCCCGGCGTCGGTCCATAACATGCCGTAAGGGTAATAATCGAATGTTGCATCGACCTGTAATCCGTCGACGACCACACGCGTACTGCCCAGGTGATCCTGCAGAAAATACAACGGCACAGCCTGCCGGGAACCACCTCGGTCCACACCCCGAAAACGACCGGAACCGAAAGGAGCGCTCTCGAAACTCCGCAAACCTTCATTATTGCGATATACCAAAGAACCCACATAATCGTAGCCCAGATCGTAATTACCGATCAACCCGCATTTAGTTCCGTCGGCCAGATAAGTATAATAATCGACTGCAGTCTCGCCCTCTGTCTGGATTGTAGTACGGGACACCAAATTAAGGAAATTATAGTTCAATTCCAAATTATTATATTCATCCCGGATCAGATTGCCGCGTTCGTCGTAACTCAGCGGATAACTGGCATCGTCGTGAGCATGATCCGTCAACCGCCCGGGTCGATTTCCTGCCGTAAAGGAGAAATCGTCGATACAATCGCTGTCACCGTTATAACGCCGGACAGCCTTTACATTCCCATCCGGATAATAATCGAAATATTCGCTGTAATCATCCCGCTCGGGAATATCCATTCCGCCGCTGTACAAATTCGAACTCAACAGCCGGTCCTGTCCGTCATATTGGAAAACGTAGGCATAGCTCGATTTATCCCTGTGCTGCCACTGAACACCCGCTATGTTTCCGGAATACAGGGGCAATGTGGGTAGTTGTCCCACCGTGTCGTAGTAGATCAGTTGCTGATCGAAATAATCGCTTCGGCGACGGGTTTGCCACCCCTGCAAATTGTAATCATACGTTTCGGGAATTACATTGCCGTCGACGTAATAGATTTTCCGCTCCAACCGCCCCAGGTCGTCATATTCGTAAGAAACGAGTGAATTACCGCCATTCCGCATCTCGGCCGACTCCTGAGTTATACGGTTCCGGGAATCGTATGTGCAGGATATTCGTATTCCGTCGTCGAACTCTCCGTCTTTGGTATGCAGTTCATCCGAAACCAACGTATTACCCACAAAATCGTATTTATAGCTCGTGCGCAAAATACTCCCCAGGTGGGTTTTCTCGACCCGTTGGACCACACGGCCCTTATAATCGTAATAATAAGCCCGCTCCACATATTCCGGCAATTCCGACAAAAGCGTACTGTCCCGAACCACCAGTTGTTTTTCATAGGTTTTCAGGCCACGAACCTTTTCACTCAAATCATCCTGAGAAACAACCCCTTCGACAGGAAGAAAAGCCAACTCGCCGCTTCGCACGGTTCCGTATTCATAGGAGGAAATCAGCGTTCCTCCAAAATTCAGAATGGGATGCTCGCCAGGAGCACAGCGCGACAACGAATCCATCATCGAATCATAATTATACCAGATACCGGGTTTGGCATATATGTTCGCTATCCGGCCGAAATCATCGTATTCGTATTTGAAATGCGTGCCACGGGTTCCTTTGTAAACAATCCGGTCTTCGTCGTCGTAAATATCGATTTCATCCCGCGCACCGAGGATTCTCCGTTCTGCAATATGGCCCAAGCTGTCGTATTTATACATAAACCCGGTACTGATCGACGAAAGCCGATCGAGAACGTCGTAAGCATAATGGACATCGCGAACCGTATTTCCATTCGCATCCATTTCCCGCTGCACACGGATTTTGTCCGTCATATCTTTGAACTCAGCCGACATTTTACCGTCTTCATTTTTTACGACATGTTTCAACAGCGCATTTGCAGGGTACGGATTACCGGCCATATCGCACACTTCGTTTTCGGCGTTAAATCCATACGAATGCTCCGTATATTTCTCATGGTCGCGGAACACCCGGCCGGCATTCATCGCTCGTAGGATGCGGGCGCGGGAGGAAGCCTCGAATTCATTCGCGACATACGCATATCCGCCTTCTTCCGGGCCATACAACTGATCGTAAAATCCGGGCTGCGCCTCTTCGGGATTGTCCCCGATCAAAACACATTCGGCCTCGACGGCATAAGGCAGGCAGACGCGCACCTCGGGATTCAGCATATTGTCATAATAGATGGGCGTCACAATATTTTTGAAACCATCTCCCGATGCTCGGCCGAGAACGGTTTGAAGCGGATAACCGAGGCCGTTATAATACGTTGCATCGACAATATAATCCCCGCTATCCGATGTAAACGAATAAGCTCGCACATAATTCTCAGACTCATGCGGATCTTCGCTGTCAAAATCAGGCAACCGAACAGGCATCCGCGCCTTACCGATCATTTCCAGTTCTGCAAAGTTTTCCATATCCTGATAACGGGCCAGAACCGTATAGACGTTCGTAGTATCCACCCCCTCGAAACGCAACGGCTTGCCCGTTCCTTCGAGGGTACGGATTCTCGCTCCCGCATCGTCGCGCAAATAATATGTAACCGCAGGCTGTGACCCGCTGAGACAGACCGTCAAGGCCGTACGACCGGCATCCGTCCGGGAGGTAACCCGGTATGGAACCAGGACGCCGCCTTCGGGTTGAACGAATTTTATCGTCGTCTCGAAATCCCCGTTTTTATACACAAACTGCGTATCTCCGATACGCGGACTGTCCGAAACGTTAGGTCCGCATTCGATCCGGTAATACATTCGCGTATGATCTTCACTGAATCCGACAAGCGCAAACCCGAGATATTCGTTCCACAAATTCGTAAACTCCCCAGAAAGCATTCCCATGTAAAACTCGGTTACTTCGGCTGGGATCTCCTCCTTTGCTTCGAACATTCCGGAATATACCCCTCCGTTGGCCGGAAGTTCGATTTCCCCCGTCATCGAGCCGGATCTAAAAAAATTCGGAGAAAAGATAACGGCCTCATAGGCATGGACCACTCCTTCACACCATGAAGCTCCGTTTCCTACGACATACGTGCCGGGGCAATCGATTACGCTAAAATAGAAGGTCTTCTTATTCGCATTCTTCGTTTCGACCTCCAGCACCTCAGTCCCCTCACACCTGTAAAGCGTATACCATGCACCAACCTCCGCATCGCTGACAATGATATTAAACTGCTGCCCCGGAAACATATTTTCACAATTATCGCCCGAAATCGTTCCCTGAAGGGTTTCACCACCCTGCGACACGACGACAGCATCACGATCTTCGGCTCCACGGAACGTAATTTCCCGCCGGAATTCCTCGACTGTGATGGCTCCGATTTCGAGCCGGGCTTCATAGTTTGCATAATCGGAGGAGCCTCCGGCTTTGCGCACCTGCGAACAGACGATTCCGGATGACCACACATGTGTGTTAATAATATTCTGGATATCGCTGCCGATCTGAAAATCCTTCTCCCGGGTGACTTCAAAGGACATAACCACCGTACCACCGGCCCGGGCCACGAAAGGAGGCGACACATCGATGATATGGGCGATATCTCCGAATGTAAACGAGAGATTTCCGGCAGATACGATTGAATGCACGAACAGGAACAAAAATAAACTTACGACCTTTTTCATGGCTCTGATCTTTAGTTGTTCTTAACATTGTATTTATAGGCTTTAACCAGATGCAGTTTATCATCCGCGACAAGAATCAGCTTCCCGTCACGGTCATAGTTGTAATAGGTGCAACGTTCGGCCGGATCTTGGATGCAAGAGACTCCGACATTCGGTATATATTCATAAGTAGTCATTTCCATATCATTCCGCTGATAAATGGAATATTGATAATAACTCGGAAGTCCTGCGTCGAACGGGCGGCTTAGAATACCGGGATACAGAATCGCAACGAAATCCTCGTAGGAACAATTCTCGATTTTCGCCACCGGATACAACCCGTTATATCCCCATACGATGCATGTCGGCCTGTTTGCCCGGTTGCGAATCTCTATCGGGTAATTGTAATTATTGTATCGATAAGACGTGGCAGTAGTCAGCAGATGATCGAAATCGAATCCGCAAAATACATGAGCCGCAACTCCGGCCGGCGGGATTTTGGCCTTTTTCACACTGCCTACACAAATCAGGCTGCCGTTTTTCTGAAATTCATAACAGGTTCCGTCGGTCAATTTGTATTTCGACCGGCTCGGATTCACCGACTTATGAAAAGCCGACAAGGTTTTGACCGGGAACTGAATTATATTCCGGCTCTTCATCATCATATGCACCGAATCGGTATCATCGGCAATATCGTTGAGGTACAGATTCTCCGAGATCGTCGAAGTTCCGAGTCCATAATCGGTCACACAGACACCGGTCTGCTGATTCAGATTATTATAGACATACTTTTTATGAATCGTCAGCGAGTCCTGATTTTCAAAATACGTACAGGACCACTCGTCCACCAAACAATTGTCCAGATAGTTTTTAGAAACGTAAAGTTTGCTGATTGCATTTTTCACACAACTGCAATAAGGAGGCGTCGGCCCCTGGACCTTGTATTTATACCGCTCTACCGACCAGGGCTGCAACTGGTCTTTTGCATAACTTTCCTTACGCAGCAATTTTCCCCGGAGAGCATCCCTCGAATCGGGATCCATATAAGCCGCGTGCACCGACTTGTTATACTCCACCCCCTCATTGACCGTTCTCATTTCCGTCTGTTCGTCCGGAAACAAATCCCGGCATTCAGGATCCAAATAGCTGCTGAAATGATATTTCGTAACGGCTCCGTCACAGGTCGTTTCGCTGACATCGGAATAACAGATATAAGAAGCATCCTGCGTATGCGCATAAAAACCGTAAGATGCACGCGTGGCCGCCAGTTCATAAGTCGTCTTGCCCGAATTCGCATATTTATAAGCCACGATCTGGTAGTATTGCGGATAACGTAAAACAATCCCGGAACAGAGGCCCTGTTTTTCATACGTATAGGTCCGGACGGTCGAATCCGACGTAATGGGATGATCGACGATTTTACGGATCCTGACACCGCCTGCCGGCGAAGATTCGATATATTTCAAATATGGCAGGTTTTTACTGTTCAGGTCCCGGGTAAGAACAACAGAATACCGGTGTTGCTCATATTCAAATCGGGTATAGCCACCCGCAGGATACCTGATTTTCCGCAATGTTCCCATGAGGGCTCCCGAAAAATCGGGTTCTCGCACATCGTTGGTCACAGTCTGGACCAGATTCTCATCAAGGGATATTTGGGGCAAAAAATCATTGATTTCATAATTTCCGCGACCGTTGTAATACCCCCAATGATCGACAGACGTAGTTCCCTGATAGGGAAACGCTCCGTCCTCGCCGTTATATTCCATCGCATAATCGCCGTCTCCGGAAATGTAAATATTTTTCAGCATCAGAACGGGATTGCTCCGTGTATTCTGAGGATGTTTATAGAAGAGAGAGATTGTTTTCAGCGGCCGGTCGCGCAAGACATCCCGGATCAAAATACTATCCAATTTCTTTACAACCCGCAACGAATCAATTTGCAGGGCATTGCTCAACCGCTGTGATTCGGCCCGCAATCTGTCGCTGTACATATTTTTAATAACCACTCCGCTATCTTCGACAACGATAGAATCGGGAACCACATAATTATTGCTATAGATGTTATGCGACGCATCCCGGACATCATTTAAGGATTTTTCGAAATCCCTCAGCCAAGAGGTGCTGCCCGACGGTTCTTCCCGGCTGTAATGGATCGTGCCCTGCGAAACCGACGGTTTGACACTCATCGCATAGGGAAACAGTTTGTATGTAAACCGGACTTTCCGGCCGTTAGGAGCCTCGATCGACACGAGAGACCAGGTGACAGGCGTATCCGACGACGACGGCATATCGTCACCGCCACCCCACGACCTCCTGAGAATTGTGCAGTAATCCTGATTTTCCATCCGGTCGAAATGGTATTTATACCCATCGCCGGTCACAATCGTAAAAAGGAAACTGTCTCCGTTCAGTTGTTCGACATCTACCCGGTACTCGCCGGCCGGTTGTGTCGTACCGTAGACAAACGCTTTCACACGAGAGGAACTCTGGCCTTTTTCCCGAACCCTGGCAAGGATGAATTTTCCGGAATGACCATTGAATTTGAAGGAAAAAACATCGGGTTCTGATTCGACATTCTTTTGCATGGAACCAGAGCTTTTCGGAATGACATAACAAAACGTTCCTGTCTCCCAATGAAGGTTATTCGGAAGGCGTTCGAATGGATTCCCGGTTAATGTATCCAGGGTATATTCCAATGATCCGAATACGCCGTTGCCGCCTCCGACGCCATCCGAATGCTGCCTTACCTCACGGGATATGCAGCCTCCGACATTCAGCGTCCAGCCCATTCCGACGGTTCCGGTCGTCGTATTGGGCATGAGCCCGGTCGTCGTATAATCGAGCGAGAGCGGGATTTCGAAGTCCCGGTCTTTGTAAGTATACAACGGAATGCTGAGGTGAAGTGTCCCGGTATACAAATCGGGAGCGGTATATCCTCCGTATTTCATAAAACTCCAGGCATCGGGAGCTATCGGAATTATCTCACGGCCATCCCAAGCCTGAGCATAACAAGGCGAGACTGCGGTCAGCAATCTGAACACACAGAATGTAGTTGCGATACGTAAAATCAGTAATGAGGTTTTCATTCTTGGAGGTTTTGAAGATTAAAATTCAAGTTCCCATAATTCCACCGAGTCGGAACATGGGCATGTACATGGAGATGAGGATTACGGCGACCAGAAGGCCGACGAGCATGATCAGGGCGGGTTCGAGCAGCGAGCCCATGCGGCAGATTCCGTATTCGAGTTCGTCGGTGAGGGCGTCGCCCTGGCGGCGGAGCATCTCTGCAAGGCGGTTGGTCTCCTCGCCGACACGGATCAGGGCCGTGAGTTTGCGGTCGTACAGCGCGGGGAAGCGCGCCACGCACGCCGAGAAGAGTTCGCCGTGCTCCAGGCCGCGGCAGATCGAGGCGAACGACTGCCGGTAGGGATAGAAGCCGATTACGTCGGAGAGCATCCCCACGCCCGTGAGCAGCGGAACCCCGGACGTGCAGAGCAGGTAGAGCAGTTTACAAAACTGCGCCTGGTGGTTTTTGCGGATAATCGCGCCCGCAACGGGCAGGCGCAGCATGAGTTCAGAAGTCCATCGTTGTACCTCCTTTCGGTTTCGGTTGGTGTATAGAATGATATATGCAGCACTCCCGGCAACCGCGATTGCGGCGGCATAAGCGGGAAACGATTTCGAGAGCGAGATGATCCAGCGCGTCAGGGCCGGCAGTTCGCCGCCCATGCGGGCGTAGACCTGCTCGAACATCGGGACGATCACGGCCAGCATAAAGGCCACGACCGCTACGGCCGTGCAGAGGATCACCAGCGGATAACTCACCGCCGAGGAGACCATCCGCCGCTGGGCGGTCCGCTTACGGTAATAGCCGCCGAGGAATTCGAGCGTTTCGGAGAGGCGCCCCGTCTGCTCGCCGATGCGCACCACGCCGCAGTCCAGGGGCCGGAACGCCCCGCTGCGCTCCATGGCCTGCCACAGGGCCGAGCCGCCCACCACCCCATCGTAAAGCCCCTTCAGAAGCCCTTTCATCCGCGCATCCCGCTCGCCCTCGATCAACAGTGCAAAGGCGTGCGAGAAATCCAGCCCTGCAGTCAGCAGGGCGTGCAGTTCGGCGTAGAATACCTCCCGCCGGGCATCCGTTATCTTATTCTTCGTAGTCATAGCCTTCTTCAATAATCGCCAGCGACCTCCTGTACTGCTCCGCCGGCGGAGGTTCCACCAGGAATCGAACCACGAACCCTTCCGCAAGAGCCACCTCCAGCGTATCGGGGTCGGTCCCGGAGAGCCGCAGCCCGGCAACGTCCGACAGCAGCGTATCCCGGAACTCCCCGGTGCGGTAAACCAGCGCCGAATCGCATAAAGCCAATACCGACTGCCTGCCGCTGCAAAAGACAGCCACCCCTTCGCGCCCAGTGCAGATGCTGTCGGCGCCCGCGGTCAATGCCTCCAACCGGAAATACCCGTCGCGGCGGCGTCCGTTCTCCAGCAACACCCCGGCGCGCCGGGTTTGCAGGCGGGTAAAAAGCGTCAGGCCGTCCATCACGGCAAGGAAGACGACACCCGCCACGAGCATCATCACCAGCGTCTCGACCAGTGTCGAGCCTCGCAGCGTATGGTTCAGTCCCGGCATTCGACCAGTTGCTTGAGGGTGATTCGTTTGCGGCTGCCGCCGATGCGCGCCGAGACCGTCACGATTTGCACATCCGAAAACCCGCGATAGGCTTCGACTAACACCGTGACCGCTCCCCAGTCGTAGGCCTCGGCATATTCGCCCGAGGGCCATAGCCCGGTGGCGTACTTGTCGAAAGCCCGTCCGGCACAGTAATCGGCCTCGGCCACGAGCAGCGCGTCGTCGTCGCGCACCGTCAGGCGCGGCAGCAGTTCCATGACCGCTGCAAAAACCGTCAGAAACAGCACGGCGGCGACGATCGCCTCCAGCAGCGACGCACCCCTCAGTCTGCGCATGCCGCCTCCTTTCTCCGCGCGGATGCGAGCCAGAGCGGCTGCGCCGTCACGGGATTTTCAAGCAATGTCACCCCGTAGAACATGTCTTTGTAGTAGCCCTGGGGCGAGAAATAAACAGCCTGCCGCAATACCGCCCGCCCCGCGACGATGCCCTGCACCTGGGCCACGCCGTCGACCCAGAGCAGTCCGCGGAGCCGCGCCGTGCGCGACTGGCGGTAAGAAGCCGTCACCTTTTTGCGGCGCACCGTATCGCGAACGACCGCATAACCGTTGACTTCGGCCCGGTCGCCGACCTCGGCATACTGCCCGGCATAGATTCCCGAAGGGTATTCCAGCACGGCACGCGCTTCGACGACGACCGTGTCGCGGGCGAACAACTGCGCCGCAATGCGCGCACCGCCGCCCACCGTGATCTTACGCGCCACGACGAGCAGGTGCTCCATGCGGCAGGTCGAGTCGATGCGCAGGCAGTCGGCGTAGAGCACGATGCGCCCCCGGAGCGAACAATCGCCGACCTCGGCGCTGCCGAGCCGGAAAACAGCGGCGGAATCGCGCAGGAAAGAGTGGGAAAGGCTGTCGGGAAGCGTATCCGGCGATGGTTCCGACCGGGTAAACAGCGCGGCAATGCGCCGCAGGACGGCCGGATCGGGCTGCGGCAGTCCGCCTTCGGCATGCAGGATGGCCGTGTGCGGCAACTGCGGCCCGCGGTAGAAATCGGAACCTACGCGCCCGTAGACCAGTCCGTTTTGGGGCAGGCGCAACGTCCCCTGCAAGCGGGTTTGCCCGGCAAGTGTCACCGCCGAACGGTTGTCGGCATAAAAAAGCGTATTCGGGGCATCGGGTTCTGCGCCGTACAGGCGGCAGACATGCAGCAGCGAATCGGCAGTCCGGACCCGCACGGCCTCGTACAATCCCCACGGCTGTGTCCGGACGAAGACCCGCGACCGCGGCAGGGAGTCGTAGAGTCGGCAGCCTTCGGAAGCGGTCAGCGAGGCATCGTCGGGATGCAACCGGTAAAGCGTATAGGCCGATTCGGCGTCGGCCCGGGCCTGGCGGAGCCGCTGGCTGCGGACGAAGAGCAGCGACTCCTGTTCCCACAGCATCATGAGGCCCAGCAGCGCCGTCAGCATCACCACCGACACCACGACCACCGTAGGCAGTACGTTCCCGCACAGATATGTGCCCGGGGGTTTCATGGCCCGCACCGTTTTACGCCGTACGTCACGCCGTCCTTACACAGATAAAGCGAATCCCCGTCGCAGGCCGTGAGCGCGAACCCTCCGGCCGAATCGCCGCGGGTCAGTTCATACTGGGTATCTCCGACCGTCAGGATATAGAGGGGACCGCCCGCCGAGGTGATGGTTCCCAGGTGGGCAATCTTCACCCGTTCGCGCCTGGGAGCGGCGGCCTTCGGCGCCGGGAGGCTCCGCACCGCAGGACGCACGGCAGCCACATGCCGCGGCGCGCCTTTCAGGAACGGATCCGGATAGTCGAGCCGCAGCGAGTCGGCGGCGGGCGGCGCGGCAGAGACCTGCGCGGGCTTCGGACGGGCTGCCGGAACGGCATCGCCGGCGGGAGCGAAGATTTTCCACGCCACGACGCCCCAGACCGCCGCAACGGCCGCCAGCAGCAGGCAGGTCGTCCAGCGGGACTTCATGGCTCCGGGGTTTCGGTGTCCGCAGGGGCCGTAACGGTAAGTCTCCGGACCTCGGTACGGGTCCTGTAACCGCCGTTGAACCCCGTAACGGACCATTCGTATTCGCCGGCCGTGAGTTCCACGCGGCAGCCGTAACTGCGCGCGAGCGAATCGGCATAGATCACCGTATCGGCCACGATGCGCCCGGCGGCGGCGAACGAGGGCTCGACCACCGTAAATTCATAGCCGACGGCATACTGTGTGGCCGCCCAGCGGAAGCCGACGCCTCCGGCGGCCACCGAAACCCGGTCCGAAGGAGCGGTGATCCGCACCTGCACGCCGGAAATATCTTCTTCGAGCACCTCGCAGCCGACGGCCAGCAGGGCAAATAAAAGGGGCAGCAGTTTGTTCATGGCATTATTTTTTAAGTACGATTTGCTGGATATAAAGCGTCAGCGTCAACCGGATTTTCCGCGTCCGCCGGTCCGGCACGGCCTGCCAGACGAGCGAACGCAGGCGGCAGGCGGGAAGCGTGCGTTCGAGCGTATCGACAACCCGCAGCAGGGAGGCGTAGCCGCCCGTCAGGGTCAGTTGCGCGGTATGCACCGCCACGCCGTCGTGTTCCGCCGTGACGAGCGGTTCATAGCCCGCGACCTGCACCGAGCGTTCCGCGGCGGCCCGGCGCACCGTGTCGAGCAGTCCGCCCGAGAGGACCAGTTCGCACTCCCCGGCTCCGACCGCTGCGGGCTGCGCGGTTTCGGGCGCGAGGGTTTCCAGCCGTGCGGCCATGTGCCGGCAGTCGCGCAGCGCCGCGCAGGTATCGCGCAGAGCGAAATGCCATGCAATCCACGGCAGGACCACCGCCAGTCCGGCCAGCAGCACGATTCCACGGTATTTGTAAGGCAGCGTCATAAGGCAGTCTCGATGCGGAACGAGAGCCGGTCGCCGTCGCGTTCCTTTTCCACATTCATAAGCCGCACGCCGCGGCAGCAGGCCTCCTCCGAAAGCCGCCGCACGAATGCCGACACGTCGGAAGCCTCCGGAGCCGTTCCGCAGACGACGACCCGGCCTTCGAGCCGTTGCAGCGGTTTGCGGGCTTCGAAGCGTTTGGTAGGCGGTTCGACCGCCAACTGCGTCAGCACGACCCGTTCGGGAACCGCTCCGGCGACCCGGTCGCACACGACGGCCCACGGCGCAGCCGGGCGTTTCGAGAACTCCGCCAGCAATTCCCGCTGCCGGGCTCCCGCCGATGCGGCGTTCGAGGCCGTACGTTCCCGCGCCGTGATCTGCTGCTGCAACGCCTGCCGCCGGGCATTCAGCCGCGGGGAGAACACGGCATTCGCGGCCAGCACGCACAGGAACAGGCCCAGCACCGGAAGCGCCGCACGCCGCACCACGGCCTGTGCCGCCGCCGAAGATTCGGCGCCCGGACGCACGAGCGAGCGCCAGCGCAGGCCGGCATAAACCTGCCGGGCAAACTCTTCCGCCAGGGTTTCGAAACCGGCCCCGGCGTCCGCACAGAAAATGCGCACCGGAACGATGCCCTCCGCCGCGAGTTCTTCGGTCAGTGCGCCGAGCCGTTCCCGCCGGACAAAGGAGGTCCCGCCGCCGGCCGAACTCCACAGGAAGGTCTCCGGATCGGCCTTGATACGGGCGGCGATCTGCGAACCGTCGGGTTTCGTTACGACCCCGTGGCCGCATACGACCACGGCCGCGAGCAGGCCCTTCGCCGCACTCCGTTCGGCCGGAGCCACGCCGCCCGTCCGCCACAGGAAAACCTCCGTGCGGCAGTTCCCGTCGGCGGCAAAGTCCGCCCGGACAAAGGCAATGCGGTTCAGGATGCGGGAAAGCAGTTTCATTCGATAACCGTAGGTTTGATAAAAACGTTGAGCGTACGTTCGACCTTGTTGCGTTTCTCCTTGCCGAAGAACCACTTGATGACCGGGACACGCGCCAGGAACGGGATGCCCCGCGAGGACTTTTCCATCGAATTACGGTCCAGGCCGCCCAGCAGGACCATCTCCTCGTTCTGGACCTTGACGATCGACTTGAAACTGCGCGTGGCGGTTCCCGGAGGGGCGTTCTCCTGCTCGCGGCCCGTAAACTCGGTCTGCTCGAACTCGATTTCCAGCGTGATCTGACGGTCGGTCGAAACGTAAGGCGTGACTTTGATCGACAGGTTCGCATCGATCGATTTCCACTGGTACGACTCCGACGAAATGGGGTTTTGAGTCCCGTAATAGTTATTCTGCACCTCCTTGTAGTACTGCGTCTCGCCGCTGGTGAGCGTCGCCTCGTGGCCGTTGAGCGTCGAGAGTTTGGGCGTGGATTGCAGGCGGATCGTGCCGTTCTCTTCGAGGGCCTGCAGGCTCAGGTAGAAATTCGGCGTCACACGCCCCAGGTTCACCGTCCCCTGCATGCGTTGCAGCAGGTTGTTGACGGCTCCCGCGCTGTACGTCATATCGACGCCCGGCCCCAGCGTCCCCGAAGTCTGCGCGGGCGACTTGCCTACCCCGCCGCCGATGCCGATCTCCCGGATATTGCTTTTCGTGATGTCGGCGATGATAATCTCCATCGTGATCAGCGGCACGGGTTTGTCCACCGACCGAAGAAACGTCTCGACACGCACCACGTCCCTCCGGTCGCCCGAGAGGACCAGGCTGTTCAGGTCCGGAAAGGTTTTCAGTTCGACCCCTTGTTTCAGGGCCGCAGGGATGATCTCCTCGACCTTCGAAACAGCCCGGAAAGCCAGCGGAACGATCGTCGCGGAGGAGAGCCCGTCGCCCTGCGAGGCCCCGAAAACCCAGATGCCCCGCTCGCAGTAGTAGGAATACTGCGAACCCTTGAGCAGCACGGCCAGCAGCGTCTCGAAATCCGTGTCGTCGACCCAGATGCCCGTGGTCAGGCTCACGGGGGACTTGAAGTAATAGTTCAGCTCCAACTGCTCGCAGAGGTCGAGGATAATATCCTGCACATTGCCCCGCGCGATATGCGCCGTGATGCGCCCGAGCGAGTCGGCCAGCAGTTCGTTCTGCGAGAACTGCCGCCGCCGCGTATACGACGGCCCCGCGCCGCCGCCCTCCTGCGGCGCGGCCTGCTCGCGGTAAAGGGTCCACACCTCCTGCGCATCCTTCTCGGCTGTAAGGCCGTTGACCGAGGCCAGCGTATGAAGGGCCCCGTCGAAAGGCATGGCCCGCACATAACCCGAGACCTTGTAATCGTACAAAGGCTGCGGAACGATGATGTTGCGGCCCGAGAAAGTCGTGATCTTCTTCGCCACGTCGATCAGCCGCTCACCCCGCAGGTCGTAGAACAGCGTCGTGTCGGCGGCATTGTAAAAGACATCCGGATCGGGCTGCGGAGCGGGAACAGGCGCGGCGGGAAAGACCGAGAGGATATTACCCGTGGTCTCCACGTCGAGCCGGTACTCGCGGCAGAGGAACCGCACGAGGTCGTCGACACGCGCCCGGGTGAAGTTGCACGAAACGGGCACGTTCTCGACGCTCCGCACCGAGAGGTTTACGCCGCTCGCGCGCGCGATATTGCGCAGCAGTTCCGCAAGGGGCAGACGCCCCGCCGTAACATCGACCGTACGGGCGAAGGTCGAATCACGGTCGACCAGCGTTTCCAGCGTGCGGTCAACCGCCGCAAAGCGGGCCGTGTCGCCCTGGGCGGCGCAATAGGCGGGAAACAGCAGGAGAAGCAGGTAAAAGTATTTCATAGGCTAGTAGTTCAGCAGGGGAATCAGTTCGTCGAGCGAGGTTTCACCCCGCAGAAAAAGGTCTACAACGGCGTCTTTCAAAGACGGGATACCGCGCGCGGCAAGCAGCGGAGCCACGTCGGAGAGTCCGTCGCGCGCCGCAGCCGAGAGGCTGTCGTCCATCGGGATCACTTCATACACGGCGCGCCGGCCGCTGTAACCCGTATAGAAGCATCGTTCGCAGCCCACGGCCTCGAAGTGCATCCCGGCGTCGGGAACCAGCCGCCGCACCTCGTCCGTCGCCGCAGTCTCCCGTTTGCAATGCGGGCACAAGAGGCGCACCAGGCGCTGCGCGACGGTCATAACCAGCGTATTGGCCACCAGGTAGGGATGCACGCCCATGTCCGACAGGCGCGCCACGGCGCCCCATGCCGTATTGGTGTGGATGGTCGAAAACAGCAGGTGACCCGTCAGCGACGAGCGCACGGCCATCTGCGCCGTATCGCCGTCGCGGATCTCGCCCAGCATGATGATGTCGGGATCCTGGCGCAGGAACGTGCGCAGCGCGCTGCCGAACGTCAGCCCGATCTCCTCCTTCAACTGCGTCTGGTTGACCCCTTCGAGCGTATACTCGATCGGGTCCTCGATGGTGAGGATATTCTCCGAAACGGCATTCAGCCGCCGCAGTGTGGCGTAGAGCGTCGTACTCTTGCCCGAGCCCGTCGGTCCGCAGATCAGCACCATGCCGAACGGGCGCGCGATGGAGCGGCAGTAATCGTCGTACTGTCGCGGCGAGAAACCCAGGTTTTTCAGTTCCAGCAGTTCGACATGGCGTGTCAGCAGGCGCAGCACGACTTTCTCGCCGTAGATTGTCGGAAGCGTCGAAACGCGCACGTCGAACTTGCTGCCGTCGCGGTCGTAGAGAATACGCCCGTCCTGCGGAAGACGCTTCTCGGAGATGTCCAGGTTCGCGAGGATTTTGATCTGGTTCACGAGCGGCGTGTACTGCGTCCGTTCGACGACGTAGCGTTCCGTGAGTTTGCCGTCGATGCGAAGGCGTACCCGGCAGCGCTCCTCGTAGGGTTCGAGGTGGATGTCGCTGGCATAATCGCGCAGCGCCTCGCCGATGAGCGACATCAGGAAGCCCTGCCCCGACGAAATGTCCGTCAGGCGGTTGCCCGCCGGGGTTTTAGGCCCCGTATCCGGGCGGTAGTATTGCAGCAGGAGCCGCTGCAAAAGCTCGTCGGCGACCGGCTCGACCGTGACATGCCAGCCGTAGAGCACCTCCAGTTCGGCGCAGGCATCCCCGTAATCCCGGCCCGCGGCTCCATAGCAGCAGATATCCGCACCCTGACGCCGAACCGGAACAAGGCGGTATTCGCCCGCCTCGGAAGCGCTCAGAAGCTGGATGACCTCCGTGGGGATCGGGTGCGTCAGTTCCATAATCCGAACGTTTTACAAAGGACAAAAGCCGCAAGTACGAGGGCAAGGATTCCCGCAAACGGAAGCGTCGCAGGGCGTTTCACGCACCACCACGCCAGTGCCGCCACGCATCCCGCAAGCAGAAAACGCACATAGCCCGCAGGGCTGAAAAGCGGCGTCGCGGAGAACATCATCGCCACATCGCCCGCACCGAAACTACGGCGAAAGAACGTTCCGAAGGATTTGCCACGCAACAGATGCCAGCCCGCCAAAGCTGCGCAGAGAACCGACAGCAGGACCGTATTCAAGACCGTGCCGAGCAGCGCCGCATCGAAGCCCTGCACCCGCCACGACACGCCGAAACTCCCGACTCCGAGCACCGCAAGCCACACGACAGCGACACGGCGCAGCCGGAAATCGTCGTATGCCAGCGGCGCGGCGGGAACCAGCAACAGCAGATAAGACCAGGAAAACGGTAGCATGGGCTCAGTCTTTGACGGTTTCTTTCAACTCCTTGTCCTGGTTGATCTCCCAAACGTTATACGTCCCGTCGCCGTCGAAATCGACAACTGCCGTAGCCGTAGCCCGGAAACCATGCTCAGTAGCCTCCACGATCTCGATCAGATAGTTAGCCTGACCGCCGTCCGTGACCAGCTTCGACTGTTCGAAACCCAACTCGTCCAGCGACAGCGAGTAGCGCGAATAGGTGTAGAAATTACTCTTCTGGAGCGTATGCAGGTAGGTCAACTGCTGCTGCGCCTCCGTGGCCTTAGCCCGCGATATCAACGGCATCAGATTCGGCAAAGCGATCAGAACCAAAATGCCGATAATAACCAGAACGACCAGCAACTCAGGCAAAGAAAAAGCGCGAAGCCGTTTTAATCCGGCATAGGGAAATTTTCTCATAAACAATATTTTAGCACAAAATGAAAGCAAACGTTAAGGTATTTTTGCAAGGGAAGCCATATCTTCGACCTTTGCTTTTTTACAGAATTTACGGATACGCGAATAGCGGACGTAGATCGAATTGTAGTTGGTCATCCCGTACATGACGCTCAGTTCCTGCGGCGTAAACCCTTTATTGATCAGAATGCACAGCAGTACATCCTGATTCTTGACCGCCTGGCTGTTCGTCCGGACAGCTTCGAGCTGGCGCTGCTCGGTATAGTTGCAGATCACATCGCAGCACTCCAGGTGACCGATGCTCACCTCTTCCTGGAACTTCTTCAGGAAAAGGGCCGGATTAGGCCCATAGACATAAGCCAGCCTGAGCAAACGGCGCAGCAACTGCATGCGCTGTCTGGCAAGGTGGCTGCTCCGACGATAATGTCTCACGCGCCCGATTATGTACCGACAGGACATAACAAGGGCCGTTGCCGTAATCAGTACGGCAATAATGCACAGCAAAATCATGGCAGGAAGGTAAAATGGAGACGCGACGCGGCAGAACAGGCCACACCCCCGGGTCCGGATTTTATTCGATCATAACGTCACCGTAAGTCCAACAGGCCGCTCCGGGGATCGGAATACCGCAGGCCCCGGCATCGGGGTTCGCAGCATCGCGGCATGCGGCGCATCCGGACATATCCGCAATGGGAATCGTTAATTCGTCCGGAGAAACAGCCTCGTTAACAATAGAGACGGTCGCGGCTGAAAGCGCGGAACGAGTCGGCTCCGGATTGGAAGGAAGGACGGCTTCTTTAATCTGAACGTCCTGGCGCGTTCGGTCCGAGACACTCCGACCGAAAACGCCGGCCAACGCAGAACACGAAAAGCCCAAAGCCAGAAGGAGGAGAAGTTTTTTCATAAAAGAGCGGGTTAGTTTGGTGGTATTACAAAGTTATATACAAACAACTCCTTTCAGTACGCATCCGGGCTTAAAAATCATATAAGCCCTACGTACATAATACATTGATAATCAGCAACATAAAAACACCCAAATATAACCCCGGTCCCGGCAAAACAAAGACAATCTCGCGAACGACTGACAATCAGCATTTTAAGATTCAATCCGGCCGGCCGCCGCTATAACGCCGATCTTCTTTCAGCCGTTCGACCTGTTCCGATAAAAAATCCTCAAGACGGCAGCCGGACGACAAACCCAGTTTCTTGTGCAGTTTGGTCCGGCGGGAATAAAGGCTGTACACATTCTCGTGCTGGTAGAGCAAACGGATGCAATTGAACGGAAACTTCAACTGCAGCAGACACAACAGGTCCAGTTCATAGCCGGTCAGCTCCGGATAGGTTTTGCGCAGGTGGTCGATCAGTCCGTAATACTGTTTGTTGACGATGAACTGCCAATCGGCAAACAGCGACTTATCATTCCCGATCGATTTTGCATATTTCTTAAATTCGTTGATCAGGTTCCGGGAACTGCTCGTCCCATAGCCTTTATCCAGTAAATGCTGGAATTGCGTCAGCAGCCGGCCGAGCACCCCCAGCAGGTTCGCCTCTTCGGCCGACGTGCGGTCCAATTCCCCGGCGAGTTGCAGACAGCGGTTCCTGAACGCATCGTAATCCTCGTTCAGGGTCTCGACAAACTGCCGGTATCGACGACCTCGCCGGACATGTATTGCGACAAAAACCGCCAGGCATAAAACAAGAATAGCACCCCAAATGATACTCGCGGACCGGGTTCTGCGCCGGAGTAATTTATCGGCGCCGGCAAATTCCCGGTTGCGGTATCGCTGTTCCGCCTCCTGAACGAGCTGCTCCCGTTCGCAACTCACGACCGAGTCGAACAAATCGTAATAGGCGTGCCAATACTCCGTCGCCGTCCGGTAATTGCCCGAAGATTCTTCGATACGGCACATCTGCAAAATCATACCGCATCGTTTATTGCCGGACACGGAACTGTCCGCCAGCGCCGACATCCCATAATGACGGGCCGAATCCAGTTTCTTTTCCCGCAGGCAGATCGCTGCCCACATCGGATAATCGGCACAAGGGATGCGGTCGAATCCGGAAACCGAATAGGCCCGGCACAAAAGCCGCCTGAGGGAATCCGGGGCAACATCGTTCCTGTCCAGCATTTCACGGACGATATCCCGGGTCATTTCCGACGCCAGCATGCTGTCGCCCATCCGCTCGAACAGATTCCGGGCCCGCAGATAACCTCCGACAGCCTCCGCAGAACGCGCCGTCAGCGAATGGACCTCCGCCCTGTTCATCGCCGCATAGGCCATATTGGGCGTGTCGCACAGGGCCTGATAATACGTTTCGGCATTCCCGAACATGATTCCGGCGTCCTCAAAACGATGCTGGTCGCAATACATATTCCCCAGGCAATTGCATATCCGCGCCAGAAGGCAGGTATCCTTCGTTCCGGCCGCATGGGTTTCAGCAGCCAGCATTGCCTGGACAGCCCCGTCGATATTTCCGGCATTATAACGAATACATCCCAGGTAATAGTTCGTATATGCACGATCCTCAGCCCGGCCGTGCCGGGAGTAATAGGCGACAGCAGGAGCTATGACCGAATCGCTCCGCAGATCAACACGACTATTATCCAGTGCCTGGGAGTAAAGCAGAGCATAACGCGCCCGGAGCGCCCGGCGGCGGAGCTTTTTCGGATCGAGGGTCTTCAAAACCAGCAATGCGCTGTCCGGGTGTAAATCTATCCGGGAGTGTGCATCCCGAAAAATCTCACGGATCGGGATCGACGATTGGCACGCAATTTGGATAATCGCAGCCACAAGAACAAAAGAGGCGGTCGTTCTTTTCATACGCTGATTTAAAAAACAGCACGACCACAACTATGTTCAATCTTCTGAAGGTATCTCACCACCTTATATAGTTGAACAGAGGCAGGCCGTGCTGTACCAATACACGGTCTCCACCTGTTCATTCTCCTATATAATATATTGATTGTGAGATTTTCAGAAGAAAGAATAAACAGCGTAAAGCTAGCTTAAATATTTACTATAAATTCGTTTCTCTGCTCAGGAAAATTGATATTTTTTTCAGCGTACAAAGATATATAAATTCGAGAAAAAAAGAAACCCGGAACATTGGTTTCGGGTTTCTTTTTACAACCTTCTATACAAAAACGGATCGGCTGCCCTCTGTAAATATACTTCATAGAAAAAAGGCATAGCCCAACGCCGATATCGAACCAATTACCTGAATGTCCGATTATTCGGGTCTGATTATTCTTAGTATTTCACGTTTCTCCTTGGCCTGTTCCGCTTTCTTCGCATCATTCACACCGGAGACATAAAACATCAATCCGATGACAGTCCCAATAGAAACAACGACATAAATAAACATCCTCGTCCTGTTCCCCAATCGTTTTTTCTCGGGGAGCGCATTGTGTCTTTCCGCAATACTGTCGAGTCGCCGTTCATAAAAGATCACATTGAATATTATCAAACAGGCTAAGATACCAACATCCACCCACTTAGAATAAGTAATATTCAAATGGAAGATCACGATTATCGATCGCCATATTACCTCAAAATTACAAAACTGGAAAAATGCTAAATATACACCGGGAGGCCCTTCAGCAGGGCCCCTCCCGGAAAGAAATTTATATTTTATAGTGTATATGTAGATCCAAATATACACGGACTCAAAAAATGAAAGTTTCGGATATTGCAGATTCTTCATATTACATTATATTACATAAATCTCCACTCAGCACTGAATAACAACTGCTCTCCAACCCCCGCCGTTATTCCGACTTTAAAGCAGTCGAATAGTCCGTGATGATACGTTCCAATTCCGGAATATCATGACGCGCCGGATCATCCTTAGCAACATCGTGGATCAACTCATCCAGGCGGCTGTGGACCAACTCGTATTCATCCCGGTTCCTGATGGAACCTCGCTTTATAATCGTCTGAAGTTTTTTCAAGCGTTTCTTTTCAACTTCTTCTGCATTAATCCCGACCTCAGCCTCAATACGTCTGTTAATCTCACGACGATATTCCAGAGGATATTCATTAATTTCGACCGTCAGCTCCCGATCCAACCTGTGCAAATATCGCTCATTGTTAGATTTATACGCATCTTCATACAACGCAGCAACTTCTTTTATAATTTCATGGGATTCTTCATCCTGAGTATCCAAAATATAATGAAAATATGCATAAAACCGCTTTCGATAATAATCCATTTTTTCAGAATTTACTTCTTTTTTCATATCAATTAGTTAAATTTATTTACTTGGCAATGGTCCAAATATCGAATATGCGGCATTCATATATATCGGTCAATTCGGATTTGTCGGAGAAATTCCATTTATCCAATTCAGCGTTTGCCCTCCTTTCAATAAAGGGTCTCCAAAGAAGTCAATTCATTGCTGCTACGGCTTCTAATGCAGATTGTAAATAAGCAACATTCAGTATTAGATTTATTATATTAATGAGTTGCCGACAAGTCGTATTTAATATAATTTTGCATAGCAACCCCTAAAACTGATTTTTCAGATAACTCATGAAATACACTACTATTAATCACGGCTAAATCATTTTCACGTAAAAGACCTCTATCTCTCAAACAAAATAGAGTATATCCCCATCTATATAATATATTTTCAGGATGTTTAATATATAATGTCTGCATATAACGTTTTAGATCATCCATCGTTAAATCCAGAAACCACTCCGACATTGAGGCTATAAAACAAACATAAAACAAATATTTATCATCGTTTTTATATATATCCGAGGCCTGTTTATAACATTGCTTTATTTCCATTTCATATAAACGAAAATACTCCTTATTATCAGCAACATCCACCAAGTAGTACATATAAATATACAATAAATTCAAGTACATGTCCATATCATTGGAATGCCGTAATTCACCTTTCAGATAGTTGACACATCCGATCCAATCATCTCTATCAAACCGTCGCTCAACCTCTTTTCTCCAGTTAATCATAATTCAATTATTCCGAAAGGTCAATCGTTCTAACATCTCTAATCAGACAGCACGCACAATACGATAAATCTTATATCCCCGAGGTCCTATATTTTATACCATTCAATATATAAGTCCCCAACAAAGACCGATTTGACAATTCATTAACAACATCTATATTATTAATTATGGCCCAACAATATTGGGTCGATAATTTTTCATCATTCATGCAAAATAAGCTATACCCCCATTTAAACAATAGATTATCAGGATGTCTCCGATATATCGTCTGCATAAATTGTTTTATATCCTTCATGGTTAAGTCCATGAACCATTCCGACATTGAGGCTATAAAACAAATATAAAACAGATATTCATCATTATCTGCGTAAATATCGGAAGAGCGCTTGTAGTACAGCATTAATTCATTTTGATAAATATCCCAATACGCCTGATTATCCTTGACTTCAACTAAATAATACATATAAACATATAGTATGTTTAAATATAAATCCATATCATCGGACTGATTTATTTTTTCTTTCAGAAAATTAATACATCCTGTCCAATTCTCTTTATCGAAACGTTGTCCCAATTCTTTTTTCCAGTTATCCATAATCGTTGTTTTATGGTACAAATACAGTAGATATTTTAGGCACTCCATTATCAACAAAACCTCTGACAACAACATTGTATCCACATAAATCAGTTGTCACTTCAAATTTCCCAAATGAAGGCAGTTTTCCTTGCGTAGTAATATTTTTTATGATTGTTTTAATAGTTTTCTCTTCCCCTCCTAGTTTTTGCACTATCGGTCCTAAATGATGTTTTGTTTGTGTAAATATATGCCAGCGTTTATTGGGATTCATTGCATGTTCAATCGCCTCATTTATAGCTTTTTTAGAAAAGGTATTTGTCGATTTTTTCCCAAATGCAGAAACTAATACCCTCCCGAAACCTTTAAAAATCACCTTCCCGAAACAGAGAATATCGACATCCCAATTAACTTGTTCAAGTCCTTTTTCACCAACCAATCTGCCATATTCGCCTGTGGTTGGATTATACATTCGATATATTCCCCTATCCTCTTTAATTATCCACTCGCTATTATCGTCCAGATTCTCGGGAGACTCAGGCTCTGAATTATCATCCAAATAAGCCATAATGGCAGCTATCTCCGCAGGGTCATTTGTCGTCCATGCATCATATGTCTCAACCCACATCCCGTTCGGATCGACCCGATTTATCGGATTATTCCCGCAGAATGCATAAGGGCCGATGTGACGATAAGTTTCAGCCATTAAGTCCACCCCGTTCCAACCCAGACGATACTTCGAATCCAGCATTCTCGCGCCGTAATCCGTATACGGCACATCGACAAACGACTGTGTCTCCTTGCCGTTGTAACGGTAGCGGTTATCCGACAGTTCGCCTGCGTTCCACCGAAGGCCGAACGGATAGTAGTCGTTGCGTTCGATAACCTCCCCGTCGTTATTGACAACTGCCCGCACGCTCCCCAAATGGTCTGTCACGAAATAATGAGACTCGATCCCGTTGGAAGTGACGATAAAACG